>QMCD01001927.1_pt2 | contig 15891 bp, 10 predicted proteins | sample 1821841 | NCBI WGS metagenome assembly QMCD01 (sample SAMN01991225, study PRJNA193472) | Termite gut metagenome, whole genome shotgun sequencing project. | isolation source: worker | host: Macrotermes natalensis | reverse complement strand
TATAATATTACGATACCACAACCCCCAGCCACTCCACGAACTGGTCGCCGAAGTGGACATACAACAACACCCACACCGAAAACCTGAACAGACACCCCGCGTAGGTGATCAGCGACACAGCCAGCGGACGCACCTTGTACAACCCCAGCGCGATCATCAACACCGGTCCCACGACAGGTATCCACGAAAAGAACGCACTCCACATTCCCCACTTCATCACCCGCGCCTTTTGGCTCTCCAGCTTCTCGCGACTGACCCTGAACCACTTTTCGATCCACTCCCACTTTGCGAACCACCCCATCACATACGACACCAGCGCTCCCGAGCCGTTGCCCGCGGTTGCGAATATCAAGCACAGCCACGGATCGCCGCCCGCCATCAGCATCGCCACCAAAACCACGTCCGACGAGAACGTGAGAATGGTTCCGGCGGCAAAAGTCCCCAAAAACAACCCCAGATATCCCAGGTTCACAAGCCAATCCATGGGCGCAAATGTAATAAAAAATAGGGCGACTCCGTACGAAGTCGCCCCAATTTTATATCCCGTCAATGAATTTACGGGTGGATGAATCGCATGAAGAACCGGTTATTCCCATCTTTGGTGTTGGGCGCACAGATGAAGAGGGTGTTCTCATCGAGCGTCAACACGGTGTAGGTCAGCGTCGCCCAGTCGGGCAACACATACGATGGGAATCCGCCGCCCGAGATCTTGAGCGAGCTTCCGGAGATGCTCCAGGTCACGGGACCGGTCGGTTCGACGTACGGATACTTTGTCGTGCCGCCGGGTTGCTCCGAAACGCCCGCGTACTGAATTGCGGCGCGTTCGTTCACAGCCACATCGCCGTGAGCCTCCAGAACGAACGTCCCGTCGTCGTTGAAGTGCAGAATGTCGTCGTAGCACCCCGCCGAAGCCAGTTCGTTCGGACTGGCGTTCCACCACGCGGGAGCCGTTGCATCTGAGGGACCGTTACCAATATGCCCTGGGGTGTCCTTATCCCACACCCACGGCTTCTGCAACAGCAGGTAGCCCGGAGTGCCCGGAATGGTCGCCGAACCCTGTTCGACCGAGAACGGAACCTCCTTGCTGTCGGTCGACACACCCGCTTTGTTGTACACCTTCAGCGATGCGGTCTGGTCGCCGGAGAAGGGGAAGTCCATGGTGATTTTATTACCGACCACGGTTCCTCCGTTGGCGCCGAAGTCCCACACACCGACCACTTTCGAATCGGCGATCTCGAATACCACCCTATACGGCAATTCGTCATCGGCGGTAGTCGTCACGCTGACCGAATTCGCACTGGGCAACGAACCCAGATCGGGTTTCGAGAGCTCGTTGGGCGCACAACCCACCATAGCTATCATAATAAAGACAGCCAAATATTTCAACATCTTTTCCATAACCTATTCTCTAATTAATGGATTAATAAAAGGTCACAAGCGATTAATAACCATCGTTTTGAACCAGCGGGAAGTCGGTACCGGCGGCTCTCGAAACCTCGCTCTGTGGGATCGGTGCGACCCAGCGTGGAACGCCTCCCCAGGTGATGTTCGTGTACCAGCCCAACGGCCCGAGAACCTCCTGTGCCTTGCCTGTGCGCACCAGATCCCAATAACGCAGACCTTCGCCGATGAACTCCTTGCGCCGCTCCTGAATGATATTGTCCAACGTAGCCGCAAGCTCCGGCGCATCCCCGCCGTAAGCCCTGTCGCGCACTTCGTCCAAATAACCCTGAGCGGATGCATCGCCGGTCCTCACGGCCAATTCAGCCGCGTTCAACAACGTTTCCGCATACCTGAATATACGAGTGTTATTCCTGAACGACATCACGTTCTCACCGGTACCCGAACCCTTTTGGTTGTAACCCCTGCGTGCGATCACCTTCTTGAGGAAGAATCCGGTCTCCTTGGGACGCACTTCCAGCCTGTGCGAATAACATTCGTCGCCATCTTCGGTTGCGGGGAAGCCGGGTGCGAACTTGTTGCTGCCCGCTGGAGCCGGGAACACGTTTTTGTAGTTTTCGTACCACGCCCACATGTCTATGATACCGCCGTCCTTACGCATATCCGCATTGTCGTACATGTCATACGCGGTCTTGAACACCGTACTGAAGCCGTAACCGCCGGCCGCGAAGTCGTTGTTCGTACCCAGACCGCGGGGACTCTGCATGTAGATACCTACCGTACCACCCGCATAACCGCCGTTGCTCCAGTTGTTGGTCGAACCTTCGTCGGTGTAGTTCACCTCGAAGATGCTTTCCGAACACCATTCGCCCTCGTCCATGAACAACTCTTCGAACGCGTTGGGCTGATAACTCATCGCCGGAGTCTCATCGTCCTGCGCCACGGAATAGTCCCTAACGCGGGTGGTCTTCAGCGCAAACTTACCGCTGTTAATGATCTCTTTCATGTCGGCCAACACGTCGGCGAACTTGCTTTCGTCGTTCTGGTACATCACCCAGCGCGCTTTCAGCATCTGGGCAGCAGCTTTGGTAGCCCTCCCTAAGTCACTTGCCGGCAGCGAGTTGGCACCCCCCGCTTTGTCGGAGTTCAAATCGGGCAGATAGTCGATAGCGGCATCCAACCCGTTCTCGCCCCACACCACGTTCTGGTACACCTCGTCGGGCGACAACTGCGCGGTCAGGTAAGGATAGGTCAAATTAGACTCATAATAAGGAATATTCCCATACAGCCTCCACAACTGATAATAGTGGTATGCCCTCAGGAAAATAGCCTCCGCGCGATACCTTGCGGCCTCTTCGGCGGGCATTCCGGCGTCGATGGCGTTCTGCAGGTTCTCGATCACGAGGTTCGACCTGTAGATCCCCCTGTATGACATGTTCCACCACCTCTGCGAATCGCCGGTCGGACGAACGGTAAAGTCGTCATACGGATGCAGGTGCGCCTGGTCGGTCGAAATGTTGCCCGAGCGCACGTCGTCGCTCATGATTTCAGACAGCTGCACGGTCGATCCCCATCCCTCCCAATAGGCGTCCCACTGCATGGGTGTGTAGGCGGCGACCAAAGCCTCGCGCAGGTCTTTTTCGGTTTTATAGAAGTCTTGCTCCGACAGTCTGGACGGGTGGTAGACCGTAAGGAAGTCTTCGGAACACGAGGCGAAGCCCATGGCTATCGCGACAAGTGTAAATCCTAATATTTTTTTCATAATATCTTCTCTAAATCGTTAAACTTCCATTAAACTTAAAACGCCAGGTTCACACCCACCGACAACGTGCGCGCCTGCGGATAGAGACCCACGTCCACACCGTTATCGACTTCGGGATCGAACCCGCGATACTTGGTGATGGTCAGCAAGTTCTCAGCCATGAAGTACACTCTCAACCTCGACACCAACGCCTTTTTGGTGATCCACTCGGGGATCGTGTAGCCCACTTGCAAACTGCGCAGACGCAGATACGCCCCATTTTGGACATACAGATCCGACGACGTCCAGTTGCCGTTGGCGGTATCGGTGGGGGTCATGCGCGGCATCGAGTTGGTGCTGCCCGGACCCGTCCAACGTTCGAGATAATGGGCGGGCAGGTTACCTCCCGCACGGTCGAATCGGCGCGTGTAGTCGTAAATGTCCACATCGGCCACACCCTGCCAGAACATCGAAACGTCTATGCCGTTCCATGCCGCGTCCAGAGTGATGTTGTACGTCCACTTGGGGAAATAGTTACCGATCATGGTTTTGTCGGCGTCGGTGATCTGTCCGTCGCCGTCCAGGTCGCGGAACTTCACGTCGCCGGGAACGGCGTTGGGCTGGATCAACCAGTCCTTCGTGATAGTCTGTCCGGGATTGTTGGGATCGGGCCGTGTTCCGTGCCAGATGTAGCTGTTAATTTCGTCAACAGTCTGGAAAATACCATCCGTCCGCTTGCCCCAAAAGTGGTGGAACGGAAGGCCGTTCTCGTCGCGGCGGAAAGTACCTGGGCCCCACTGATCGTCGTATCCGCCCACGTTCGAGAAGCCGTCGATGTTCCCCAGGTTGTCGTAGGTATTCTTCAGATAGGTCAGGTTACCCGACGCGCCGAAGCTCCATTTGCCGCGTACGAAGCGATAGTCGATCTCGAACTCCACGCCCGAGTTGGTCATGTCGCCGGCGTTGGCCGAAGGCAGTGTGTTGCCCACATACTGCGGAGCCTGCATACCGATGAGCATGCCTTTGGTCTTCTTCTGGTACCAGTCGAAGCTCAGGTTCAGCGCGCCGCCGAACAGGCTTGCGTCGAGACCTATGTCGATCTGTTCCGACTTTTCCCACTTCAGGTCGGGATTGGCCAGACGACCCGGCACCGCACCCACCTGATAGATGTCCAGCGTACGTTCCCACCCCCACAGGTACTTATTGAGGTTGTCGTAGCTCATGTTCGAGGTGTACTGGAAGTTACCGATATTGTCGTTACCGTTCTGACCCCAGCTTGCGCGCAATTTCAGATCGGAGATCCATCTCGGGAAGTTCTGAGCAAAAGCTTCGTTCGTGATATTCCAACCGGCCGAGATCGACGGGAACACACCCCACTTGTTGTTCTCGCCGAAGCGGCTCGAACCGTCGCGGCGAAGTGTGAATTCGAGCATGTAGCGTTCGTCGAAGTTGTAGCTCAGCCTTCCGAAATACGAAGCCAGCCTGTACGGTTCCACCGGACCGCCGCTCACGTCACCCATCAACGCGGTCGTGAAGTCGATGTACGCCCTGTCGGGATAGAGTGCGATCAGATCCTCTTTCGAGCCGTTGAGACGGCTGGAATTCCTGTTCGCGCGCGCCGACTGACCCAACAGCACGGTCAGGTTGTGCTTCCCGAACGACTCCTGATAGGTCAGAGTGTTTTCCCACTGCCACGTGAAGCCGCGGTTGAACTCCGCACCCGCACTCGAATCGCGGCTGTTGGAGGTCGAGCTTCTGAAATAGGGCAGCGAATAGCGGTTGTTGCCCCAGAAAGCCATGTCCACACCGTACGAGCTCTTGAAGGTCAGCCCTTTGATCAGCTCCATGTCGGCCCAGAACGAGGCGAAGAACTTGTCGCCCCAGTTTTTCGTTGCGGGCATATACATATCGGTGATCGGGTTGCGGATCTCACCGATCTCGAAGTTGTTGAAATAGCGTCCTTTTTCGTCCGACAGGGTCGGAATACCCGGCTCGAACGACTCGGCCGCCATGAGATAGTTGTTGATCATGGTTTCGGTCTCGAAGAACACCGGCTGGTTGGGGGGCATCATGATGGCCTTCATCAGCGCACCGCCCGACATGCTGTTAGTGGTGACACCGGTGTCGTTGGTATGCGCGTACTGCGCCTGAATCCCCAGATTTGCCTTGGTGAACAGGGTTCGTTCACCTGTCTTGTCCATCAGGCTGAAGGTGGTGTTCGTACGCAGGGTCAGACGGTCGAAGTTCGACCTGCCGTAGTTACCGCCCACGATACCTTCCTGCTCGAAATACCCCAACGAAACATAATAATTCACCCTCTCGCTCGCACCCGAAACGGAAATCTGATGATTCTGCACCGGAGCGTTTTTATTGAACACAGCCTTCTGCCAGTCGGTGTCATAGCTCAACGGATTGCCATTATCATCCCTGAACAGAGCAGCATTAGGATCGGGATTGCCGTCGGCATCGGCGTAGGTCGGAGCACCGCCGGTGTTCATCGCCGCCTCGTTCATCAACATCTGATACTCATAGGTGTTGAGCAACGGACGATGCTTCCACGGATTCTGCCAACCGTACTGCATGTCGTAGGTCACTCGCGCATCGCCCCTGAGGCCGCGCTTGGTGGTAACGATAATAACCCCGTTAGCACCTCTGGTCCCATACACCGCCGCCGAAGCCGCGTCCTTCAACACCTGCACAGACTCGATGTCCGCGGGGTTCAACTGGTTCAGACCGTCGCCGGCGCCCATCTGCATCCCGTCGATCACATAGAGCGGGTTCGAAGCGTTACCGCCGTCTGTGGCCGAACCCACGCCGCGGATACGCACCTTGACCCCGTCGCTGGGCTGGCCCGAGTTGCGAACGATGCTCAAACCGGCAACCTTACCCTGGAGCATACTCTCCATACGGGTCGGAGTTTGCATCTCCAGATCGTCGGCCTTGACGCTCGAAATAGCCGCCGTCACCACGCTCTTCTTCTGCACGCCGTACCCCACGACGACAAGGTCGTCGATCACGGTCGCATCCATCGTCAACACGGCGTCCACAACGCTCGACACCCCGACTGTGATACGCTGCTCGTCATAGCCCAGCATGCTGAAAACCAACACGTCGCCCTGACGTGCCGTGGCGGTGTAGCGGCCCGAGGGATCGGTAACAGCCATGGAAGAGGTTCCCTCCACCTGCACCATCACCCCGCCCAAGGCCGTCCCGTCGTCGCCCCTCACGGTGCCGCTGACGGTTCCCACCTGTGCATTCGCCGCCCAAACGGAGCAGCAAAGCAAAAAAGCAAAGATTTTTTTCATACGGTAAATAATTTTAAGTTGGATAAATTTGGTCAGTTTTTATCATCACAAAATTATTACACATACTCCGAAAATCGTCATTTTTTTTGCACTATTTTTCAATTTTTTTTTCGTAACTTTGTGCCGCGCATTGCATTACAACACCAATAGTCTAATTTTTTGCGATAACTCTGCTTATGAAATCTAAATTTTTTGTATTATTTCTTTTCCCCATTCTGCTCTCGTCGTGTGGAGCGCCCAAGTCCGAAACCGAGAAACGTATCGACGAAATACTGTCGCAGATGACTCTCGAGGAGAAGATCGGCCAGATGAGCCAGTTGAGTTACGACGTTTCGGGTGATGTCGGGGGTGCTATTGCGGAAGGCCGGGTAGGGTCGTTGCTGAATGTGGTCGATCCGGTGAAGGTGAACGAGCTTCAAAAAATTGCCGTTGAGCAGAGCCGGCTGGGGATACCGCTTGTGATCGGGCGGGATGTGATTCATGGGCTGAAGACTATCTTTCCTATTCCTATAGGACAGGCGGCGACGTTTAATCCGGAAATAGTTGAACAAGGGGCGGCTGTGGCGGCTCGTGAGTCTCGGTCGGTGGGGATCCATTGGACTTTTGCGCCGATGTTGGACATTTCGCGCGACCAGCGTTGGGGGCGTCTGGCCGAGGGTATGGGCGAGGACCCGTACCTTGGGGGTGTTATGGGGGCCGCTATGGTGAGGGGCTTCCAGGGGAACGACCTGGCGAGTGCTAATTCGATAGCTGCCTGTGTGAAGCATTTTGTGGCTTACGGCGCGGCCGAGGGGGGCAGGGATTATGGTTCGACGAGTGTGCCGCCGCATTTGATGCGCAATGTGTATTTAGTTCCGTTCAAGGCGGCGATAGATGCCGGTGCGGCGACGTTGATGACGTCGTTTAATGATAACGATGGTATACCCGGAACGGGGAATAAGGCGTTGGTGCGGGATATGTTGCGCGATGAATGGGGTTGGGATGGCATGGTTGTGTCTGATTGGGCTTCTGTTACGGAGATGGTCGTGCATGGGTTCGCGGCGGACGACAAGGAGGCGGCCGCGAGGGCTGTTAATGCCGGTGTGGACATGGAGATGGTGTCCACGTCGTATGTTGGTTATCTGGCGGAACTTATTAAGGAAGGCAAGGTGTCGCAGGAGTATGTGGATGAGTCTGTCAGGAATGTGTTACGCCTTAAATTTAGATTGGGGTTGTTCGACAGTCCGTATGTCGACTTGTCTGTTCCGAGTCCGTTGTACGCGCCCGAGCACCTGGCGGCGGCACAGACCGCGGCTGAGCAATCGGCTGTTTTGTTGAAAAACGACGGGGTGTTGCCGTTGGAGGGTGTCCGCACCGTGGCTTTGGTTGGTCCGATGAGTGACGCGCCTCACGACCAGCTGGGAACGTGGATCTTCGATGGGGAGAAGAGCCACACGGTTACGGTTGCCGCTGCGATGAGGGAGATGCTGGGCGAGGACATTACTGTTATACACGAGAACGGGGTGGAGTATAGCAGGGACAGGAGTGTCGCGAATATTCCCAGGGCTGTGGCGGCGGCGCGGCGGGCGGATGTCGTTGTGGCTGTTGTCGGCGAGGAGGCCATTTTGTCGGGCGAGGCTCATTCGTTGGCCGATCCGTCGTTGAAGGGTGCGCAGGAGGAGTTGATCAGGGAGTTGTCGAAAACCGGGAAGCCGCTGGTGCTGGTCGTTATGGCCGGGCGGCCTTTGTTGATCGGCGATGAGGTCGAGATGGCGAATGCCGTGTTGTACAGCTTCCATCCGGGCACCATGGGTGGGCCGGCTATTGTGCGGTTGCTGACGGGCGAGGTGTCGCCGAGTGGTCGTCTGCCTATGAGCTTTGCGCGCGAGGTTGGGCAAATACCTGTATATTATAATCACAACCGCACGGGACGTCCGTTCCGCGGAGGTGAGGTGTTGATCGACGACATTCCGCTTGAGGCGGGTCAGAGTTCGCTGGGCAATACCTCTTATTATCTGGATGCCGGTTCGGCGGCGCCGCTGTTCCCGTTCGGGTATGGGCTGACTTACACGACGTTTGAGTATTCGGGTGTAGGTGTGTCGGCGGAGGTTATGGAGATGGATGGGGGCGTGGAGGTGAGCGCAACCATTAAGAACACGGGGTCGCGCGAGGGCACCGAGGTGGTGCAACTGTATGTTAATGATGTTGCGGGGTCTATTGCTCGTCCTGTGAAGGAGCTGAAGGGCTTCCAGCGGGTGACTTTGGGTGCTGGCGAGAGTCGACGGGTGAGTTTCACGCTTACTGCTGATGACCTGGCTTTCTGGGGCATTGACATGGAGTATAAGGCCGAGCCCGGGGACTTCCGTGTTTGGATCGGTCCCGACAGTTCCGAGGGACTCGAAAGTCGTTTTACGCTTCGATAGTCGAAAATGGTGAGTTGGCTAATGCAAATGACTGGTGCGCGTAGGGGAGACGTAGGAAGTTGCGAACTGACGGCTTCCGTAGCTGAGCCGGTCGGAACGCCGACGGCGGTTCGAGCCGCGAAGCGAGATCACCCGAGTGTATCGTGTACCGAGGGAAGCTCGCGAGAGCGGCTTAGGCGAAAGCGAAGGCAAGGAAGTCGCAACTGCCGGAGTCGCGAGTTGTGGCTATATCTGATGTTGGTTTTTCTTGTCTCTTGTGGCGGCGGTAAGGTGAAGGGCGGGGGAGAGATTACTCCTGAGGGTGAGTACGAGTTGGTGTGGGCGGACGAGTTCGAGTACGAGGGGTTGCCCGACGCCGAGTCGTGGAGCATGGAGGTGTGGGGGCCCGGGCAGGTCAACGGCGAGTTGCAGAGTTATACTGCGGACCCTGCTAATGTCGATGTACGAAACGGGGTGTTGCGGATCAATTTGCGCAAGGAGGAGGATGGTCGGGTGACGTCTGCAAGGGTGATTAGTGCGGGCAAGAGGACTTTTACTTACGGGCGGTTTGAGATTCGGGCGAGGTTGCCGCAGGGGCGTGGGACCTGGCCGGCGATCTGGATGTTAGGGCAGAGTATCATGGAGGGCACATCTTGGCCCGAGTGCGGCGAGATCGACATCATGGAGCACGTGGGGTACGATCCCGGGCGGGTGCACGCTTCGGTGCATACGCGCGACAGGAATCATGTTATAGGTACGCAAGCCACGGGATCGACCTACGAGTCGTCGTTCGCGACCGCGTTTCATGTCTATGAGTGTGAGTGGACACCGGCGGGCATCTCGATTTCGGTGGACGGCAAGCAGTATTTCAGTTACGTTCCGACGTCTTATACAGTGGAAGAGTGGCCTTTTGGCGAGCCCGCGTTTTTGTTGTTGAACGTTGCTTGGGGTGGCGGCTGGGGCGGTGCCCAGGGTGTGGACGAGGGCGTGTTGCCGCAGACCATGGAGGTCGATTACGTGAGGGTGTATCAGCGGCGGTAATTCGTTACTGTTTTAGTGATTTTCGCCCGCTTCCCGCCCTTTTGGCGGGCCGACGACTCCTGCGGAGTCGAAAAATGGTTGTCGAAATATATTAATCAAACGATAAATTTATGAAAAAATCTTTACTCTTTTTTGTACTCTTTTTTGTCATCATTGCGTCGATGGGTGTTGTTGTGCAGTGTTGTGCGCCGCAGAAGAAGAACTTTTTGCGTACGGAGGGTGATCGGATCGTTAATAACGATGGTGAGGTGTTGTTGCGCGGGTTTGGCTTGGGTGGTTGGGTGTTGCAGGAGCCTTATATGTTGCGTTTGACGGGCGGTTTGAGGACCCAGAGTCAATTCAGGGATAGTCTTGTTGCGTTGGTGGGCGAGGAGCGTGTGACGGAATTTTATCGTAGATGGTGGGAGAACGGGATCCAGAAGCGCGACATAGATTCGATCGCGTCGTGGGGTTTCAATCATGTTCGGATGCCGATGCACTATAATCAGTATACGTTGCCTATCGAGGATGAGCCGGTGAGTGGGGAGAACACGTGGCTGGAGCACGGGTTTGAGATTACGGACAATCTGCTGGAGTGGTGTAAGGCGAACAAGATCTATTTGATTCTGGATCTTCATGCGGCGCCCGGGGGGCAAGGGAACGACGTGGCGATTTCGGACGCGTCGCCGGTGAAGATGTGGCAGGATCAGCGGAATGTGGACAAGGCTATTGCGCTGTGGGTGAAGCTGGCCGAGCGGTACAAAAACGAGGAGTGGATCGGCGGGTACGACGTTATCAACGAGCCCAACTGGGGTTTTTCGGACCCGGAGAACGATCGGAACGGAGGCAGGGAGCAGGTGAACGGCCCGCTGAAGGAGTATTTGGTTAACGTGACGAAGGCGATTCGGGCGGTGGACAAGAACCACATGATCGTCATCGAGGGGAATGCCTGGGGGAATAACTACAATGGGATTTTCCCGTTGGATTGGGACGATAACACGGCCATTAGTTTTCATAAGTACTGGAGCAATAATGACGATGCGACTATTGCGGGCGCGCTGAAGCACCGCCAGGAGCAGGGTGCGCCGTTGTGGATGAGTGAGAGCGGCGAGAACTCCAACGCGTGGTTTACGGACTGTATCGAACTGCTGGAGGACCACAACATCGGCTGGTGCTGGTGGACTTACAAGCGTGTGGGCATCGGCACGCCGATGGAGATCGTTCCCGGGGATGGATTTTTGGCGATGTTGGACTATTGGGCGGGGCGCGGTCCGAGGCCGACTGCCGAGGAGGCTTGGGCGGCGTTGGAGGTGCTGGCCGAGAATTACAAGCAGGAGAACACTATTTTCCATCGTGATTATATCGACGCTATGTTCCGGCAGGTGGCGACGGATGCTACTGTTCCTTATAATAAAACTATTGTGGGTGCCGAGCCTGTGACTGTTTTCGCCACCGATTACGATCTGGGGCGCGAGGGTATGGCGTATCACGATCTGGATGTGGCGAATTATCGCACCTCGGGCGGTCCTCAGGGCGGTAATCGCGGCAGGACGTATCGCAACGACGGGGTGGATATTTTCCGTGGCGACGCTCCGGGCGGAAATGGTTATTATGTCGGTCAGGTGGAAGAGGGCGAGTGGTTGAAGTTCACGCTCGATGTTGCGCAGGGCGGGAATTACAATTTGATTTTGTGTGAATCTGCGGACGGCGAGACGTGGGCTGAGCGCAACGCGGGCGAGGTGTCGTTGAATGCGGGTGAGGTGCCGTTCAGGTTTACACCCGTCGCCGGAGTTAACGTTGCTTGGCTGCGGTTCGAAGCTGTGAAATAGCGGCTGTTAGCGAAGCGAGGGTTTTCGAAAACTCCGAGCGAAAAGCAGCGTTATCCGAAGTACAAGTGTGGTGAATGGATAAGATAGATTTTGTGGTCACGTGGGTCGATATGGACGATCCTGTGTGGCGTGCCTTATTCTCTCGATACAAAGAGGGTGGGGCGGCGTCTGGGGGCGGCGTTGGCGGTGAAGCTACTGTCGGCGACACCGTTACGGGTGGCACGGGCGGTACGAAGGTTACCGGCGAGAAGGCTATCGAGAGCAACTCGGTGAGTGCGGCGCGGTTTCGGCGCTATTGGTTCCGGGGGGTGGAGAAGTTCGCGCCGTGGGTCGGGCGGATCCATTTTGTAACTTGCGGCCAGAAGCCTGAGTGGTTGGATGAGTCTAATCCGAGGTTGCATTTGGTTGACCATAAGGATTTTATACCGGAGGAGTTTCTGCCGCTGTTCAACTCGGCGTCGATCGAGATGTGGATGCATCGGATCCCCGGGTTGAGCGAACGATTTGTCTATTTTAACGACGACTTTTTTCTGACGGCGCCGACTCCGCCGGAGAGGTTTTTTCAGGGCGGGTTGCCGTGTGACATTGCGGTTTTCAGGTATAATTCCAGGGTGGGGCAGTGGTCTCGGCGGATCGCGAATAATGTGCGGCTGATCAACAGGCATTTTGATAAGTTTGATGTTCAGCGCCGGTTTCACGACAAGTGGTTCACGTCGGAGTATGGTGGGAAGGCTTGGCTGACGAAGTTGTTGAGATGGTGGCCGCGGTTTGTGGCGTTGCGGGTGCCGCACAACGCGCAGGCTTATTTGAGGCGCACTTTCGAGGATCTGTGGGCGCATTGCGAGGCTGAGTTGTTGGAGACTTCGACGCATCGTTTTCGGTCTGTTGGGGACCTGACGCCCGAGCTGATCCGCACGTGGCAGGTGTGTCGGGGCGATTTTGTGCCTTATGACACGTATAAGGACACGAAGATGTTTCCGCTGGTGATCCGTCCGCGGGAGGCCATTCGTGCGGTGCGGGAGCAGAAGTACCGGTTGGTGTGTTTGAATGACAATGTGCATATACGTAATTACGAACGTGTTATGCGTGAGTTGGGGGACTCTTTTGCCGCCATTTTGCCGGACAAATGTTCGTTTGAGCTGTGATTTTAGCCTCTTGACTCGACTCTTACTTTTTACTTTTTGACTCTTGATTATTTTCGGCCCGCCAACCGCCCCCCTGGGCGGGCCGAACGAGTCGCCCCAGCGACTCGAAATTGGTGTTGCGTAGCTGGATTGTACGTTGGCTTGGGGGTTGGCTTGGGCGTTGCGTAGCCGACTCATAACTTATAACTCATGATTGTTGTTTCACTCACTTCTTTTCCGGCGGCGGTGCCTTACGCGGCGGACGCTGTGAGGTCGATTTTGGCCGGCAGTGTGTTGCCCGACAGGGTTGTGCTTTATCTGGATGGTCCGCGGTTTCCGGGTGGTGTGCTGCCCGAGGTGTTGGAGACTATGCGGCGCGAAAATCCGCGGTTCGAGGTGAGGTTCTGTGACGATGATATTCGGTCGTACACGAAGTTGGTACCGGCGTTGGCTGATTTTCCGGACGACGTTGTGGTGACTGTGGACGACGACGTGTGGTACGACCGAGGGATGTTGCGTAGTCTTCTGAAGTGGCACGAGCGGCTGCCCGGGTGCGTGATCGCCCATCGGGTGAAGGTGATACGGCACGATAAGCCTTATCGGAAATGGAAGAAGCTGCGATGGTACCACTTTTTGTTCCGGCGAGTGTGGCGCGACTATCGGGTAATGCAGACCGGAGTAGCGGGGGTGTTGTATCCGCCGCATTCGTTGGATGCGGGAATGATCGATTCACAGTTGTTTAAGGAGCTGGCGCCTACGGTCGACGACGTGTGGTTTTGGGCGGCGGCGGTGGCTCGCGGCACGTACGTGGTGCCTGTTCCGTGGGGCCCTCATAACAAGCCGCGCGGACTGAAGAAGCCGCGCGAGTTGGCACTCAAGACGGCCAATTTCAAGACGGGGGAGGACCGCAACTCGGCCGCGCTGCACCGCATTTTCGCGCGGTTTCCGGCCGTCGCCGACCGTTTGTCGATTCATGCATAATTCCGGCCCGCCACCCTGCCCTTTAGCCGCCCCGCTCTTTAACCACTCGCTATTTAGCCCCCGTCCATTAGCCGGACGCTCTTTATGCACTCGCTTCTTTAAGCCGGACGCCGGGCAAGGGCTGAGCACTCAGCCCGCCGCTGGGGGCGGCGGGCTGACGAGTCGCTGAACGCGACTCGATCACGACTGCGTCGGATAGTCGGTCGAGTAGTGCAGCCCGATGGACTCATGTCGAGCGCGGGCTTGTTTAATGATCAGGTAGCCGACGGTGATCATGTTGCGCAGCTCGCACAGGGGCTGTGAGGGAGTACTTTTTGCGTACAGTTCTTCGGTTTCGTACCATATAATTTCCAGCCGCCGCATGGCGCGCTCCAGCCGCAGGTTCGAGCGCACGATGCCGACGTAGTTGCTCATTATTTGCTGCATTTCTTTGGCGTTTTGGGTGATGAGCACCATCTCTTCGGGGGCGGCGGTACCGTCGTCGTCCCAGTCTGGGATGCCTTCCTGGAGTTCGACTTTCGAGACACGGGCACCGGCGTATCGGGCGGCCTGGTCGGCGTATACTATCGCTTCTATGAGTGAGTTGGACGCCAGCCGATTGGCGCCGTGCAGACCGGTGCAAGAGCACTCGCCGAGGGCGTAGAGGCGGTTGATGGAGCTTTCTCCGTCCAGATTCACCACGATCCCGCCCACGCAGTAGTGCGCGGCCGGCACAACGGGAATCCAATCGCGCGTGATGTCTATTCCGCGCGACAGACATTTATCGTAAATAGTTGGAAAATGGTCGCGGATCTCGTTGGCGGGCCGCGAGGTGACATCGAGATAGACGAATTCGTCGCCACGGATCTTCATTTCGCCGTCGATGCTGCGGGCGACGATATCGCGTGGGGCGAGCGAACCCATAGGGTGGTAGCGGCCCATAAATTCCTCGCCATTCCGTAACCGCAGAACGCCCCCGAAACCACGTACCGCCTCCGAGATGAGGAACGAGGGTCGCTCACCCGGGTCGTACAAAGACGTTGGGTGGAACTGAATGAACTCCATGTCGCGCGTTGCGCCTTTGGCTCGGTGGACCATTGCGATCCCGTCGCCGGTGGCAACGGCGGGGTTGGTCGTCGTGTTATAAACATTGCCCACACCGCCCGTCGCGACGACGGTGAAGCGCGCCCGGAAGGTCTCTATCGCTCCCGTCGCAAGGTCGAGCACATACGCCCCGAAACAGACTATCTTTTTGCTGTGTTTGCTGACAATTTCGCCAAGATGGTGCTGAGTGAGGAGGTCGACGGCAAAGTGGTTCTCAAAGATCGAAATATTGCTATGGGCCCGCACCTGTTCGACGAGCGCACGCTCTATCTCGGCGCCGGTAAGGTCTTTGTGGTGCAGGATCCGGTGCTCGGTGTGGCCGCCTTCGCGCGCCAGTTCGTAAGATCCGTCCGGGAGTTTGTCGAATCGCGTACCCCCCCCAGTCGACAAGATCGCCGATCAGGTCGGGCGCGCGCCTCACCACCAGGTCCACTGCCCTCATGTCGTTGATACCCGCTCCGGCGGCGAGCGTATCGGCAATATGACGCTCGAAGGAGTCGCTCTCGTCGGTAACCGAAGATATGCCCCCTTGGGCGAACCGGGTGTTGCTCTCGGTGATGGCGGCTTTCGTCACGATAACCACCCGTCCGTACTCGGCTGCTTTGAGTGCGAAACTCAGTCCCGCGGCCCCGCTGCCGATAACCAGAAAATCAGTGTCGATCATATTGCGAAATTACTAAATAATTTTGTAACTTTTCGTCCCCGCGAGCGTCATATTGGTATGAAAAAACTTGTTTTGATTTTTGCGTTGGCGCCGTGGATGGTTTGTGGTGCCGGTACGGATATGGTTGGTGAAGCGAATGTGAAGGGTGTGGCGGGTGAGGCGAATGTGGCGAGTGTGGCGAATGGGGCGAGTGGGGCGAGGGCGGAGAGGGTGACGGCCGCGCCCGCTGTGACTTACGATTTTTCGTTCGCCGAGGCGGGCGTTCGCTATCTTGAGACGGGTGATTCGACTCTGTTGGGCGAGATAGCGGCGCTTGACGCCGCGGCCCATCTGGCGCGCCACAACGCGCGGTTCGGGTATGG
>QMCD01001239.1_pt1 | contig 15916 bp, 15 predicted proteins | sample 1821841 | NCBI WGS metagenome assembly QMCD01 (sample SAMN01991225, study PRJNA193472) | Termite gut metagenome, whole genome shotgun sequencing project. | isolation source: worker | host: Macrotermes natalensis | reverse complement strand
CCTTCGTTTGCGCACCTTGCCGGAAATCAATTCTGCTCGAACCTACTTGCCCAGCGCTAAGTGAATTTGCGCTGCTGTGTGTTTGTGCGCGCAGCAATATGGGTATTTTTAACATTATTGTCTATTATTTGAAAGGAAATCAATCAAATGAACAAACTGCATGGAAAATGGACCCGCTTTATCCTCATAAGCGCGCTTTGCGCGTTTTTACTGCTCTCTTGCAGCAGAACGCCGGAGAATATATATATCCCGGCTGAAACGAACGTCTCTACCGGGAGTGGCAAAACCATTTCACCACAGGCACAACCGCAACAAACGCCGTCGCCGCAATCGGAAGTTCAGGCGACGGGAACACCGGCCGCTACACCGACGGAAACGCCGCCACAACAAACCCCCGCCGCCACGCCGACGCAAAGCGCACCGCCGGAAACAAATCTGCCGATGCTGCGTCTCGAAGGAAACTTTATGCCGGTGAAAAGTATTGGGGATATTGATGTGGCGCATGATAAAGTAGTGGCGCTCACATTTGACGATGGCCCGGATCCCGCGCGCACAGACCAGCTTTTGCGGGTGTTGGCGGATAACGATGTTGTGGCGACATTTTTTGTGCTGGGGCAGAATGTGGAGCGGTATCCCGAAGTGCTTGGGCGTATAAACGACGCGGGGCATGAGATCGGCACGCACAGCTACAACCACACAGATTTGATGAGGCTTTCCTACGACCGGATCATGACGGAGCAGTACAATAAAACAAACGATATTATCGAGCAAATAATCGGCGCGCGCGCATTGATCGACCGTCCGCCCTACGGGTCAATGAGCACGGAGATGGCGGAACAGATCGGCAGGGTGCAGGTGATGTGGTCGGTAGACCCGCAGGAATGGCGCGCGGAAAATAAAAACACCGAAAGCTTATACCAGAATGTGATAAACGGCAGCGCGCAGACGGGGCAAGGCGTGCAGGACGGTTCTGTCGTGCTGTCACACGATATCCATCAGGTGACGGCAGATACATACGACCGTATTATAAAAGAGCTGAAAGATCGTGGCTTTAAATTTGTAACAGTGACACAGATGATGCAGATTGCCGAACAGCGCGGCAAAACGGAAGGATTTTATAAATTCAACGGCGCGCCCTCGGTGGAGCAGGCAGCGGAGAACCCCGCCGAAAACGGCGCGGCGGCGTAATAAACGCCTGTTTCATATCTTAGTAACACCACCTACTATGCACCAGCGCTTTTCGGCCACACCTCCGCGCAGTACGAATCCGCAGAAGGCGCCGGTCATTCATTTCGCCCCTGATGATACTTTTTCTTTTATTTTCGCAAAAGCGCCCGCAGCCGCGCCGCCAGCCCCTTTGAGCGACTTTAACAGGCGGTTTTCCTGCGCAGCCGCCGTGTTGCCACCTTTTTCCGCAGGCTTCGCTTCCGTCGGTGTGTTTTCTTTGTTGTTTGTTTCTTTATCAGCGGCAGGCTCGTTCTCTTTTTCGGGTGCGCTCTTTGGCGCGGATTGTTGCTTATTCGCCGCGGCATTCTGCCTCGCCCGTTTTTTTGCGGCGGGCTTTCGCGGCGTGTCTTGCTGTGCAGTCTTTTTTGCCGCCGCCTTTGCGGCAGTGGGTTTTGCGTTCGGCACTTTCGCTTTTGGCTGCGCCTCTTTTGCTTCGGTCTTTTCTTCGCTATTGTCAGCTTTTTCTTCTTTATCGTCGGTCTTTTCGCCGGACGACGATTCCCCGGCGTTGTTTTCCATCGGCATTTTTTCTGTTGTGTGCTCAACCACCGGTTGTGCTGTCACCGGCTGCGCCGTTATCTCCTCGGTTTTTTCTTCCGCATAGCTCTCTTCCGCCACAACAGGCAACTCCAAGGCGTCTTCTTCCATGATTTCCGCCACCAGCAGCTCCGCTACCGCTTCGGCCCGTTCCTCCATTGCCTGCTCGTCTTCGCCTTTCGGCGCTTTGCTGGCAGGCTCTTCCCACTGTTTTTCCGTGACCGCCACCTCAGGCTTTTCTTCCTCCGGCGCTTGCCCGCCCGCCGGTATTTCCGTAAATACTTCTTCGGGCGGCAGGTCATAGGAAACCCTGCGCGGCATCTGCGGCACTCCGGCGCTTTGCCGCTCCCGCAGCACCACTTCCGCGTTGTGTTGCAGATAGCGCAGCACCGCGTATACCTGCTTAGCCATGCGCACGGCTTTATAATATTTCTTGCTGCCAAACTGCACGGGCGAATTAATCACATAAAACGCGATGTGCGGGCGCTGGAGCGAATTCAGGTAAATATTGATCGTCATCGCGTTGCACATGTTTTTGGCAGGCTCGCTTTCCGATACTTCCACCTCGATCAGGTCGGTATAGGCATAAAACCCGATGCGGAGGGGCTTGCTCATCGTTTGCGCGCACATGGCAAACCGCTTGTTTTGATCATCCACAGCCACATAAAAAATATAGTTATTCGGCAAAAATACGTGGAAAACTTTGCTAATATGAAATTCTTCGTTCAATGAGATTTGTCTCGTGATTTCACATGGGCGGCACAAACCGTCTTTGGTTAGCAATAAAAACAAATTGCTGGTCCCGCATTTTTTACATGTTGGCATACATTGCACCATCCCTTTTCGTTACAATTAATTATACAATACGCCCAGTATCTACGTCAATTCAATATAAAACAAAAACATACGGGCGTTTGCAACTATTTCCGTATGTTCAAAGGGGACATTTTGTGAATGGAAAAGAATTATTATGATCAGCGGCGTGGATATTGGTTGACCGGGGAAAATAGAGGAAAAAGAAAGGCGCCCGGCGCGAAGGCGTATAGTGCACTTAGATAACCGCTGTCAAAGCGAATACAGAACCACGCGCCCCCGCGTTTGTACTATGCCTGATCTTTTAAAAACGCCAATATCCGCCGTGCGTCCGGCGGGCAGCCGCTTATGTTTTGGGAAAGCCCCGCCGCGCAGTTTCCGACGCCTACACCGTCTTTTTCCACTCCTTTAAATCCCTGCCCAATGCAGATTTTATTCTTATAGAACGCGCGCAGCTTGCCTTCACCCTCAAGGCGCGCCAGCGCATGGATCAGATTCGCGTAGCAGGCCGAGCACGCGTCACGCGCGTCCACTGCTTTTGCCAGTTGCCCCACCTTGCGCGAAGATGACCCGCGCGCTTTTGTGCTGTCCTTCCTTATCGTGGAGACTGTAGCGCCTTCTATGTCTGCGCTGCCCACCGAAAGCTGTTCCGCCAGCTTGATATAGCCAATCTCATAGGGGTCATATCCCATCGCCGACGCGATATACGCGTCTACGAGCACAGGGTCTTTGCCGCACAGCACGCGGTTCATGCGTACGGGGTTGCCGCCTTCTTCAAAATCCAGGTCGCCGCACAGGCTGTCCACCAATATAAAATCCGTTTTGATCAACGTGTTCAGATGCGCGATGGGCTGGTGCAGCCCCAGTGTGTGAAAGCGCCTTTTTTCCGCGTCAGAAATGCACCCCTTCAAGTTTTTAAGCGCGCCCGTCACCTTTGTCTGGCAATGTCCCTTGAGCACGGGGAGGTTGATCAGGTAATCGAGCGCGAGCGTTTTATCACTCAGTTGCATGGCCATGCCGCCGCTGGACCTTTGCGTAAAGCTATCCTGTTTCGTATCAAACAGCGGCACACCGTAACGCTTGGAAAGCGCCTCGTAGCCGCACACCGAAAACGCGCGGCTTGTGCTCGCGCCCACCCACGCCCCCTCCAGTATCAACAGGTCCCTGTGCCCATGCTCCTGCAAATATTCCACCAGCGCGGCGGCGATTTCGGGCGACGTCGTCGCGCCTTCTGTGCACGGGCGCGCCACCACAAGGTTAGGTTTTATGCCGATCTTCGCCCCCTGCGGGATATCCTCCGCCAACCGCGCGCGCTCCAGCAATTCGCGCACCATGGGTTTTACGTCTTCCCCGTACGTTACCAGCAGTTCGTTTCTCTCCATGTGCTATTCCTCCGCATTTTTTCGAGCAATTTTCGTTCGTGGCAGTTTGGGCAGGCTCCGTTCCTAGCAGCGCTAAGAGCGGGTTCTGACGGCGCTGCCACGGGCGGAAAGACGCGCGGCCTAATTTGATCAGCGGTTACCAAGCATAATTAGTATACCACACCCATTTTATGTTATACTATCTCCATGAAAAAAAACACACAGCCAACCAAGCGCCTCCCCGTGTTTGCCGCGCTGTACGCCGCCTGCGCCTGCGGACTTTTCGCGCTTGTGTTTTTTGTGCTCTATATGCTGCTGCACGCGGAAAACGAAACCTTTCGCGTTGTGCTGACCGTGCTTGGCGTCGCGGCCGTGTTTACCGCCGCGCTTTTTTTGCTGGGCTTGTTTGCCATGACAGTCTCTTCAAGGCGGGGTCGCCCACCTGGAACACTGCGGCGGTTTTTGCTGCGCAGGATGTTTGCGCTCTATCCCGCCGCGATCGCTCTCGGGAGGGTATTCGGCATTTCCAAAAGCGACGCGCAAGGTTCCTATGTAGATATGAACAACCGGCTGGTGCGTTCCCTTAAGTCCAGCCTTTCGGGCGGTGACATCGCCGTGCTCGCGCCCCACTGCCTGCAAAAAAACACTTGCAACCTGCGGGTAACGCAGGATGTGGCAAACTGCGCCGGATGCGGGGATTGCGACATCGCCGCGCTAAAACAGCTTTGTGAAAAGCTGGGCGCGCACCTTGTAGTGGTTACGGGCGGCACGCTCGCGCGAAACCATGTGAAGGCCGTGCGCCCCAAAGCGATCGTCGCCGTTGCGTGTGAGCGGGACCTGTCTTCCGGCATTATGGATGTGTTTCCCATTCCCAGCCTGGGTGTCAAGAACGAACGCCCCGAAGGCCCGTGCGTAAATACCCGCGTCGATGTCGCCGCTGTGGAGGACGCCATCTGTTTTTTCCTGCGCGGGCGCGCATGAGTATGGTATAATGATAAGGAAAACTATAGTATTTTAAGGATAAAGGGGTTCTTTATGGAAAACAACGACAAGCGAATCGCCGTCTTAATCGACGCGGATAATGTTTCGGGAAAGTATATCCAACCAATTTTAAACGAAATATCCAATTACGGCACGCCTACCTACAAGCGTATTTATGGCGACTGGACAAAGCCGCAGCTTTCCTCGTGGAAGAAAAGCCTTTTAAACTACTCTATCACACCCATCCAGCAATATTCCTATACGGTGGGGAAAAACTCTACGGACGCGGCGCTTATTATAGACGCGATGGATATCCTTTATTCGGGCAATGTGGATGGGTTTTGCATCGTTTCTTCCGATAGCGACTTCACCCGCCTTGCCTCCCGCCTGCGCGAAGCCGGTATGTATGTGATCGGCATGGGCGAACAAAAGACGCCTGCGCCCTTTAAAGCCGCCGTGGAAAAGTTTATTTACCTTGAGGTGCTCGCCTCCGGCGAGGATGAGAAAGAAAATGGCGGTGCGGAAAAACCGGATACCGCAAAAAGTAGCTCAAAATCAAATGTGATGAGCTCGCGGCGGCTGGTAAACGTCATCAAGGCGATCATAAACGAACTTTCCGACGATGAAGGCTGGGCGCATTTGAGCGCGGTGGGCAACGTGCTGAACCGCCGCCATCCGGATTTTGACACGCGTAATTACGGGTATGCCAAAATGTCCACGCTGATAAAATCATTGAAACAATTTGAAGTGCAATCCAGAAAAACGGAGAACTCGCATCAAAACCCGGTTTATGTGCGCGCGAAATAAGGAATAATTGGAGCACCGCGTTTCACCCAGATTCCGCTCCTACCGACTGTTTTCCACCGCGTCCCCGGCCAGCGAACAAAACGCCCCTTCCGAAAGGATCACGATGTCCTGCCCTCTTTGGGCAAGCTGTTCCGCTTTTATTTGTTTGCTGCTTTTCGCGCCGGAACCTTTTCCCACGATCAAATAATCCGTACCTGTATTTACGGTAGACGCGCACTTGCCGCCCGCGTCCGCCACGCGCTGCATGGCCTCTCTGCGGCCCATCGTTTGAAGTGTGCCCGTGAAGACGCACGTTTTGCCAAACAGCGGGTGATTTTCATTAAACGTTTCTACAGCGGGGCGGATATCGCCGATGCGTACATAAGCCGGGTACTTTGGTTGGCACAGCGCGGCAAGGTCGATGTCGTTCTTCTCCGCATACCGCTTCATGTGTTCATAGCAAAGCGCGGTGAGCCGCGCGTCCTCCGCCGCCCTGTGCGGCGTGCCGTCCGCAAGGCCGAACGCGCGCACCAATGTTTCCAGCTTGTGGTTGGGCAATTGCGAAAACAGCCTGCGGCTGTAATACATCGTATCCATCGTACTGTTTTTTATCGGGCGCATAAGATGCCGCGCGCAGTTATGGGATAAAAACCCCATATCAAAACTGATGTTGTGCCCCAGCAACGGCAGGTCTTGTATAAAATCGTAAAACAGCGGCAGCACGCTTTTTATATCCGGCGCGTCCGCCACCATCTCGTTTGTGATGCCGGTCAGGCGCGTGATGAACGGACTGATGCGCCCATTCGGCTTTATCAATGTGTCAAATACGCGGACGGTCTGCCCGTCCCGCATCTCCACAGCGCCGATTTCCAGTATATCGCCCTGCGAGAAATCAAGCCCGGTCGTTTCAATATCCACGGCGACATAGCGGCCGCAAAGCCGGTGCGCCTGTTCAGTCATACACATAACCCTGTTCTTTCGCGAACGCGGCGATCTTTGCCATATGCTCTGAAATGGGGATGCCCTGCGGGCACAGCCCCTCGCACTGCCCGCACGCGGTGCATTTGTGCGCCAGACTGTCTTCCCCGATCGAGATATAGTTTGCGCCGAACGCCATTTTGTTCCCGTTTTTGCAATACTCATTGTACAGGCTTATGACCCGCGGGATATCCACGCCGGACGGGCAGTCCATGCAATAGCCGCACCCGGTGCAGGGGATCGCGCCCGAAGCCATATAAGCCTCCGCCGTTTTATATAGCACATCTTTTTCCCGCTCCGTTATGGGGCTGAACGCGCTCATCGTCTTTATGTTATCTTCCAGTTGGCGCATATCGCTCATGCCGGAAAGCACGGTAAAGACGCCCGGCAGCGAAGCGGCATAGCGCAGCGCGAAGCTGGCGGGGCTTGCGCCTTCGCCGAGCTCCAAAAGGACTGTGAGCGCCGCGTCATTCAGCGTGGCCAGCGTGCCGCCGCGCACGGGCTCCATCACAATTATAGGAATGGAAAGGCCGCGCAATATCTCGTATTGTTCTTTGGAATGCAGCAGCGTCCAGTCCATGTAATTAAGCTGGATCTGCGCGAAATCCCATTCGCGCATCCGGGCCACTTCAGAAAGCCCCTCTAGGCTGTCGTGCGTGGAAAACCCAAGGTGGCGGATCTTCCCCTCGCGCTGCTTTTTCTTCAAAATATCGTAGATGCCGATCTTTTCCCCTTTTTGCGCGTTTTCCGCGTCGTAACTGTGCACCAGGTAATAATCAAAATAGTCCGTTTGCAGTTTTGCCAGTTGTTCATCAAAGATACGGTGTACATCCGCCGCGCTGTTCACAAACCACGGGGGCATTTTCGTGGCAATAAAAACTTTCTCTCGGTTGTGTTTTTTCAGCGCCCTGCCCAAAAAAGGCTCGCTTTCTTTGTGATGATACGCGTACGCCGTGTCAAAATAATTCACGCCGCCTTCAATCGCGCGGTCTACCATAGCCTGCGCCGCACCCTCGTCGATCATCCTGCCGTCGCTGAGCAGGGGAAGCCGCATACCGCCAAACCCCAGCAGGGATATATTGTCTTCCTTGAATTTCCGGTATTCCATCGCCTTTTTCCTCCGTTTGCACGCAAATAGAACGTCATTTTCAACAACTTATGGAGTATTTTACCATAACAGGACGGGAATGTCGTGGTTTTTGGGGCCGATCTGAAAATAATTTGTAAACAAAACTGGATTTCCCGCCGCGCATGTCGTATGCTGGTAGTAATATCGTTTGGGGCTATGCTATGCTAGAAAAAGAGATCAGAGAATTGGAGGGCGGCCTGCTTAGCTTTCCGCATGAGGACACGCAGCCGCTGCCCGGCGGCAGGCGAATCTCCGCCGTGTGGAAAAAACAGCTTCTAAGGCTGCTTTTTCTGTTGCTTTATCCACTCGCCTTTTTACTTAGAGACCTTGCCGCGGCAAACCCAGACTGGGCGGAGCAGGCATTTGCCCAAGGGTTTTATCCGGGCTTTTCAAGCGCGGTCGGCAGCGTGTTTGGGTGGATGCCCTTTTCATTTTCCGAATTCTTAGTGTATGCGCTGCTTATTTTACTTGGCGTATGGATCATCCGCACCATCATAAGCGCGGTAAAGAAGAAACTCCGGCTGGTGAACCTTGTGCGCACGCTGATCACGTTCGCGCTGATCGGCGGGGTGGGCATGAATCTGTTTTATGTCATGTGGGGGTTCAACTATTCCCGGTATTCCGTGGCGTATACGCTTAACCTCAATGTGGAGGAACAGCCGCCGCAGGCGCTTGCAGACCTGTGTGTGCTGCTGGCAAAGCAGGCAAACGCGCTGCGCGCACAGCAGGCGGAAGATGAACACGGCACATTTTTTTATGAAGAAGGTAACAGCGGCATACTAAAAAAGATTCCCGGGGCGTATGCCGCGCTTGCGCAGGACTACCCGCAATTCGCGCGGAGCATAGCCATTCCCGCGCCAAAGCCGGTGCTTGCGTCCGAGATGATGAGCTATGCCGGTATCTCCGGCATTTATATCCCTTTTACCGAAGAAGCAAATGTGAACGTGCACCAGCCCCCGCTGCTCGTCGCTTTTGCCGGTGCGCATGAGAGCGCGCACTTTTTGGGTGTCTGCCGCGAAGACGAGGCAAACTTCATAAGCTACCTTGCCTGCCTGTATTCGGATGATCCGGCGGTGCAGTATTCCGGTACCATACTGGCGCTTATCCATGCCGGCAACGCGCTTTACGACCTCAGCCCGGACGCCTATTACGAGCTGTACAGCCACTACAGCGAAGGCGTACAGCGTGATCTTGCCGCGCACAACGGATATTGGGACGCTTACGAGGGCGAGGTGCAGGATACCGTGTCGGAAATAAACGACGCGTACCTGCGCGGCCAAAACCAAGCGGACGGCATAAAAAGCTATGGCCGCATGGTCGATCTTCTGCTGGCGTATTATTCCGAGCCTAATTAAAACAACTCAACTTGGAAATGGTATAAAAATATCCCGCGTTTTCTTCTGGAATTACGCGCCTTTAGGCAGGGGTAGCGCATACAAGGATGCATAAACATGCATAATACTGATTGAGAAATTCACTTTTTCGTGTCACCCGCTGATTGCGTCAACAGACGATATTCATATTTTACTCACAGATATGCAGGAGGTTATCCACGTTATCCACATATCCATACACAAAAGGCGGTAATTTAATGCCTTCCGGTTAGGGTTATCCACATTTTTGTACGCACTGCCCAGTTTTATACATTGTGCGCCATATATTGTAATAAGCATAAATATTCAGCCGTTGTCCTGTATTCAAGATTGCTGCTGCTCAAAAGAAAGCAAGTCGGAAACCAGCGCGATAAATTCACCGTTGGTAGGTTTTGTGTTCTTCAGGTACACGTCGCAGCCGAATACTTGGTCGAGGTGTTCAAACTTATTCCGCTGCCAAGTCACGTCGAGCGTGTGCCGTATGGCCAGTTCCACTTTGGTAGGGGTCACGGAATATTCCATCGCAATGCTTGGATACAGTTTTTTTGTGATACTGTAGATAATAGTCGAATCTAAAAGCACCATCTTAATGGCTGTGCGTAAATATTGGTAACCCTTTAGGTGCGGCGGTATGCCCAGAGCAAGGAATATCTCCATGATACGCTGGTCTATGGTCTTCCCTTTGCCGCCCGCCGCGCCCTTTTGCCGGGCGCCGGAAAAACACACATCCAATATTCGCCGGTACATCACTTCGTTTTCATAAGGCTTGATCATGTAGTATTTTGCCCCCATGTCAAACGCGCGCCGGATAGCGTGTTCGTTATCGATGGCGGAGGTCACGATCACATGCGGTTTTTGCTGGAGGGTCAGGTGGTCCAGTGTTTCCAGGAAGCAATAGCCGTCCCGGGAAGACATGATCAGGTCCAGCACCACAATATCGACCGGCTTCACCTGCAAAAACTGGCACGCTTCTTCTACGGAGGGCACACACTCCACGTATTCCATATTGTCTTTACCCCGAAGGTGATGCTTCAAATCGTTCGCTGTGTGCCTGTCATCTTCCAAAATCAAAACATTCGTATTCTTTGACATACCAAATTCTCCTGTGCGTCAATTATTTGTATATTACAACTAATACTTATATATATTCATGACAGGCGAAATATATTCCGTTTCCAGCGAATTATTTGTAGAAAATTGAAAATAATGTAAAACATTGGGCTTGAATGCTTTCTGCCGGGCGGGTTAGGCTGTGTTTCTTGGCGCTGCCTAATTGGGAAGCCGTTCAATATCTAATTCCATGCAAGCTGATAGATTGGCTTGCACAACCTTCGGCTGAATAAAAAATTGCCGCCCGCAGTTTCACGCGCGGCAATTTTTCAATACTAGAGCAAACCTACTTGCCCAACGTTAAATTAATTTGGTATAAACAGCTAGATTAGCGCTGCGCCTGCTCCACAGCCACGGCGCAAGCTACGGAAGCCCCAACCATCGGGTTGTTGCCCATGCCTATGAGGCCCATCATCTCCACATGCGCCGGCACGGAAGACGAGCCCGCAAACTGCGCGTCGCCGTGCATACGGCCCATCGTGTCCGTCATGCCGTAAGAAGCGGGGCCCGCCGCCATATTGTCCGGATGAAGCGTGCGCCCTGTGCCGCCGCCCGAGGCGACGGAGAAATACTTCCTGTTGTTCTCGATGGCCCATTTTTTATAGGTACCCGCAACGGGATGCTGGAAGCGCGTGGGGTTGGTGGAATTGCCCGTGATGGAAACATCCACGCCTTCCTTGCGCATGATGGCGACGCCTTCCGAAACGTCGTCCGCACCGTAGCAGCGCACCTTCGCCCGGTCGCCCTTGGAATACGCTTTTTGGAACACTTCCTTCAGCTCGCCCGCGCCGTAATCATATTCCGTTTCCACATACGTGAAACCGTTGATACGCGAAATGATTTGCGCGGCGTCTTTCCCCAGGCCGTTTAAAATGACCTGCAACGGGTCTTTGCGCACTTTGTTCGCCGTTTTGGCTATGCCGATCGCGCCTTCCGCAGCAGCAAACGATTCATGCCCCGCTAAAAAGCAGAAGCATTTTGTGCTCTCCTCAAGCAGCATGGCCGCGAGGTTGCCGTGGCCGAGGCCCACCTGCCGCTGTTCGGCGACACTGCCCGGAATGCAGAACGCTTGCAGCCCTATGCCGATCGCTTCCGCCGCTTCGCTTGCTTTCTTGCAGCCTTTTTTAAGCGCGACCGCCGCCCCGAGCGTATATGCCCACACGGCGTTTTCAAACGCGATGGGTTGTATGCCCCGTACGATAGTATCTATGTCCAGCCCGCTGTCCACCGTATATTGTTTGACTTCTTCCAGTGATGAAAAGCCGTACTCGCTCATGCATTTTTCGATCTGAGGAATCCTTCTCTCATAACTTTCAAATGTAACCATGAAGTTTGCCCCCCTATTCTTTGCGCGGGTCGATTCGTTTTACCGCCTCGTCAAACCGCCCATATGTGCCAATGTTGCTCTCAAACGCCTTGTTCGCGTCTTCGCCGCCGCGAATAGCTTCCATCATTTTACCAAAGCGCACGAATTTGTAGCCGATGATCTCGTCGTTTTCGTCCAGCCCAAGCTCGAGGATATAGCCCTCCGCCAGGTTGAGGTAACGCGCACCCTTTGCTTGCGTGGAGTAAATGGTGCCCACCTGCGAGCAAAGGCCTTTCCCGAGGTCCTCAAGGCCCGCGCCGACGGGCAGGCCGCCCTCCGAGAACGCCGTTTGCGTCCTGCCGTATACAATCTGTAAAAACAGCTCGCGCATCGCCGTGTTTATCGCGTCGCACACAAGGTCTGTGTTGAGCGCCTCAAGCAGCGTTTTGCCCACAATTGCCTCGCCCGCCATCGCGGCGGAATGGGTCATGCCCGAGCAGCCGATCGTCTCCACAAGCGCCTCTTCGATGATGCCTTCCTTCACATTGAGCGTCAGCTTGCAGGCCCCCTGCTGCGGCGCGCACCAGCCTACGCCGTGCGTCAGCCCGCTGATGTCTTTGATCTCCTTCGATTTCACCCATTTGCCTTCTTCGGGTATGGGCGCGGGGCCGTGATGCGGGCCTTTTGCCACACATACCATTTCTTCAACTTCTTTTGAATATTGCATGGGGTTTTGGACCTCCTTTTAAAATAGTCGTGTAATATGGATACAACAGAAAATATTATAGCATACAAATCCGGGTTTGTAACGGATTACGCGAACGGGTTCATAAAGATATTGCCGTACAGCACCGCTTCCAGCAATATGACCGCGCCCAAAGCCGCCGTATAGACGGCAAAGCCGTAAAGCTTATACTTACTGATGAGCCTTAGCATAAAACGGATGGCGAGAAAGCCGCATACCGCCGCCGCCGCCATGCCTAGGACCACCATGGGGATGTTCACGTCGCCAAGGCCGGTTTCCATTACGTCCCGCACCGTGAAAAGCGCGCTGCCGATGATGGCGGGGATAGACATCAAAAACGCGAATTTCGCCGCGAATTCCCGCTTGGCGCCCATAAAAAGGCCGCCCGCGATGGTAGAGCCGGAACGGGAAAGGCCGGGCGCTATGGTCGCCCCCGCCTGCATCACACCCATGACGACAGCTTGCGGCAGGCCGATCGTGCGTTTCCGTTCCATGCGGCGGGCGATGAGTTCGCTTATGACGAGCACCGCGCTTGTGGCAAAAAACCCTATGGCGAGGTACTTACCGTTTTGCAGCGCGTCGTATGTTTGGGGCAGGAAGTATCGCAGCGCCAGTACGGCGGCGACCGCTGGTAGTGTGGCGATGATAAGCATGCCGAGTTTGTTTTTTACGGGGTGGCGCAAGATGGCTTTTATCTCCGGCCAAAGCGCGATGAACACGGCGACAAGCGTGCCCACATGCAACATCACATCATAAAACAATGGCACGCTTTCGAGCTTGAAAAGCGCCTGCAACAGGGCAAGATGACCCGAGCTTGAAACGGGCAGGAACTCTGTAAAGCCCTGCACCGCCCCTAAAACAACCGACTGCAACATATCCATGAAATGAATGGCTCCTCACTTTTGATATCATATCCAGTATAGCAACAAGGCGGCTTTTTCACAAGCGTTGTTCCCTAACACTTTTGACACATTACGTCGCGTGGGGCGCGGCTGTTTTGCGTGTATTAAGAGTTTTAGTATCATCGGCGCGTAGATATTGGTTCGCCGGGCGACTTTCCTTCCCCTCCATATTTCCCCCAGGGTGGGCATGGCCGCGAAACATGGTTATACCAATCACATTTTAAAAACACCGCAAAAAATGCGGATTTTTCGAAATATCCTGCGGCTATCTTTCGGGTATTCCTTTTGGGTCAAGGTATCCCGTAGGGATACCTTGACCCCAGGGGAATACCCTATAGCTTTTGATAGGTATCTTTCTCATCCTTGCATACCGATTTATACTTCGAAGGTTTTTTTGACACTCCGAAGGATAAACGCATCAGTATAAGAAGTCTGTACCGCCCGATGACACAACGCCTACGCCGCCTATGTTGCGAAAACAATAATATGCGCAAAATGGCTATTCCCCGGCGCGTGCCGCCTATTGATAAATATAGCCGCAAGTATTATGATAAAACTATTAAAGACAAAACCGCAAAGGAATAAAAAGAATGAAATTAGGAATAGTAGGGCTGCCCAACGTAGGCAAAAGCACTCTTTTTAACGCATTGACACAGGCGGGCGCACAGAGCGCGAACTACCCGTTTTGCACGATAGAGCCGAATTATGGCATCGTTTCCGTGCCGGACGCGCGGCTCGACTATCTGGCGGGAATCTACCACCCGCAAAAGTTCACGCCCGCCACCATCGAATTTGTGGATATTGCAGGGTTGGTGAAAGGCGCAAGCAAAGGCGAGGGCCTCGGAAACAAATTTCTTTCGCACATCCGCGAGGTAGACGCTATCATAGAGGTCGTGCGCTGTTTTGAGGACGGCAACATCACCCATGTGGACGGCAGCCTGGACCCGGCGCGCGATGTGGAGGCTATTAATTTCGAGCTGATCTTCGCGGATATGGATACGGTACAAAAGCGCGGGGATAAAGCGCAAAAGCTGATTAAAACGGGGGACAAAAAATATCGGCTGGAAGCGGAAGTCTGCGACCTGCTTTTAAAAGAACTGGAGGCGGGCAAGTTTGCGCGTAATGCGGCGTTATCGGAAGAGCAACGCGAGATTGTGTCCGAGATGTTTTTGCTGACGGATAAACCCATCATTTATGTCGCCAACCTTGCGGAGAGCCAGGTAGGCAAGAAGGATGACCCGTTTGTCCAGCCGCTGCTTGCTTACGCTGCCGGGCAAAACAGTGAAGTCGTCGGCATCAGCGCCAAGGTAGAGGAAGAACTGGCTGCGTTGGGCGAGGAAGAAAAAGAAATGTTTATTGAAGAACTGGGGATTGGTGAGTCCGGCCTTTCCAAGTTGATCAAAAAATCGTACGCGCTTTTAGGGCTTATCAGCTACCTCACGGCAGGCGAAAAAGAGGTGCGCGCGTGGACGGTCAAAAAAGGGACCAAAGCGCCGCAGGCCGCCGGGAAGATCCATTCAGATTTTGAACGCGGTTTTATCCGCGCGGAAGTTGTGGCGTTTGACAAATTAAAAGAACTGGGCGGTAGTATGCAGGCGGCCAAAGAAGCGGGCGCTGTGCGGCAGGAGGGAAAAGAGTATGTGATAGAGGACGGAGATGTAGTGTTGTTTCGGTTTAATGTATGAGAAAAAATGAAGGGAGAGGGGATATGGAACTGATCGATGCAATTGCCACGCGGCAATCCACAAGGAAGTTTAACGCCGTGCCAGTGACGGAAGCGGATGTTAAGGCCATACTGCGCGCGGGGTGCGCCGCGCCGGTGGCAAACGGCGGGCATGACAGGCTGCATTTCACCGTTGTGCAAAGCAGGGAACTGCTGCGTAAAATAGGCGGCGCCACAGGCAAAGCCTTCGGCACGCCGGACTACGACCCGTTTTATGGCGCGGGGACGTTTGTTGTGGTATCTGTAAAACCACGGGAAGGTGAACCGACGATCGAAGTGGCGGACGGCGCGTGCGCGGTGGAAAACATGCTGCTCATGGCGGCCGGGCTGGGCCTTGCAAGCGTATATCTTTGGAGCTTCCGCTGGGGGCTAAAGGAACAGCCGGCGCTTATTTCCGAGCTTTCCCTGCCCGAAGGATTCCTGCCTGTATCCGGCGCGGCGATTGGCCATGCGGATGAACCGCTTGCGCCCAGGGAGCTTGCGTTGCCCGGTTCATACAATTTTGTGAAATAATGGTAAATAGTCACAACCTTATTTGCTTCGTCAACCTTGCAGAGTAGCAAATAGTTTTTATCGGGGATCCGCGGTATTCCTCTCCTCGTTGGTTTCAGTCTTGCCGCCGGGGCCATTCTATTTACACGACTTTACATTTATGTGCCAGCAGAGAAGGGATGTTTGCCTTGGTTCCATGCAGCTTTGCGGCGATGAAAACCTTGATTGCCTGAAAAAACGGCAGCGGCGCGAGCTTGAGCGGGTTGACGCCCATCAAGTGGCACATGGCGTTGGTGGTGGCGCAAAGGTCGTTGCAGTAGCTGCTGAAATATACATTTTTTTTGCCCAGCCTGGCGATAAGCCGCTCTCCTACCTCGTCGGTCATTCAAATGAAATGTATTTGGGGATTGTGCACAGAGGAGTAGAAGCTGTTAGAGACAGTTCCTATTGCCA
>QMCD01001238.1_pt1 | contig 15917 bp, 9 predicted proteins | sample 1821841 | NCBI WGS metagenome assembly QMCD01 (sample SAMN01991225, study PRJNA193472) | Termite gut metagenome, whole genome shotgun sequencing project. | isolation source: worker | host: Macrotermes natalensis | reverse complement strand
CTGGCCCGACCCCTGGTGCACCGCCTATTTTTCCATCCATTCCGCCTATCTCACGGCCAAGCACCTGGGGCTGAACCTTCCGCACCTGGAAGAGGCCAACAGGATTTTCTGGTCGTAAACACATATGGCGCCCGTTCAACACTTCACGGCCCCTCCGCGTCCCCTGTGGCGTTCGCCTTTCAGCCTGAAGATCAATTTCACCGGTTTTCCATGGATACGATTCGAAAGCAATTTCAGGAGGATCTCTCGGTCGCGACGACCGGGGAACAATTGGAGCAGGTCCGGCTCAAATATCTCGGCAAAAAAGGCGTCATCACGACGCTTGCCAAGGATACGGACTTCGGCAGGCTTTCGCCCGACGAAAAAAAGGAATTCGGCCGGAAACTCAACGACCTGAAGACATTCGCGACGGAACATATCCGTTCGGCGCTGGAAGACGCGGCGGGCACCGAAACGGCGAAGAAGACGACCGGGCTCGATTTGACACTGCCCGGCTCCGCCTCGTCCCTCGGATCGCTGCATCCGATAACGATGGTGCAGATGGAGCTTGAAACGATTTTCGAAGGAATGGGGTTCACCACCCTTTACGGTCCGGAATGCGAAACCGATTATTACTGCTTCGAATCGCTGAACATTCCGCCGGACCACCCGGCGCGGGACATGCAAGATACGTTCCGGTTGACGAACGACATGGTCATGCGGACGCACACCTCGGCGAACCAGGTCCGCACACTGGAACGGTTCGGAGCCCCGATCCGGGCGATTTTTCCGGGGCGTTGTTTTCGATACGAAGCGATCGATCCAAGCCATGAAAACACGTTTTTTCAATGCGAAGGGCTCTTCGTCGATAAAAACATTTCGGTTGCGCACCTGATCGCCGTGATGCGGACGATTCTCGGCGAAGTGTTTCGCCGTGAAGTCCGGGTCCGGTTGCGGCCCGGCTTTTTTCCCTTTGTCGAGCCGGGCTTCGAACTCGATTTGAGCTGTTTGCTTTGCGGCGGGAAAGGATGCCCTACCTGCGGCGACGGCTGGATCGAACTGATCCCGTGCGGCTTGATTCACCCGAACGTCCTCAAGGCGGGAGGCGTCGATCCGAAGGAATACAGCGGTTTCGCGTTCGGCCTCGGCTTGACCCGGCTTGCCATGATGAAATACGGCATCCGCGACATCAGGCATTTCAATTCCGGCGACGTACGTTTCAACGAACAGTTCTCGGTCGTCATGTAAGCCGTTTCTTTTCGGCGGGTTTTTCATGTACAGGATCGAATACGACAGCATGGGGGAGGTCCGGCTTCCCCGCGACGTTTATTACGGGGCCCAAACACAACGGGCCGTCGAAAACTTTCCCGTTTCCGGAAAAGGGCTTCCGAAGCCGCTCATCCACGCCCTCGGACTGGTCAAATGGGCCGCCGCGAAAGTGAACGGCGATCTCGGCATGTTGACGACCCGCGTGAAGCGACCGCTCGGCGGAAACGAATGGAACGCCCTGTTGACGGCCGCCCGGGAAGTTTCGGAAGGCAAATTCGACGATCAATTTCCGATCGACGTTTACCAGACCGGCAGCGGGACCTCGTCCAACATGAATGCGAACGAGGTCGTTTCCAACAGGGCGTGCGAACTGGCCGGGTACGACCGTTTCGACAGGGAAAAGCCGATCCATCCCAACGATCACGTCAATTTCGGGCAAAGCACGAACGATATTTTTCCCACCGCGATCCATGTCGCCGTCGTTTCCCTGATCCTCGACCGGCTGCTTCCCGTCCTTGACAAGGCGATTGCGACGCTTGCGGAAAAGGCGGGGGCCTGGCAGTCGATTCTCAAGATCGGCCGTACCCATCTTGCCGATGCGACCCCTCTCACACTCGGCCAGGAATTCAGCGGATTCGCGAGGCAACTGGAGCGTACCCGCGATATGGCGCTGGAAGCCTCGGCCTTCCTGACGGAACTTCCCGCGGGCGGAACGGCAGTGGGGACCGGGATCAACACGCACCCGGAATTCGGAAAACGGGTCGCCGCGTTTCTGTCGGAACACGTCGCGCACGGCGGCGCGGCGTTTCGGGAAGCGCAAAACCATTTCGAAGCGAATGCCCAGCGGGACGGCTTGGTGGCGGCCCACGCGCTGATTAAAACGGTTGCCACCGTATTTTTGAATGTCGCGAACAACATTCGCTGGCTCGGTTCGGGACCGCGGTGCGGATTTTACGAAATCCTCATTCCCGATCTCCAGCCGGGCAGTTCGATCATGCCCGGTAAGATCAATCCCGTTTTGTGCGAATCGCTCATGCAGGTTGCCGCGAAGGTGATCGGGAACGACCAGACCATGACCACCTGCGGGGCGATCGGGGGCCAATTCCAATTGAATATCATGATGCCCGTCATGGGAGATGTCGCGATTGAAAGCGTTTCGATCCTCGCCGGAGCAATCGAATCGTTCTGGAACAAATGCCTGCTCGGTCTCGAAGCGAATGAAGAACGTTGCCGGGCTTCCGTCGAGCAAAGTCTTTCGCTCGTCACCGGATTAAATACGCTTATCGGGTACGAACAGGCCGCCTGGCTTGCCAAAGAAGCCTTTGCAAGCGGTAAAACGATTCGCGAACTGGTCGTTGAACGGCAACTGCTTACGCCGGAACAAATCGACACCGGACTTGATCCGTGGAAGATGATTCGCCCGCTGGAAGAATAATATTCGGACCGCTTTTCTGTGAGCCGCCGTCTGTGAGCCGCCGTCAGTGGGCCGCCCGCTTTTTGCGGTGCAGGCGGAGCATCGGCGGAGAAAACGTCGATGTGCCGCAGGAAGCCGGCGCTTCCGGCTCGATGCAGGAGGAAGAAATCATCTCTTCCGGACAAACGGCGGAAATATCGCGTATTTCCTGTATTTTGCCGGACAGTTCCCCGGCGACACGAATAAAGGACAGGACTTCGCTGGACGTTCCGTCCTTGTTCACCTTCTCTTCGAGAAAAGAGAGTTGACGGGCGTCCCGGGCGTTTTCCGGCAGTTCACCGGCCGTTTCCACCGGCAAGATTTTTTCTCCGGCCGGTGGTTCCCCGAGGGGTGTCGGTTCGGGCTCCGCGTTTTCGGGCGGGTCCGATTGATCCCGGAGCGTTTTGGCGATAAAGTCAGCCGCATTACCTTCGCCGAGCACCTCGCTGGCAAGTGAAGAAACCGCCTCCCCGTTTTCGCCGTTCTCCGTTTCCCCGATGTCAAGTGATTGGGTTTCACCCGGCGACTCCGGGGTTTCCAGCGACGAACCGAGCGTTTCCATCAATCGTTCGACCATATCGGTATCGGGATTCTCGAAATCAGGTTGCCCGGTTTCCTCCTCGGAATAGTCTTGATGATCGATTCCCGGTTCGCCGGGCAACGGCTCTTCCGGCAACGATTCCGCTGTCAGCATCGAATTGAGAATGTCGTTCGGGTCGTAAGGAGTGGATTCGGGCGAGCGCACCGGAGCGGCATGTTCGCCTTCCGGCGTGTTCGCGGCAGCGTCCTCGATCGCCTGTGCGACCACGTTTTTTTCCAAGACCATTTCTTCTGCCGGCATGTCTTCAGCCGACATTTCTTCCGCCGGCATTTCTTCAGCCGGGACCGTTGCATCGATTTCAACGGGTTGCTCTTCCATCGGGTATTCATCCTGAGGAGCGGTATCCCCATCGTAATGTTCCGTCGCGTCTTCCTCCCGCATTGTCCGGTGGAGCATGCGCAGATAGATCGCAAACCCGAAGCCGGAGGCAACCGGAATAAGATTCAGCATGAATAAACAAACAAAACGGAACATTTGTCGTACTGATTTCCAAGTATGCGGAAAACCCCCGCAGCGGCCTCGCTGTTACTGATCTGTGAGTAAAATTTGAACGTGGCGGCGCCGAAGGAAGCCGCGCTGTATTCCCACTATACGGCGCGCAGGGACGGCTCGACCGACGGGTCAAAATTTATTCGCGGGTCAATATACTGAAGGCGGTTGAATTTTCCCGAAGCCGATTTGCAGGGAGCTCGTTTTCCGGAGATAAACGAGCGGATTGACCGAAAAAACCCAACCGGCTTCGGTATAAAACCCTCTTTTCAAGGGAAAGTGGTATACAATAGGCCAAAACGCGGTCCGCCGCTCGTTCCGGGCGGCTATATTCATCCATTTTTCACAAGACTTGTCCGTATGAATCGAAAACAACGATTATCCGGGAAATCCTTGCAGGCCCGCGAAAAAATGGAACCTTGGCGTCAGGCTCACCATGCGCGGTTTCGGGCTTCATCGCAGTCTTCGGGAAATTTCAACTGCCTTCAGTATACCGCATTTCGTCGTAGCGACGTCTGATTTCAGCGGCAAGGTAAAGAGAACCGGCGACACAGACAAGATCGTCCTGCCGTGCTCCGTTCCAGACCATCGTGAAAGCCTCCCGGGCATCATCGACAACGTTTTCACGGAGCGCCCTCGGCGGAGGGAGGTCCTTTCGAAGCGTTTGTTGCGTCGGCTTCGAAGAGCGGTCAAGAGCGGGTTGGACGTAAACGCCCGGACCGATTTCCCGAACGGCGCCGGCGACCGTCGCAAGGTCGATCGGCGGAAAAGCGCGGGGATTGGTCGAACAACGGGTAAAAACGACATGGTCAAAATAAGGGAGCAAGACGGAGAGGATGCCTTCGACATCCTTGCCTTTCATCGCCCCGAAAATCAGGTAACGCTTTCCGGGATACGAACGGGAGTGGAGCACATCGAGCAGCGCCTCGGCCGAAGAACGGTTGTGGGCTCCATCGAGAATCAGTCCGGGCCTTTCGCAGGCCAGTTCGATCCGGAGCGGTAAATGGGCTTCCGCCAGTCCCGTCAAAACCGCTTTTTCCGGGATGGCGACGTCGTTTTTTCGTAAAAGATCAGCGACGGTCGCAGCCAGGGCGGCATTGCGCAATTGGTGTTCGCCGGACATCCGGAGGCGGAATCCATTCCCCAAAACCTTCGGAACAGCGGGAAAATCGACTCCGATTTCCAGCAGGGGAACCGGTTCGCGGTCGAGTTGGCGGCGGGCAACGCGGCGAATCACGTCTCTCGGCCCGGCCTGGGAAACGCCGGAAACCACCGGCGTTTTCGGCTTGATGATCCCGGCTTTTTCAAACGCGATCTTCTCCAGTGTGTCGCCGAGATATTCCATGTGGTCGAAACCGATGCTCGTAATCACGCTTGCCAACGGTTCGCAGATATTGGTCGAATCGAAACGTCCGCCCATGCCGACCTCGATGACGGTGAAATCGACATGATGTTTTGCGAAGTATTCAAAGGACAGGAGCGTGGTGATGTCGAAATAGCTAAGCGCCGCGACGTCGTCGGCGAGAATGCGGTCTTCGGCGCTCCAGCGGTCGAAACGGTGTCGCATCTCAAGGAGCATTTCGACGCATTCTTCCATCGGGCACGGGATGCCATCGATACAAAACCGCTCGTTGAAGGAATGCAAATGCGGCGAAGTAAAACTGCCGACGCGGAAACCCGCAGCCCGGAGGATACGGCCGAGCATTTCACAAACCGATCCTTTTCCTTTGGTTCCGGCGACATGGATTGCCCGAAGTCGTCGCTGCGGATTACCGAGGCGGTCGGCGACCCGTCTCAATCCTTCCAGTTTTTGGGCGAAGTCCTCGTAATTCCCGGGCCGGGTCCGCTCGAAATCGGTCCGGCTTTCCAGGAATGCGAATGCTTCCCGGTGCCGTTCGGCGACACTCCGCTTGTCAAAAGGAGAAAGAGACATGTTTTATTGGTTTGTGCGAAAAACGTGAGCCGCTATGTTTTCACAAATAGTAATGTTTTCGAACGGGACTCGTGGTGAAAATAGGGAACCGCATTTTATACCGTAAACGGCCCCGTCTTCCACTCCATCGCTTCCAGTATACTGTTCGGCGATGGACGGAGCAATAAACGAGGAGTATCAACCGGAGTGTAAACCAAAGAATATCCGACCGTCTTTTTCGGCATTTTTCAAAAAAAAATGTCGCCCCGGCAAGTTGGTACTTTCTTTTACGATTCGTTTTGAGTAAACTGTTCTTCACGTCTTTTTCGTTTGGGCCTGCCAATTTATATTTATTTCTGTTTCAGCGAGGCTATTTCCATGGGAACCGGACAGGATATTGTCGTCGAAACCCGTAATTTGACAAAAGTTTATCGCGATTTCTGGGGGCGTCAAAAGGTTCGGGCGCTCAAGGCACTCGACTTGGAAATCCGCCGCGGCGAGGTATTCGGGCTGCTCGGACCGAACGGTTCCGGGAAAACGACGACGATGAAACTTCTTTTGGGGCTGCTTTTTCCGACGAGCGGCGAGATTTTCATCCTGAATAAACCGGCGACCGATGTGACGAAGAACGAAAAAATCGGGTATTTGCCCGAAGAATCCTACCTTTATCGCTTTTTGAACGCGGAAGAAACGCTCGATTTTTACGGACGTCTGTTCACGATGTCCGGTGCCGTCCGGCGTCAACGGGTCGCCCAACTGATTACGATGGTCGGGCTCGAATCAGCCAAAAAGCGGCAGCTCCGGGAGTATTCGAAAGGCATGTCGCGGCGGCTCGGGTTGGCCCAGGCGCTCATCAACGATCCGGACCTGATCCTGCTCGACGAACCGACCAGCGGGTTGGACCCGATCGGTACGCGGAATATGAAGGACCTGATTCTCGAATTGAAAAAACAGGGAAAGACCGTGATCATGTCCTCCCATCTTTTGGCCGACGTTCAGGACGTTTGCGACCGGATCGGGATTTTGTACCAAGGTGAGTTGAAGGAACTCGGCCGCGTCGACGACCTGCTCAAAGTGACGGATGAAACGGAAATTCGCGTCTCCGGCCTTACCGAGACGGCGAAAGAGCGAATCATCAAAGTCGTGGAAGAGGAACAAGGCACATTGCTTCATTGCGGCAATCCGACCACTTCGCTGGAAGAATTGTTCCTCAGGATCATCGAAGAAAGCGAAGCCCGGCCGGGCAAACGTGTCCGGGGAATGGAAAAACAAGTAAAATAATCGTGCTCCGTGCTGAAATCGCCGTTTTTTTGTTTCGACAGAGCTTTATATCCATCGTCGTCAAGCAACACGAATTCAACCGCAACATCCGGACGACCGAGGCTGCCGCATCGCCGGGAGTCGACCGCCTGTCCGACCCGGCTATATGATTATCGAATACGCGATTCCGACCGTTTCCGAATTTTTGCGGACCGTTCCCGCGCAGTGGTGCATCTCGATGGGGATGTTGCTTCTCGCCGCCGCCGTCGTGGGGCTCCTGTTTTCCTTCATCCGGCACGGATTCAACTGGAGTTTGAAAATCTTCCAAAGCGGTTTTGCGAGAGGTTGTTCCGATTTCATCCACATTTCCCCGAAACGAACCTGGGCCATCACCCGGTTGACGATCAAGGAGTCGATCCGGCGGCGCGTCGTCGTCGTCTGCATCGTTTTTCTTGTCATCCTCATGTTCGCGGGCTGGTTTCTCGACCCCAACAGCGAAGACCCGGCAAAACTGTTTCATTCGTTCGTTCTCTCGACTTCTTCGTACTTGGTCATGTTGCTTGCGCTTTTCCTGAGCGCCTTCAGCCTGCCGACGGATTTCAAGACGAAAACCGTTTACACCGTCGTGACGAAACCGGTGCGATCGAGCGAAATGGTTCTTGGCCGCATTCTCGGTATCAGCCTCATCACCAGCGTCATCCTCGTTTTCATGGCGGTGTTCAGCTACGAGTTCGTCAGCCTCAAGCTCAATCACGCGCACCTGTTGACGGAGCGGGCGGATCTGACCGAATTGACCGTGATGCCGGGAGAAAATGCCGATGGCGACCGGCGCATCGCCTACCGCGGTGAGACCCGGCTCTCCAACGGGCACAAACACCTGGTGGAAATTTACGGCGACGGGAAAACGTACAACGTCACCCCCGTCAACGGCCATACGCACGACCTGGAGATCGAGAAACTCCCGGAGGGCGGGACGCGCTACACGGTCGGAACGGCGCGCGGCGCGTTGCAGGCGCGAACGCCGATTTACGGCAAATTGAGTTTCCGCAACAAAGAAAGCATGGATACGAAAGACGGGATCAACGTCGGAAACGAATGGATGTACCGCAGCTATATCGGCGGCGGTACACGCGGAACGACGAACGAGGAGGCCGCGATTTTCACCTTCAGCGGATTGACGCCGGACATGTTTCCCGCGACGCGACTGGAGGACGGAACGGTCGTCCCGGGTCGCATTCCGATCGAAATGACACTCGGTGTTTTTCGAACTTACAAGGCCGATATCGAACAACGGGTCACGGCCGCCCTTTCGATTCGTAACCCGAAAACGGGACTCCGCGTCGAAGCGTTGACCTTCAGCACGGAAGAGTTTATCATCAAGGCGGTTTCGATTCCCTTGGAACTGGCCGGCACCCCCCAGATTACGCAAAGAAAAAGCCGGCCTTCCGATAACGAGCCCGTCGCGGAAACGCCGGGCGCCGCCGAAGCCGCGGCATACCGGAACGATCCGGCGATCATGGACAAGGGGTACTATGATTTCTTCGAGGATTTCGTCGTTGACGGCCAAGTCGAAATCTGGCTCCAATGCGTCGACCGTCAACAGTACATCGGGGTCGCCCAAGCGGATTTGTACATTCGCGGCGAGGACGGTTCGGTCCCGCTGAATTTTGCGAAAGGCTTTTTCGGGATTTGGCAACAGATGCTGATTATGATCGCGTTCGGGGTGTTGTTCAGCACCTTCCTGAGCGGACCCGTCGCCCTGATTTCGACGATCGGGGTGATGATCGCCGGTTTTTGGAAAGTCTTTCTCATGGAAATCGCCGCCAACACGAAACTCGGCGGCGGGCCGGCCGAGTCGTTTTACCGCCTGGTCACCCAACAAAACATGGTCGTCGATTTGCCCGCCGGGATCGCAACGTCGTTCATCAAGCAAATGGACGTCGTTTATTCTTGGTTCGTGTCGTTGATCGGGCAGGCGATTCCGCCGCTCGGCGATTTCTATATTTATCATGAAGCACTCGTTTCCGGATTCAATATCTCCGGCCAATGGATGATCGTCCATTCGATGGAAACGATCGCCTATGTCATTCCCCTGTTTATCGTAGGTTACCTGATCCTCGCGTCCCGCGAGGTCGCGAAATAACATGCCGCGAGCCAATCACCCCAACGCCAATCACCCCAACGCCAACTCCAATCGTCGCAGATCATGCCGCACCTTACTTCCATACAGCGTAAAGTCGTCTATGTCCTGATCCTGCTCGTCTTGGGATGCCTCAACTTCGAAATCGGGCGACCGCCCCGGAGCGTTTCCGATTCGACCGGCGTGACGCGCGAGGTTCCCGGGGGGCAATTGTCGCGAATGCGTGCCGACATGAAAATCGCGGATGCCCAGATCGGCCAGATTGATCCGTCGAGTACGACGATGAAGCTCGCGACCTTCGGGATGCGCGGCGTCGCCATCTCGATTCTCTGGTATCACGCCAACGAATACGAGAAGCGGGACGATTGGAACAACGTGATCGCGACCGGCGACCAGCTTGTTCTCCTGGAACCGCATTTCACGAAAGTCTGGGAATTTCTCGGTTGGAAAATCGCCTACAACGCCAGCGCGACGTTCGATGATTACCGGGAACGGTATCGCTGGGTGATCCGCGGGTTCGATTTCCTGACCCGGGGGCTCGAATACAATCACCGGGCGGCGAAATTGTATAAAAACGCCGGTTGGACCATTTCGCAAAAAATCGGGATCGCCGATGAAAACGAGCAGTATCGTCGTCTTTTGCGCGAGGACGAGTCGTTCGGCAAACGGTACGATTGTACGCTCCCCTCGGAACGGGACAACTGGATGCTCGGGCGCCGCTGGTATCATATCGGGGAAAATCTCGTTCTCGACGGGGAAAGCATCGGCAAGGAGTCCGACTTCCTGTATTTCGCGAATTCGCGGCTCAACCTGTTCAACTATGCCGTCTGGGTTCGCAAGGACGGCAAGTTCGGAAAAGAGGCCAAGGACGCCTGGGCCGAGGCCGGCCGCGATTGGAAGGCGTTCGGCTTCATGGAGCTTTCGACGGCGATCGAGAGCAAGGAAGACAAAACGAAAATGAACCGGACGTATCTGGAGCGGGCCGATGAAATTACAAAAATCGAAAACGGCTTGATCGAGGAACTCCATTCCATCGCCCCGGGATTGTTCAAGGAACTTTGCCTCAAACGTTGGGCACTCCTGGGAGAAACGAGACGACAGCAGGTGGCCTTGCTTGATCGGCTGACGGCGGAACCGGAGAAGACGCCCCAAGAGGGTTCCATTGAGAAAGAATTGACGGTCATCAGGGAGCATTTGGACGCGACCGAACCGGATTGGCGCGAGAAGTTCAAGGAAGAACACGATCTCCTGTACACGCCGGAACAGCGCGAACTGAAAGCCGTTCCGGGGCTGTTGCTGGACGAAATGCAGCAGGGAATCGTTGCCAAAGGAAACGAGGAAGTCCGGCAGATCATCGCCCGGTCCACGGAAATCCTCGCGGTATCGCCGAAAGTGCTCGAAGAGGAAATCCAGGAAATCGACGCCCTTGCCGACGACCGGAAGGCGCGCGCACGCCGGATCATGCAGGAAATCGAATCGTACGCGGTCGATAAACGCATGTCGATCCTGTACCAGGGAATCCTGAACTACCATTATCGCAACAAGGAATACGTGATCGAGCAAACCGACGAAGCGGATGACGCGCGGCGGTTGCGGCATATCGGTCGTATCGCCTATTACGACAACCGGCGTGCCGAGAGCGCGAAGCTGTGGCTCGAATCGATGGACAAATGGAACGAATTGTTCCACAAACCCGGCTTCGAATATGTCGAGGACGAACCGATTTTTGCACGCGATTTGCTCGAAATGCTTGAAAAATTCGTCATCATCCTCGATGCCGACAACGACATTTTTCCGCCGACGTTCGGGTTGCAAAACCTGCTGAGGAAGGAAATGATGAACCAGACGCCGGCGCGGAGCGCGATCGAAGCGCAAGATTGGTACGACGACAAGCGTCTGGAAAGCCGTGGAGACACGAAAGTCAAACAGGATTTCCAGGCGATTCTCGAAGCCTGGACCGGCGTCAACCAATCACGGGAATACATGAAACTCGCCCCGTTGCCCGATATCCGCGACAAGATGCTCGCGGCTTTGGCGACCTACGTCACCGTTCTGGAGCGGCTGAAAGAACCGGTTCCGGAAGAATTGCCGCTGCAAAGCTACGCCGAGTTGATGCTCCGGTACGATTCCTTGCCGGTGGAAGGAACGAAAACGGCACAAAAAGCGGAAACGCTCTTCCAGGAGAATAAGTATGACGAGGCCGAAGCCGAAGTGTTGAAGGCGATCGATGTCTGGAAACAGGTCCTCCGGAAATATCCGTTTATCAAGCACCGTTCCCAATTGGGCATTCATGCCGAAATGCTCGCGAGTGTCCGATTATACGAACAATCGCTCAGGGCCCAGGAAAAACCGCTTCCGGAGGAACCGGTATTGCCCATGCAGTGACCGGCGGGCGGTGCTTGCCGTGTGATGATTGATTGACGCCGCTTTGAAAAACGGCTGGAACAGGCTTTTGTCCATCATATCAAAACCGGTCGGCGTGCCCGTGGAAACCGTCCATTTCAACACTTATCCGATCTTGACATGACGAGATTGTTTTGAGGAGAGTCAAACTTGATGCGAGCCCCGCTTGAACACGCCAAAAGTCACGCCCTTTTCGCCGCCGCCTGCCAATTGATTCCCGGGGGCGTCAACAGTCCCGCGCGCGCTTTTGGCGCCGTCGGAGGAGAGCCGGTCTTCATGGAACGGGGAGAAGGGGCTTATTTGTACGATGTCGACGGCAACACCTATCTCGATTTCGTCCAGTCTTGGGGGCCGATGATTCTCGGTCATGCCCACCCCGACGTCGTCGCGGCCTTGCAGGCCGCTCTTTTGAAGGGCACGGGTTTCGGGACGCCGACGGAAGCCGAAAACGATTTGGCCTCTCTCATCGTCGATGCCGTTCCCTGTATCGAAAAAATCCGGTTGGTCAATTCCGGAACCGAGGCGACCATGAGTGCCATCCGTTTGGCGCGGGGTTACACGGGCCGGGACAAGATTCTCAAATTCATCGGAAACTATCACGGGCACGTCGATTCCCTGCTTGTCGCCGCCGGCAGCGCAGGCGCGACTTTCAGCGTACCCGATTCGCCCGGAATCACTCCGGGAACGACCCGGGACACGATCCTGCTCCATTTCAACGATGTCGACGGCGTCAAGCGCGTTTTCAAGGAGTGCGGCCATGAAATCGCGGCGGTCATCGTCGAACCCGTCGCCGGAAATATGGGCTGTGTCGCCGGCAGTTCGAATTTCCTTTATGAGCTGAGGCATCGAACCGCCGAAAGCGGAACCGTCCTGATTTTCGACGAAGTCATGTGCGGTTTCCGCGTGGGATACGGCGGTGCGCAGGCACGATTCAGCATCACCCCCGATTTGACGACGCTCGGCAAAGTCATCGGCGGCGGCCTCCCCGTCGGCGCCTATGGGGGCACGAAAGCGATCATGGACCATGTCCTCCCGCTCGGTCCCGTTTTTCAGGCGGGAACGCTCAGCGGCAATCCGCTTGCCTGTGCGGCCGGAATCGCGACGCTGAAGGTGTTGCGGGATACCAACCCCTATCCCGCCCTCGAACGTAAAGCGGCTTATCTTGCCGAGGGATTGGAGGATGAAGCCCGCGCCGCCGGAATTCCCGTGTACGTTTCGCAATGGGGAACCATGCTCACGCTCTTTTTTCTTCGGCACGCATCCGAAAACAAACAGGAGGTCGCCGACCGCATCCACAGCAAAACGTTCAGCGGGAGCGCGGTTGAAAAAACGACGGCGACGAGCACGTCCGGCAACTGTGTTTCCGAAAAAATCGTCGATTGGCGCACCGCCTCCAATTGCGATACCGAACGGTATGCCGTGTTTTTCCGGGGAATGCTCCAGCGTGGAATTTACCTGCCTTGCAGTCAATACGAAGCGATGTTTATTTCGAACGCCATGACCGATGCCGATATCGAAACGACGCTCAACGCCGCCAAAGAAGTGTTTGCGACATTTGAGACCGGAGCCGGTTGAGTGTTTCGTTTACTGATCCGTGAAAAATTTTTGAATGTGGCGGCGACGGGGGAAGCCTCGCTGTATTTCCGCCGTACGGCGAGCAGGGCCGGCTTGGGTGACGGTCAAAAATTGAGTCGCCGGTCCGTAATCCGCCTGATTTCCTTGGGCCAAAACCCGTGGCCCACAAATCCGTGGGCCGGAAAACCCGGCCGGTTTGTGTCAACATCCATGAATGGAAGGGGGTTTTCGTGCGTGTCATTTCCTTTTTCCTGTTCACGATTCTTCTTGTCATCCCGTGTTCGGCAGGCGAGTTGCGTGTCACATTGACCGGGGATGACAGTGATATCACGTTTTTCGGCGCCGTCTATCGCTGGGATGTCGACGGATTGCCGAAAAAAGCGAACGGTCAGCCATTCATTATCGATACGAAGGCGAAAATCGATGCGCCCTACGCGGATGCGCAAGCGACGCGGGAATCGCCCGGCCTCTGGGTGTTCGAAAATCTCCCGGCCGGAACATACGATCTGGTCCTTGTCAAAGGCGCCCGACATCTCCGCCTGGAAGGTTTTCGATATGCCCCGGTCCTTGATTTCGATCCTTTCCTGCCCCCGGATGCCAAGGTTCTTCGTGATGTCGAAGAGGACGGCGTCGTCAAGGAAAAGGAGTTCGACGGCGAATCGTACGATTATGTCGACGAACAAATACGAAATGCGCCGGCGTATGAGAACAAGGTTGTCCCGTATTACATCGGCGGCAGCTACCGAAAAGGACAGGAAAAGCCGAAGCTCATTCGCGCCCTCGTCATGCTGCTCCGTGACGAGGTGACATCCTACGAGGGAGACATGGCCGGGGCGGCGACGTTGCGTTTCGAAATCTGGGAATTCAACGACAAGACCGGAACGTATGTCAAAAACCGCAAAACGCAAGTGATGCATCGCGTGATTCTGACCCGGGACGAGGTTCGCCAATGGTACTGGCTATGGGATCCCGCGCTCGGCGACATCGCCGTACCGAAATCCGGGACGAAAACGGTTGAATACGCGATTCCCGACCCGCAAACCAACCCGGAAATCAAAGGGCTCAGACCGTATGCGGATAAAGCCGGCCAGGAACAGTTCCGGAAACGTCCGTGAGGGAAAATTCCGATAGCTTTCAGTATCCCATGTCCGATCCGGCCATATTCCTTGACCACCTGCGTCGAAGCGGACTTGTCGAACCGCAATTGCTTGAGGAATCCCTGGAACAAATCGAAACGGAACGTGCTTCAAGCGAGGGAGCAGACCGGATCGACCGCTTGGCGTTTATTTCACAGTCGTTGGTTCAACGTTATCTCCTGACCGCCTGGCAGGTACGTCAACTGAACAAGGGTCGCTATAAAGGTTTTTTCCTGCGCCAGTATAAAATTCTCGGGCATCTCGGCACCGGGGGGATGAGTACCGTCTATCTTGCCGAGCACACGTTAATGCAGCGCCGGGTCGCGATCAAGGTCTTGCCGAAAAAAAGGCTCGGCAAGTCCATCTATCTTCAGCGTTTCATCAGGGAAGCCCAGGCGATCGCGACGCTCGATCATCCGAACATCGTCCGGGCATACGATATCGACCGTGAAGGCGATGTTCATTACATCGTCATGGAATACTTCGACGGGACCAATCTCCAGCAATTGGTCGAGCAAGAGGGCGCACTTTCCTTCGAGCGCGTCGTTCTCATTCTCCGGCAGGCGGCCGAGGCGTTGGCGCATGCCCACGCGCTCGGGGTCGTCCATCGCGATATCAAGCCCGGCAACATTCTCGTCGACAAACAGGACAACGCCAAGCTGTTGGACCTCGGGCTCGCCTTGCTCGACGAGCGTCTTTTCGAGGGCCGGATCAGTTCCATCCAGGAAGATACGATCCTCGGAACGGCCGATTATCTCGCCCCGGAGCAGGCGATCGACAGTCATCGGGTCGATGCCAGGGCCGATATTTACGGTCTCGGCGGCGTGCTTTATTTTTGCCTCACCGGCCATCCTCCCTTTCCGGAAGGAAGTGTTTCCAAACGACTCCTGGCACACCAGCAGAAGGAGCCGCCCAGCATTTTGTTCGATCGCGCCGACACCCCGCCGGATCTGGTCGCGCTTTGTGGTAAAATGATGTCGAAACGACCGGGTTCACGGCAGCAATCGGCAACCGAGGTGGTTCGGGAGTTGGACGAATGGTTGTACCGGCACGGTCATTCGCCGGACGTGGAAGTTGACAATCCTCCCGCGCAGGATGCGGCGTCGCTGCGGCAACAGCGTCCCGTTCCCGAACCGGATGCCGAAAAATTGCTTGCCGGTCGCTCCAAATTGCTGAGCCTGCTGAAACAAATGGAGGAACGCGATCGGAATGATTCGACGCCTCCCGCCCACGAGAGCGATTTTTCGGTCCTTGGCGGTGAAGTGAGCATCAATCTCCTTGACAGCGGGGCCAGCAGCGGGCTTACGGGCCGGGGAGCCGATACCAGCGTCGAGCGCAGGGTGTTCGATGAAATACGTCGCAATGCGAGAAAAGCCGCCGCGAAAGAATCGTCGGGAGAAACCGATGTGAAAGAAGACCCCATTTTATTGGCCCTGAATGAAATCGAACGGGACCGGAGCCGGACGCGCCGTGCCGCATCCGCGCGCGAGGCGATTCCACTCCCGCGGCGTACACAAACGATGGCGTCGCCGGCATCCTCCTCTTCGGAATCGCCTTCTTCGCAATCCCCCTCTTCGAACTCAACGGCAATACCGGAGGCAACAGGGCGGGCGGATGCGGCGAAAACGTCGGAGCCGCCGAAACCTATTTCGCCATACAGACACGCAGACAGGAGGTCGCCGATTACTTCAACGAGTTGG
>QMCD01002609.1_pt1 | contig 15922 bp, 14 predicted proteins | sample 1821841 | NCBI WGS metagenome assembly QMCD01 (sample SAMN01991225, study PRJNA193472) | Termite gut metagenome, whole genome shotgun sequencing project. | isolation source: worker | host: Macrotermes natalensis | reverse complement strand
TTTTTTTGCCCTTAAAACTTGAATAAAAAAATTGTTTTTTTTCGTGTATTTTTTCAAATAAAATTTGCTATTCTAAAAAAAAATCCGTATCTTTGCAAACTGATTGTTTGATTTTTTTTAACGTATGGTTTGTAAAAAGAATATTGATATTATTTTTGAAATCTATAAAGATTCACGAACGGTGTTCAGAATAGACGATATTGCCTTGCTAATTGGCGAGGAGAAAACGCCGTCATTACGAGCAAAACTCAACTATTACGTTAAAAACGGTAAATTGCTTAATCCTCGAAAAGGATTTTATGCCAAAGCGGATTATAACTTTACGGAATTGGCTTGTTTGTTGTTTACGCCAACGTATATTTCGTTGGAGTATGTGTTACAAAAATATGGCGTTATTTTTCAATACGATAGTGCAATTACAAATGTAAGTTATTTGAGTCGAGAAGTTAAAATTGATCAGCAAACAATCCGTTATCGTCAACTGAAAAGCGAGATTCTGACTAATCTTGAAGGACTTATCTTGAATGAAAATAACATCAATATCGCCATACCTGAACGTGCTTTTTTGGATATGTTGTATTTGAACAAGGATTTTTATTTTGACAATCTGAACATTTTGAGCAAGAAAAAGATTATCAGCCTTTTATCAATCTACAATTCTTCAACGCTTTTGCGAACTGTTAATAAATTGCTTTCGATATGATAGATATTAACAAACATAGATTTTATTTAATTCAACTCCACTATTTGTGATTGGTAATTTACAATACGTGCGGTAAACAAAAAAGGGCGTACAAAAATACGCCCTTACGGAAGATGCAGGGCGGTTAAACCCTGCACTTGCTACAGATTAATTGTATTCTGCAATAATCTCTTTCACTTGATCCGTGGTTAAACGTCCGTAAACTTTCTCGCCTACAAGAACAACCGGAGCAAGACCGCAAGCTCCTACACAACGCAGGCAGTTCAAAGAGAACTTGCCATCGCCGGTGGTTTCGCCAACCTTGATGTTGAGTTGTCGCTTAAATTCGTCGAGAATTTTTTCCGCTCCACGCACGTAGCAAGCCGTTCCCATACAAATGGAAATGGGATGCTCGCCCTTGGGAATCATTGTGAAATACGAGTAGAACGTAACAATGCCGTAAACTTGCGCTACGGACATATTCAACTCATGTGCGATGACTTCTTGCACTTCCGCAGGCAAGTAGCCAAAAGCCCCTTGAACCTTGTGAAGCACGTTGATAACCTCGCCTTTTTCGTTGTTAAAGCCTTTGCAAATGGCTTTGATTTGCTGGATTTTATCGTTTGATAAAGTTAATTTTGCCATGATGTGTTGGATTTAGTCGAGTACAACAATTTCTTTACTTTTGTCGAAATAATGGGTGTGCAACAAGTGGTGCGATTTTTCGCCACAGGGTTTACCCAAAAATTCGTCGTACAATTTTGTGATATACGGATTTTCGTGCGATTTGCGGATAGGTTTTCCTTTGTCTTCTTCGTAAAGCGCAGCGGAGCGTTTTTTCAGAATTTGGAAATTTCCGTGGTGGTAGGGTTGTCCTCCACCTCCGATACAACCGCCCGGACAAGCCATTACTTCAATCGCATGGAATTGAGATTTTCCGGCACGAACGTCTTCCAAGAGTTTGCGTGCATTCGACAATCCATGAGCGATACCGATTTTAATCATCGTACCGTTGAAATCCACAACTGCCGAACGAATACCTTCCAAACCTCGAATAGACTCGAAATCAACTTTGTCTAATTTTTTGCCGGTAAATATCTCGTAAGCCGTACGTGTTGCAGCTTCAATCACACCACCTGTAACCCCGAAAATCACAGCAGCTCCGGTGGATTCGCCAAGCGGATGATCGAAATCTTCCACAGGAAGATTTTTGAAATCAATGTTTGCTTGCTTGATTAAGCCCGCCAATTCACGTGTTGAAAGAACAACATCCACATCCGGATTGCCGTTTTCTTTGAATTCATCACGTTGACATTCATATTTCTTCGCCAAGCAAGGCATAATGGAAACCACTACCAAGTCTTCGCGTTTCACTCCGATTTTGTCGGCATAATAGGTTTTAGCGATCGCTCCGAACATTTGTTGCGGAGATTTTGCCGTTGAAGGAACGTCCAACAAATCGGGGAAATTCGTTTCAAAGAAATTCACCCACCCCGGACAACAAGAGGTCAGAATCGGCAGTTTTACCGATTTATCGCCTTTCAAGAATCCGTCAATACGTCCCAATAATTCCGTACCTTCTTCCATAATAGTCAAGTCGGCAGCAAAGTCCGTATCGAATACGGCGTTAAAGCCCAAACGGCGCAAAGCAGCAGCCATTTGTCCGGTAACAATTGTTCCGGGTTCCATACCGAACTCTTCGCCAAGCGCAACACGAACGGCGGGAGCGGTTTGAACAATCACGGTTTTTGTAGGATCGGACAAGGCACGAATCACTTTCGAGGTATGGTCAACTTCCGTCAACGCACCTGTTGGACACGCAGTTACGCACTGTCCACAATAGGTACACGGAGATTTTTCCAAATCCATTTCAAATGCAGGAGCTACAACGCTCGTAAATCCACGGTTTACAGCGGAGAGAGCACCTACTGATTGCACTTGATTACACATTGTTTCGCAACGGCGACACATCACACACTTGTCCACATCTCGAACGATGGACGGTGAAAGGTCTTTGCGATAGCTTGATTGTTCGCCTTGATATGGAATCTCACGAATACCCAGGCGTTGAGCCAATGTTTGCAGTTCGCAGTTTCCGGCTTTTCCGCACACGAGGCAGTCGGCAGGGTGGTCGGAAAGGATCAGTTCAACAACCGTGCGACGTGCATTGATTACGCGCATCGTGTGTGTATGAACAACCATTCCGTTTTCGCAGTCTGTGGCGCAAGCGGGAGCAAGGTTACGACGACCTTCTATTTCCACTACGCACACACGACATCCACCGGGTTTGTTCTCGATGTTCATTCCATCGATAGAAAAATAGCAAAGCGTTGGAATCTCAATGCCGTGCTCACGAGCCGCTTTCAGCACGGTTGTGCCTTTCGCAACTTCGATTTCCTTATTGTCTATGATTAATTTGATTGTTTCCATTTATTTGATGATGATTGCGTTAAACTTACATTTTTCGATACACGCTCCACACTTGATACAGATGTCTTGCTTGATGGTGTGTGGCACTTTCTTCTCGCCAACGATAGCGTTCACAGGGCAGTTGCGTGCGCAAGCCGTACAGCCTACACAGTTTTCTTCCACAATGTGATATTGCATCAACGCTTTACATTGACCGGCACGGCATTTATGTTCCGTAACGTGTTCAACATATTCGTCCCAAAATGCGTTAATCGTAGAAAGTACGGGGTTTGGAGATGTTTGTCCCAATCCGCAAAGCGCAGTATCCTTAATGACATTGCTCAAATTACGGAGTTTGTCGAGAGTTTCCATCGTTCCTTTGCCTTTGGTAATTTCATCCAACATTTCGTAGAGACGTTTGTTACCAACACGGCAAGGAGAGCACTTTCCGCAAGATTCTTCAACGGTGAAATCCAAGTAGAATTTAGCCATTGCAACCATACAGTCGTCTTCATCCATCACAATCATACCGCCGGAGCCCATCATCGAGCCTGCGGCGATCAAGTTATCGTAATCAATTGGAGTATCCAAGTCTTTCTCCGTCAAGCAACCGCCCGAAGGACCGCCGGTTTGAACGGCTTTGAATTTTTTTCCGTCTTTGATACCACCACCGATTTCGTAGATCACTTCACGCAAGGTAATACCCATTGGAACTTCAATCAAACCAACGTTGTTGATTTTTCCTGCAAGTGCAAACACTTTTGTTCCTCGAGATTTTTCTGTTCCGATGCTTGAGAACCATTCGGCACCTTGATTGATAATCACAGGGATATTTGCAAATGTTTCCACGTTGTTCACGTTGGTCGGTTTGCCCAGATAGCCCGATACAGAGGGGAAAGGAGGTTTGAATGTAGGTTCTCCGCGAAGTCCTTCCATAGAATGGATCAAGGCTGTTTCTTCTCCGCAAACGAAAGCTCCTGCTCCGTAGCGAAGTTCCATTTCAAATTCAAAACCGGTTCCTAAAATATCTTTACCCAACAAGCCGTATTCGCGGGCTTGGTCGATGGCAATTTTCAAACGGTCGATAGCCAGCGGATATTCCGCACGGATATACACCAATCCTTTTGTAGCACCGATTGCGTAGCCACAAATCGCCATAGCTTCAATGATAGAGTGAGGGTCGCCCTCCAAAATGGAACGATCCATAAACGCACCCGGGTCGCCTTCATCGGCGTTGCAAACTACATATTTTTGGTCGGCTTGCGACTTACTTGTGATTTCCCATTTCAAACCCGTAGGGAATCCTCCACCACCGCGACCACGAAGACCGGATTGTTTGATGATTTCGACCGTTTTTTTCGGATCGAGTTCCGTCAAACACTTGCCCAGAGCGGCATAACCATCACGAGCGATATACTCGTCGATGTTTTCCGGATCGATAAATCCGCAGTTACGCAGGGCTACACGAATTTGTTTCTTGTAGAATTCCATGTGTTTGGAATCCGAAACGTGTTCTTTGTTGGTGGGATCTTCGTAGAGTAAGCGAGTTACTTTACGACCTTTGATGATGTGTTCTTCCACGATTTCACGAGCATCTGCGGGTGTTACGCGAGTGTAGAAGGTGTTGTCAGGGAGCACTTTCACAATCGGACCTTTTTCGCAGAAGCCGAAACAACCTGTGAGAATAACCTGAACTTCATTTTCAAGACCTTTGTCTTCCACGATTTGACGCAGATTCGACAAAATCTCTTCGCTTTGCGAGGCTTTACATCCTGTGCCGCCGCAAACAAGTAGGTGCATTTTGTAGTTTGCCATATTGGGATTTAATTTAATTTTTTGCTTGCAAAGATACGATTTTTTTTTGAGAAAAACACCATATTTTGAAAAAAAATTATTTATTGAACGAGATAACATGGATAATGCGGATTTCCGCAGATAAAAAATGAACTATTTCGTTAAGCAATGAGCAGAAGCAAAATTTATTTTGATTATGCCATTGCGAGAAATAGTCGAATGAAATTCAACTAAAATTTGGTTGTTTCGTTTTTTTTTGTAACTTTGCAGAATGAAATGATTACTTAATAATTATTGTCGGAGAACGAGACGGGTTGTTAAGTAATCTTTTTTTATGGCTATTCTATTGCTGTTATGCAATACTGCAAATGTTGCTCGCTACCCCTTAATACGCCAACGGTAAGTTTGATAGTTCCGGCACCTCAAAAAAAAGTTTCGCCAAAATAATTGAAAATTGATGTTTTTTTTGTATATTTGTAGTTTGTAAAAAAGACAATCTATTGAAATCAAATTTTCACATATCCGTTATAAATACGGTTTGTATTGTTGTATTTATCATATTGAATGCGTGCGAAGGAAACCCTCCAAAGCCTTTGCCAACGCCCTATACGATAGATATTCCCCTGCACTTTCCTACGGTTTTGAATATCCCTGCCGACAATCCGATGACGGTAGAGGGGATTGCTTTGGGGCGTCATTTGTTTTATGAAGGTCGTTTGTCGGGCAGGATTGATGCGGACTCTGCGATGAGTTGTTATTCGTGCCATCGTCAAGAAAACGCCTTTGAAGGAGGTGTGGATAATCCGTTTTACAGCAATGGTAAGATGAAAGGTTTAACCGGAATAGAAACGCCACATGCTATGCTTCCCTTGATAAATCTGGTGTTTCAGAACGGTGGATATATGTGGAATGGGATGTTGCACGCATCCAATCTGAATTTTGGAAATGCGAATTATGGAGTTCCCGAACAAGAACCGTATAACCTAAAAAATCTCGAATCCTTTGTGTGGATGATGATTGCAGCACCTCACGAAGTGAACGGAACAATAGAAAAAAGTGTGAATGCCATAGCCACGCATCCGAAATATCCTCCGATGTTTGAGGCGGCTTTCGGAACGCCGGAAGTAACGATGGATCGGATCGGATTTGCAAGGCTATTGCGCAGTTTGTTCGAACGCTGATTTCTTCGGATTCCAAGTTTGATCGTTTTCTTCAAGACAAAGCACAACTAACGGATGAAGAAATGGCGGGATATTCTCTGTTTTCAACGGAAAGCGCAGATTGTTTTCATTGTCATGGAGGAGATGGAAACGTGGTTTTTTCTACGTATAAATTCTCGAACAACGGATTGGATGCGGAACACAGCGATTCTCGCGATCGTTCATCTGTTACACAAAAATCGCAAGACATTGGAAAATACAAAATCCCTACACTTCGCAACATTGCGCTAACTGCGCCGTATATGCACGATGGACGATTTACGACTCTTGATGAAGTCATTGATTTTTACAGTGAAGGTTTGATGTGGTCGCCAACCATCGACCCTTTGATGAAGCAAATCAAGCAGGGGGGCGTACAACTCACACCATCGGAGAAACGTTATCTGAAAGCCTTTTTACACACGCTTACGGATTCTACTTTCATTGCAAATCCGGCGTTTGCTAAGCCTAAATAAAACTCACATCATCTTTAAGCATCCATCCATTACTTCCATCGGCGGTGCGAATGCGGTAGTAGTCGCCGATTTCGTCCAAAATTTCGACTTTCGTTCCGCCGTGTATGGTGAATTTGAGTTTTCCTACATCAGGCGAACTGTTCACATCAACCTTTGTTTGCATAATGATTCCGGCTTTGCGGGTTTGTTCACGATGTTGCTGAATAGCAGCACATACAGCGGTTACGGAACAGCAGGTCAGAAAAAAACAGAGATAAAACGCAAGCCTTTTTCGATCGTAGCGTGTGGCGTAGAAATACCACGCTAAACTCATAACGCTTACAAACACAAAGCAAAGGAAGATTATCGCCCATTGGTCGCGAGAGAAAAATCCGGAAAAAGATTTCCACCAGCGCAGGAAAAAAATATCGGGTAAGGTTTCAAATTTATCTTTGATTTTAGTGTTTGCAATGCCTAAATTCATCTGTATATCCGGGTCTTTCGGGGAAAGTCGTTTGGCTTTTTCGTAATACAAAATGGCGTTCGGATAATCTCCTAAACGGAAGTAGGAGTTGCCTAAATTGTAGTACAATTCCGACGAAACAAAGCCCGATTTCACTACGGACAGATAGGTTTCCACCGCTTCTTTGTAGTTATCTGCTCTGTACAAATCGTTTGCCGTTTCAAAGGTTGTTTTTGAAAACCCTTGAAACGCAAGAATTGCAACGATTATAGAACATAAATATCTTTTCATTTTTTATTTAGTTGTTTGTTTATTTATTTGGTTAATGGTTAATGGTTAAGGGTTAAGGGTTAAGGGTTAAGGGTTGATTGAGGCGAAGCACCATTTACCATTTACCTTTTACCTTTTACCGTTTACCGTTTACCGTTTACCTTTTACCGTATTAATATTCACTACAATCATACGAATCACTGCCAAAGCTTCATCATAAACCTCCTGCATAGATTGCGCGGAATTTCCGTTGGGAGCAAATCGTGCAAACTCGCAGTTTTCGAGGGCTTTCAGGAATTGTTCGATATGTTCTGTTTGTATGTTTTTTCCCAAAAGGGTTTGATGAACATTGTCTATCGAAAGTTCTGCAACGGGGATATTGAATTTCTTGCTCAAAAATCCCCAAAGAGCCTGTGAAATCTCAACGTAGAACGCATCTTTATTGTTTTCTAACATAAATTTTTCGGCTTTACGCAGATTGCGTTTTGCCTCTTTCAAAGCACGTTTTTCACGCAATCCAATTACATCCGCATTACGAATATCCAAACGTTTACGAACAATCAAAAGCGCAAACAACAAAAAGAATGGCAGTGCAAAAAGCCCCCAAAACAGTGGCGAAAAGAGAAATTTCTGATCGATTTGTTTCAACGGAGAGGTGCGTATTTTGATAAATTCAATATCCCGATTCAGATAGGGATTGTCATTCACGGAATTTGAGGTGGCGGCAAATCGCTCATCGCCTTTATTCACCGTGATTTTGAACTCTTCGGTTTGATGTTCAATATATTTACCTTGCACCGGATCGAAGTAGGAAAATTCAATCGCAGGAATGATGTAACTGCCCTGAGTTCTTGGAATAGCAAGGAATTGAAAGGTTTTGTTTCCGGTCATTCCGCTTGCACTCACTTGTATATTTTCATTTTCCTGCGGTTCGTAAACCTCGAAATCTGCGGGGAAGAGAACTGTTGGAGCCTCGATGTGGCGCAGGTTTCCGCTGCCTCCAATGGTAATGGTTATGGTCAGTGCCTCATTCGCTTTGAGGGTGGTTTTATCAATCTTGGATTTGAACGTGAATCGTCCGACATTGCCTTTGAAACTTTCGGGCTTTCCCTTTTCCGGTAAGGGTTTCACGTCGAAGTTGATACGGTTGGAAGTGATCGTTTTTCGGATTTGTTGCACCGAAGAATTGAAAAAACCGTTAAAAAAATCCTCAAACGGATCTCGTGAGCGTGAACGGTTCATTACTTGTGCAATAACTTCTATTTCAAGTGGATCAATGTTTAGTTTTCCACTGCGTTGAGGATAAATCAAAGATTTTTCCAGATTCAAACTGACCGTATTTCCGTGAGTTACAGGTTTGGGATTGATCGTGATGTTTTCTTGCCAAAAGCCTTGACTTGAAGGCTTTTTGTGGATGCTGTATTCCCTCACGTGAACATTTGTTGAAAGAGTATAATCCAACACGATTTCTTCGCCCTCATACACCGAACGTTTGTTTGCGGATGCTCTCACGAAAATATCCTTATCGCTGATCGTAACCGGTCTTTGTTGGGGTTGAGGAGCGTTTGCAGAGGCACGGCTGGTTTGTCCACCACTGCGCCCTCTGTATGCTTGCTGCTGTTGTTGCGCCTTTGTAACTTGCAGAGATACACCGCTTGTTTTATAGGTCTTTCCTGCAATATCAATGCTTGCAGGTGCAAAATTGATGATGCCCTCTTTGGGTGCAGAAACCCTGTAAGACAAGATGATAGAAACCGTTTGCGAACGTTGTCCGTTGATAATGGTTGTGCTTGAAGATTGCGATTGCGAAGGTCCGAAATGAATGTCCAAACCTTTGAATGTGGGTGCTCTGAAATTTGTTGCTTCAATGGCTTTGGTTGAACTGATCACAAATTGAATATCGAACGCTTGACCAACACCCACTTGCGTAGGTGCTTTCACTTCAAACGTATAATCGTCCTGTGCGCGTAGTTGCGCAAAGAATAACGTTAATATCACAATCCAAAGATGTCGCATATTACCAATCTTTATCTGTTTTTACAGGCTGTATGACTTTGATTTTCTTCTTTTTATCGAGAGTGTTTTTCTCTTGTTTATCCATTGCGTTCAGCATTCGCTCGGCATCACTTTTTTTCATCTTATCGGGCTGTGAGCCTTGTTTCTTCTCGTTTTGAGGCTTGTCCTGATCTTGATTTTGTTGCTGCTGTTGTTGTTTTTGCTGATCCTTTTTTTGATCGTCCTGTTGCTTTTGCTGCTGCTGTTGTTGTTGATCTTTTTGATCCTTTTTATCCTGTTTCTGTTGATCTTGATTTTGTTGATTTTGCTGTTGCTGTTGCATTTTTCGCAAAGCATACGCCAAATTGTACTTCGTATCCGCATCGTTCGGATTTAGTTTCAGTGCCTCTTTATAAGACTTCACGCCGTTTTCAAAATCTTCTTTTTGCAATGCTGCATTTCCCAAATTATGGTAGATATTGGATTTTTGCGCTTTGCTTAGATTTTTTTCGGACAACAGTTGGTTGTACATCTCGGAAGATTTCTCGTAGTCGCCCTGCTTATACAGCGTATTCGCCAGATTGTAGCGACCACGAATGTCCATACTGTCGGCTTCTAATCCGCGCCGATAGAGGATTTCCGAATCATTATACTTTTTTTCGTTATACAGTTTGTTTCCTTCACGAAAATTCGAGAGCGGATTTTGTGCAAAAACAACCCCCGAAAAACTCAGTAAAATCGCTATGTTTAGAATGTTTTGCATAATTATTTTGTGCCAAAAAGGTTACGATGATTGAAAAATTTATTTTTCTTATGGAAGATAAATATCTCCAGTATCAAGAGGATAATAATCACTGCAAGCACGTATTGAAAGCGGGTTTCGTAGTCGGAGAAGTTTCGTGTGTCGAACGTTTTTTTGTCCAATTGTTCGATTTTGGAGAACAGCGTTTCAACACCCACCGATGCGTTGTTTGCGCCCACGTAGTATCCCCCTCCGGCTTCAGCCACTTCGCTCAACATCTGCTCGTTGAGTTTAGTCAACACCATTTGTCCTTGACGGTCTTGTTTATATCCAACCATACGGTTTTCGTTGAACTGCGGAATAGGTGCGCCTTCCGGAAGACCCATACCGATCGTATTGACCATAATCCCCAAGTTCTTTGCAGTCTTTGCAGCATCAACAGCATTGTCTTCGTGGTTTTCTCCATCGCTGATCACGATGATTGCCTTGTTTTTCTCACGCCCTTGATTTTCATCTTCTTCAAAAGCAGAAGTTGCCATTTCGATGGCAGCACCGATGGCAGTTCCTTGTGCCTGCATATCGTTGGTAGAGATAACATCTACAAACATTTTTGCAGCACCGTAATCGCTCGTTAAAGGCAGTTGTGTGTACGCCGTTCCTGCGAAAACAACAATGCCGATACGGTCGCCTTTCAGTTTGCTCAAAAGCTGATTGATTGCCTGTTTGGCACGTTTCAAACGGCTGGGTTGAATATCTTCGGCGTTCATACTGTTTGAAATATCCAAACAGAGCATCAAATCCACACCTTTACGCTGCACTTTTTCCACCTTTGAACCCAACTGTGGATTTGCTAAACATACGATCAATAAAGCCAAAGCGCACATCAATAGCGTAAACTTTAAGATGAGTTTACTCCTCGAATAAAGAGGTGCAAGTTGTTCCATCAAAGGCATTTCTGCGAAAGTGTTCATCCGCTTTTTCTTGAGGTGCATAAATATCCCAAAAAGCAAGACTAATGCGGGAACTAACGCAAGCCAAATCAATAATCTATCGTTTTCAAATTGAAACATAATTTTACGGTATGAATTTTAAAACGGTATAAGATAACACAAATTCAAGTAAAAGTAAACCTAATGCAATCCAAAGTAAAAGCTTAAATTCCTCGTGTTTACGCTCGAAATTCAACACTTCGATTTTGGTTTTTTCCATTTTGTCTATTTCTTGAAAAATGTTTTTTAGTTTATTTTTGTTGGTCGCACGAAAGTATTGTCCTCCGGTGGTTTCAGCCATTTGTTTCAGCATTTGTTCGTCGATTTGCACTTCCACATTTTGGTATTGCTTTCCGAACGGTGTTTGAAAAGGGTATGGGGCTGTTCCGTGTGTACCTACTCCGATGGTATATACACGTATGTCAAAAACATTTGCAATGTCTGCACCGCTCAAAGGTGCGATAGAACCCATATTGTTCACTCCATCGGTTAAGAGGATGATTGTCTTGCTGATAGCCGTGCTGTTTTTCAGGCGGTTAATTGCAGTAGCCAAGCCGTCGCCGATGGCAGTTCCGTCTTCAATCATACCGCTTTTGATCGCACTGATTTGATTGAGTAAGATGTTGTGATCAATGGTCAGCGGGCATTGCGTGAAACTTTCCCCGCTGAAGACAACAATTCCCATACGGTCGTTCGGACGCGAACGGATGAAGTCGGATGCCACGTTTTTCGCAGCTTCCAAACGATTCGGAACAAAATCTTCTGCAAGCATACTGCTCGAAACGTCCATTGCCAACATAATATCGACACCCTCTATATTTTCTTCACGACCTCTCAAACTCGACTGCGGACGTGCCATTGCAACAAAAAGGAAACCCAATGCCAGCAAGCGAAGCGTGAAAGGCAGGAACAAAAGGCGTTGCCGAAAACTTTTCTTCGCAACCAGAAATGAATCAATGTTTGAAACGTTTACTTTCGCCACCGTGCGCTTGTGTCGCCAAATCTTCCAAACAGCAAGCAAAGGCAGGCAGAATAAGAGATATAAAAACTCCGGATTTTGAAATGTGATTCCATTTATCATTGCACGTCCTCCTCTTTTTTAGGCATCGTGATTTCAATAAATTGCTTTACATTTTTGAAACACCGATCGTGTTCATCTTCCAAGGGCATCGACTTTGCAAATTTCACTAAATCCGCTGTTGGTAGGACTTCCCGAAGAAGTGCAAGCAATTCGTTTTTGTTGGAAAGTTCAGATTCTTCAACCGCATCCAGCAGTTCGTCCGAAGTCATTTCAACAGCATTGACGTGCAAGCCCTTTTCGATGTAAAACCGCAGAATATCCGTCAATTCCGTGTAATACTCTTTCACGAGATTGTTTTGCCAAAGTTGTTTCAAACGCAGTTTTTCCAAATTCTCCAAAGCCTCGATATGTGCGGGAATAGGCGGTTTGGATGCAAAGACAAACAAGGGTTCTTTGTTTTTCCATTTGCGATAAACATAAATACCCATGAACGTAAGCAACGCAATCCCTAATAAAATCAATAGGTATGGAAGAATTTCCTGAAAGGTCAATGGAATTTTCCAAACGCTTTTGATATCTTTAATATCTTTTTCCATGTCCACGTTTGGAGCGATAACTGTAACGCTTACACTGTTTGTGAACACTTCAAAAAACTCTTTGTCGGTAGGTGTTTTAACGAAAAACGGAATTTCCGGAAAGGTGTATATCCCCGGCTCGAAAATCGCAAGAGTAAAGGTTTTTGCGTAAGATTTCGAGTGTTTTTTTGCATCCAAAATCGTGTCTAAATCTCCAACCGAAATAAACTCGATTTTACTGTCCATCGTATCGCTCAAAACAGGAAAAACCACGCTGTTTTTATCGCTTGTTTGTAGGCTGATTTTGAGTTTGATATGGTCGCCGATTTGCACCGTATCCATACTCAATTCCGCCTTAGCCACGTGTTGTTGAGCAAATCCGCTCAAAGACAGGAATAAACAGGTTAATATGATGGCAATTTTTCTCATTTTTTTTGAAAAAGTTTAGTCAAGGGTTTCACATAGTCTTCGTTGGTACGGATTTTCGTAGCTCGTATCGCAAATTTTTTGAAGGTATCATCGGTTTGTTTGTCGTGATTTTTCCACCAATCGTTATAGGCTTTGCGATTGCTTGAAACACTTGTGTCAATAGTCATTTCACGCTTGGTTTCTTGGTCTGTAATGCGCATCAGTCCTACGTTTGGAAGTTCGGTTTCACGTTCGTCATACACACGCAAAGCAATGACATCGTGTCGCTTTTTTACGATTCTCAACGAATGTTCATAGTCGTTGTCGAAAAAGTCCGACAAAATAAACGTCGTGCATCGTTTTTTGATAACATTGTTCAAAAAGCGCATAGCCTCGCCGATATTCGTTTGTTTATGAACAGGTTCTGTTGTTAGCAATTCGCGGATAATCCGTAAAATATGCGAACGTCCTTTCTTCGGAGGAATGTATTTTTCAATTTGATCCGAAAAGAAAATCACGCCGACTTTATCGTTGTTCTGAATAGCCGAAAACGCAAGAACGGCAGCTATTTCCGTGATTAGATCCCGCTTGAATTGTCGCTGTGTTCCGAACAAATTGGAAAGACTCACATCAATCAATAGCATTACCGTAAGTTCACGTTCCTCTTCAAACACCTTGATATACGGGCGATCGAAGCGCGCTGTAACATTCCAATCGATCGAACGAACATCATCTCCGTATGCATATTCACGCACCTCGCTGAACGCCATACCCCGACCTTTGAAAGCAGAATGGTATTGTCCCGAAAAGATGTGCTGCGACAAACCTTTCGTCTTGATTTCTATCTTGCGGACTTTCTTTAAGAGTTCGTGTGTTTCCATTGATTTACTACAATGTATTTATTGGATATTAGGATGAGAAATAAGGGTTAATCTTTTGTCGTCATCCCGCGCTTGACGCGGGATCTCCTTGTTGCAAGGGGTTTGCGGGTCAAGCCCGCAATGACGGGTGTGGTTAGCGGTTAGGTGTAGCACCTTTAACCCTTTACCTTTCACCTTTTACCCTATTAAGGTACTTCAACAGTGTTCAAAATTTCATTGATAATATCCTCTGTGGTAATATTTTCGGCTTCAGCCTCGTAGGTCAGTCCGATTCGGTGTCGCATCACATCGTGGCAGATGGCACGAACGTCTTCCGGAATAACATAGCCTCTGCGTTTGATGAATGCGTAAGCTTTCGCAGCCAATGCCAAATTGATACTTGCACGTGGCGAACCTCCAAACGAAATCAGATCTGTGAATTTATCCAATTTGTATTCGCTTGGGAAGCGTGTAGCAAACACAATATCCGTGATATAGGTTTCGATTTTCTCATCCAAATAAACTTCACGTGTCAGTTCGCGGGCTTTGATGATGTCAGAAGTCTTCAAAATCTGCGTTACGCTTGGTTTTTCGTTCAGTATATTTTGTCGAATGATGAGTTTTTCCTCGTCTTTTTTCGGGTATCCAACCACGAGTTTCAGCATAAAACGATCCACTTGTGCTTCGGGCAACGGATATGTACCTTCCTGTTCGATAGGGTTTTGCGTAGCCAACACGAGGAAAGGATCGTCCAATTTGTAGGTGGTTTCGCCGATGGTAACCTGACGTTCTTGCATGGCTTCAAGCAGGGCAGACTGCACTTTGGCAGGAGCACGGTTGATTTCATCGGCTAAGATGAAATTGGCGAAAACAGGTCCTTTTTTCGTAACGAACTGTTCGTCTTTCTGACTGTAAATCATTGTTCCCAAGAGGTCTGCGGGAAGCAAGTCGGGGGTGAATTGGATGCGTGAGAATTTGGCATCAATAGATTCTGCGAGAGATTTGATTGCCAAAGTTTTTGCAAGCCCCGGAACGCCTTCCAATAAAATATGCCCATTCGCCAAAAGACCAATGAGCAAGCGTTCAACCATCTGTTTTTGACCGACGATTGTTTTTTTCAATTCCATCGAAAGCATATCCACAAAAGCGGATTCTTGCTGAATTTTTTCGTTCAGTTCTTTGATATCTATTTGCTCTGTCATAATTATAAGTTTTTTTTAGTGCAAAGATACAACAAATTTTGTGCCAAAGCAAGTTTGAATGACATTTTTTTCAAAAAATGGGTGTTGATAAAATTTTGTGTGCCTAACAAAAAATGCAAATTCAAAAAAAATCGTATCTTTGCAAAAAATATGCTATGATCAAAGTAAAACATTTAACCAAAACCTTCGGGGCGTTGACCGTGTTGTCGGATGTGGGTTTGGAAGTTTCCAAACACGAGGTTGTTTCAATCGTTGGACCTTCCGGAGCGGGGAAAACAACGCTGTTGCAGATCTTGGGAACATTGGATGCGCCAACGTCCGGAGAAGTAGAGATTTGCGGAGAAAATCCATTTGTTTTGTCGAACAAAAAAATGTCTGTTTTTCGCAATACGAATTTGGGTTTTGTTTTTCAGTTTCATCATCTTTTACCGGAATTCACAGCGATAGAAAATGTGATGCTTCCTGCGATGATTGGAAAAAAAACAGCAAGCGATGCGCGTAAGGATGCACTCAAATGGCTTGATTTTTTCGGACTATCCGAACGTATTACCCATAAACCTCACGAACTTTCAGGAGGAGAGCAACAGCGTGTGGCTGTAGCCCGTGCGGTTGTCAACAATCCTAAATTAATCCTTGCCGATGAGCCGACAGGTAATTTGGACAGCCGCAATGGCGCGGATGTTATGCAACTTTTAACTTCTCTCAATGAAAAAGGAACCACCATTGTGATGGTTACACACAGTGAACATGATGCACGTTTCAGCCATCGTATCATTCACATGCTCGATGGTAAAACCGTTACTGAGAATTTTTTGAAAGAGCTCCTTTATGCAGAACCCGCAAAGTAAGTGAAATTAA
>QMCD01001272.1_pt1 | contig 15933 bp, 11 predicted proteins | sample 1821841 | NCBI WGS metagenome assembly QMCD01 (sample SAMN01991225, study PRJNA193472) | Termite gut metagenome, whole genome shotgun sequencing project. | isolation source: worker | host: Macrotermes natalensis | reverse complement strand
GCCGATGAAATCGGAATATTAAGACTCGATATGGAGCCGCGCGAATCGCTCTCTGCCGGAAACGTAGGATACATCATTTCCGGAATCAAAACCTCGAAGGAGGTAAAAGTGGGCGATACGATCACACACGTCAAAAATCCGAGCACTAAAGCAATCGAAGGTTTTGAAGAGGTCAAGCCAATGGTTTTTGCCGGAGTCTATCCGATCGAGACGGAAGATTTTGAAGATCTGAGAGTCAATGGAAAAGCTGCAACTGAATGATGCATCACTGACTTTTCAGGCAGAATCGTCGTTGGCGCTCGGATTCGGGTTCCGTTGCGGATTTCTTGGTATGCTTCACATGGAAATTATTCAGGAGCGTCTGGACAGGGAATTTGATATGAACGTGATAACCACCGTTCCAAACGTTCGATATAAAGTATATACCAAAAAGGGTGAAGAGATAGAAGTGCACAACCCTTCCGGATTGCCCGACCCGGCTTTGATTGAAAAGATTGAAGAGCCTTATATCCGTGCATCCGTTATCACGACGACCGATTTTATTGGTCAGATTATGTCGCTTTGCCTCGGAAAAAGAGGCGAGTTGGTTAAACAGGAATATATTTCGGGAAACCGCGTGGAGTTGATTTATGATATGCCGCTGGGCGAAATTGTATTTGATTTTTACGACCGTTTAAAGAGTATTTCAAAAGGATATGCCTCTTTCGATTATCATCCGAACGGAATGCGCGAATCCAAACTGATTAAGCTGGATGTCCTCTTAAATGGAGAACCGGTGGATGCGCTCTCCACACTTACCCACTTCGACAATGCCTATACGCTCGGCAAACGGATGTGTGAAAAATTAAAGGAACTGATTCCCCGTCAGCAATTTGACGTTGCCATTCAAGCGGCAATCGGTTCAAAAATCATCTCTCGCGAAACCATCAAAGCCGTCCGTAAAGACGTTACCGCCAAATGTTACGGAGGAGATATTTCCCGGAAAAGAAAATTGCTTGAAAAGCAGAAAAAAGGGAAAAAACGAATGAAACAGATCGGAACGGTAGAAGTGCCGCAAAAGGCATTTTTAGAGGTATTGAAACTGGATTAAAAGGTACTTTTTCAAATTAAACGGGGGTTAAATTTAATCTATAATCTTATTTTACCTGATTAAAATAAAGTCCACGAATTAACACAAATTATTCAATTTGTATAAGGCTGTAGTTTATATAGTGTTACAATCTGTCTTTGTCCCTAATGGAGACAGATTGCAACACTATTATAAACTACAGCCTTTGAAACAATGTAAATAACAGATAATTAGAACATTAATTTCGTGCAAATTCGTGTAATTCGTGGATAAATATCTTTTTAGACAACCTCTTTTTTGTTTAAGTCAGGTAAAAATGAGGATTTATCAGCCGGAGAAAATATCCTGCAATTAGGAAAATTCAGGAAATGCAAAAAAATATGAGTTTTTAATTTTTGAAAGTTAAAAAACAACTTTGTGTTTACAACACTCTATTTTTCTTTGGGCATTCTGTACGAAATAACCAAATCAATAACGGCAGCCGTAAGCAAAGCAAATACCCACCGTTTATCTTGAATAAACATCAGATAGGCTGAAAGGACAAGGGCACATGAACTGATAAATTGCTGAATACGAATCCTTTTAATCCGAATGTCATCGCCTTGAATGGGTTGCATATATCGTCCGGTCAACACGCCGACAACTCCCAACGAAAGAACAAAAGGTGCAATCAACATTCCCTCTATGCGAATTTGGAATATGGGTAAAATGGCTCCGATTAATACTAAAATAGCCCCAATAATAAAGATTTTATTCATTTCTCTCAATTTTCAATGATAAAAATATCCTCATTTGCCTTTTTCATCAAATATTGTTCGCGGGCAAATTTTTCTAAGTTTTCGTTGCTTGACTGCAATTCGCTCTTTTTTCTCGTGCTTTGTTCTATTTCCTTTTCGTAATAGGTAATCTCGTTATCTAACTTTCTAATTTTTTGATCGTACTCGAATCTTGAAAGCAAATTATTTTCATCGAAAAATGTCATCCAAACGCCGAAAAGTACAATAACAAAAATGTATTTATTACCGAATACCGGTTTAACGTATTTAAAATAGGTCTCACGCATAAGTACTTAGTGTAATGTTATGAAGAATTGTAAAAGTACGGAAAAAGTATTTATGTTCGTAATTTTTTAATCAATTATTTTCATCCTTGCATATTTCAATAAAATACACCTTTCTCCGGAATTTTTAAAGCTGATTGTTGCTTTCCGGTTACTGCCTATTCCTTCCAGCGCAGTCACTTTTCCGATGCCGAATTTCTCGTGCTCAACAAATGTATTTACTTGTATATCGCTGTAATCCTGTGGTGTATGGCTTGAAATAGAATTGGGATTAACCGCCGGTTTTGCAGCCTCGCGCACACTCGGGAAACTGGCTTTAAAGCGAGGTGTACCGGTTACTTTTTCACGCTCCCTCTCCTGCTTCATTTTCAAATTATATCCTGATGTTTGTCTTGAAAAAGGCGTATCGAAAGGCGAGATATTTTCCTGTTGTGATACCCGCCCATAGAGCATTTTATAGTCTTCGGGCAAGTCAAGCAACTCGGAGTCAATATCTTTCAGAAAGCGGCTTGGGTTGCAGAAGTTGGACGAACCGTTCCGGAACCTGCTTTTGGCATACGACACAAAGCAATTCTGCTCGGCGCGGGTAATGGCAACATAAAAGAGCCGCCGCTCCTCTTCCAGCCCTTCGGCAGTGCCCGTACTCATACTGGAAGGAAACAGCTCCTCCTCCATCCCTGCGATAAAGACAGTTTTGAATTCCAATCCCTTGGACGAGTGGACAGTCATCAGGGTTACCCTGTCCTTGTTTTCGTTTTTGTTATCGGTATCCATATCGGTCAGAAGGGAAATTTCCTGCAAGAAGCTGTTCAGGTTGCAAGTAAACTCATCTCCTTCTTCCTCTTGCTTGATGCTGCAAAATTCATAAATACCCTTCAGTAATTCCTCGACGTTTTGCTTGCGGGTTAATTCTTCGGGCGAGCTGCCTTGAAAAATATCGTTGTAAATACCCGATTTTTTGATAACCGTATCAGCCATTGAATAGGCATCTTTTTCGTTCAGTTCGGCAGCCAGTTCTTCAATCAGTTGCCGGAATCCTGCCAATTTTGTTGCCGTTCCGGCATTCACGGGAAGATTATAGCGAAGCGGATCGGAAATCACGCCCCAGTAGCTGACTCCTTGACTTAAAGCGCACTCTGCAATTTTATTTACCGTTGTGTCGCCGATACCTCTTGCAGGATAATTGATAATGCGCTTGAAAGCCTCCTCATCAAACGGATTGGTAATCAAACGGAAATAGGCAATCACATCCTTTATCTCCTTCCGCTGGTAAAAGGATAGCCCGCCGAAAATCTTGTATGGAATATTCCGCTTTCGCAGCGCCTCTTCGAGCGAGCGCGACTGTGCGTTTGTGCGATACAGGATGGCAAAATCCCTGTAGTCCGACTTTTCCGATTTCCTCAGGTCTGTAATCGCATTGGCTATGATGCTACTCTCTTCCAAATCGGAATAGGCGCTCAATACCTTTACCCGGTTTCCCTCGTCGTTTTCCGAGAAAACGCTTTTCTTTATCTGTTCCTTGTTTTTTTCAATCAGGCTGTTTGCCGCCTTTACAATGTTTTGGGTAGAACGGTAATTTTGCTCCAGCTTGAATATGCGGGCTTCGGGATAATTTTCCTTAAACCGTAGAATATTTTCGATATTTGCCCCGCGGAATGAGTAAATGCTCTGCGCATCATCGCCCACAACACACACGCGGTGGTGTTTTTCCGCCAGCTTTTTGACAATCAGGTGTTGGGCAAAATTCGTATCCTGATACTCGTCGACGAGAATAAATTTGAAATAATGCTGAAACTTGGCTAAAACGCCCGGATTATCGCGAAATAAAATATTGGTATAGAGCAGCAGATCGTCAAAATCCATCGCGCCCGCTTTCCGGCAACGGTTGACGTATATGGCATAAATATCCTTAATCAGCGGCATTTTTTTTGCCATATCCTCTTTGTGCAAATCGCCTCTGCCTTCGTAACTTTGAGGCGTTACCAGATTGTTTTTCAGTTCCGAAATGCGGGCATGTACTTTCTTCGGGTTATACGTCTTATCGTCCAGCCTCAACTCCTTGATGATCGTTTTCAGCAAGTTCTTAGAATCGGAACTGTCGTAAATCGTGAAGTTTTCCGTAAATCCGATTTTATCCGCTTCCATCCGCAAAATCCGGTAAAAAATCGAGTGAAAAGTACCCATCCACAGGCGGTTAGACATTTCACTGCCGACAATCTGTGCAATCCTGTCTTTCATCTCCCTTGCCGCCTTGTTGGTAAAAGTGAGCGCAAGAATGGATGAGGGCGCAAATCCCTGTTTGAGCAGACACGCAATTTTATAGGTTAATACGCGGGTTTTCCCCGAACCGGCGCCGGCAATGACAAGCGATGGTCCTTCGTTATATAACACGGCCGCCTTTTGGCTTTCGTTGAGTTGGTTTAAGAATTGTTCCACGTTGAAAAACGAGATTTATGATGTTGGTAATTTTTTCAACAAAGATATATGAATTATCGAAACCGACCAAAAAGCGTAAAAAAAGAGAGGTCTTAAAAGTCCACGAATTATGCGAATTAACACGAATTATTTAATTTATAATTTTTTTGTCCACGAATTACACGAATTAGCACAAAATTGACAAATTAATTATCTGTAATTTACGATTATACAAATTAAGAACCTGTTTGAGTTAATTATGCTCATCAGGAGTTGAAGAGTGCGCCCAAGTCCGGAGGACTTTTATCCGGATAACCTTGTGCAAACGAAGTGCAGCTCAAGGTAGTTGAGAATAGAAACAGTCTTAACACATCTCCAACCAACCCCGTAGCGGGTTGAACTCCTCCGGAGTTCGGAATCAGAGCGTATTTTCCACCCTTGAGCTGCACTCCGTTTGCTCAAGGTTATCCGGATTAAACGCCTTCGGCGTAAAGGAGATATGCCTTTTGTCGCATTTTTTCAGCTCCTGATGAGCATAATTAATTCAAACAATTTCTAATTAAATGATTCGTGTTAATTCGTATAATTCGTGGATAAATATCTTCTGAAACAACCTCTTCCTTTTTATCTCTTCTTACTTGATAAATTTCCTCACCAGAGCTTTTCCGCCGGCAGTTTCTATCCGGACAATATACACGCCTGCATTCAGACTGCCGAGACTGATAAATTGCCGGTCTTCTACGCAACCTGCCTGCACGCCGGAAATATTGTACACACAAATCGTTGAAACTTTTGTGCCCGAAACAGTTAATCCGGCTGCCGTTTTAATAATTTGGATATTATCCGCTGTTGATGCGCCGGTATTCGTCGGTATTGGGTTGTCTGCCAACGTAGCCTGCGCATATTCGCTCGACAAATAAGACGTTCCGTTACCTGTTGCCTGTACATAGATTACAGATCCGGCAGCGCTTATTGTTGCGCTGTACGAAGTGTCCGAAACTGTATATTCGTTGCAGGCAGCAGCCGGGCTGAATTTAATGTAGAAGATATTTATACCGCTGTTTTCCGAATAGAGATAATAGTCGCCGGCAGCAGGAAGCTCCACTTCTACGGTATTGTTTGACGGTGCGTCATTATTCAGTACGGCAGCCCCATCATTCACAAGCAATAAGCGGTTATTGTCGGCAGCGTTACAGTAAACGGTCAGAACGCCTGCACCGCCGGTAGCGAGCTTTAAGGCGCAATCGGTCGTAGAGCCTTTACCGGCTAACTTGATTATATTCGTAATTTTCACGCCGTCATAAGTTCCCGAACCGGCGGCGACACTCACTTGCTTGCCCGAACTTACCACGGAAATACCGTTAGTCAAGTTTGCATTAGCGGTATAGGTCGCAGCGGTTTCGTTGTTGAAGTTCCACGATTTACCTGTTTCGCCGCCCGGTTCGTTGCATACTTTTACCTTATAGCTGCTCGCGTTTGGAATAGCATTCCAAATGATGTCGGCTGTTGTGCCGTTCATCGCGTAGGTTGCCACGGGAGGCGCGAGCGTATCCGGGTTATTTTCCATACAGTCCGACGACACTGCGCCTGTTCCGGCATCAACCAGAAGCGTAGCGCCCGCGCCACAGTAACCGGTTACGGCAGTTTTGGAAGCTGCCGCAGAGATCGCCTCGTATGAATATGCGGGCACAACCGGATTTCCCGAATTGGCAGGCAGATTACCGGCACAGTTTACAAATGCAACCGGATTGACACTACCGCTGCCATACGGTTTCCATATCCCGGCGGCACTGTTGGCTTTTCCTTCAAAGGTACAGCCTTCGACGTATGCGCCCAGATTTTCGGGTCCGATATAATAATTGGCTACGGAAGAGTTCCAGTAGCAGTTCAGGAAGTGCAAATCGGCATTTCGTCCGCGCACCATGCGTTCTCTGCAACCGGTGTCCCACCAGCAGTATGCCCAGGTAACATTGTACCTGCCATCGGCGGGCTTATCCGAAGCGCTCGAACCGAGCAGGTTGGTAAAGCGGTGGTCGTCTGCCCCGCCGGATCCGCCAGCCTTAGGCTCCTTCAGATAACGGAAACGGCACCACGAAACAGTAATATTGTCTGTATTTCCCTTGTTGTCGAAATTACCGTCCACACCGTCCTGAAAATCGCAGTGGTCAACCCAGACATTCGTAACGCCGTCAAAACAAAGGTTATCACTCCCGTCACAGTCGTATGCCCCGGCACTTTTGAAAGTCAGGTTACGGATAATCAGATTGGACGAGTTTGAAAAGGAAAGAATACCGGAGGTTGATTTGTCGCGCCCGTCGGGATTGCTCAGCGTGGCGCCCGGTAGACCAATAACCGTCTTATCTTTGGCTGTTACCTTTTGCACGCCATTGCACGTCAGCGTACCGCTTACGAGAATGATTTTCTTCCCGCTTGATTTAAGTTCACCGACAAGACCTGCCATCGTTGTTACGGTAACCACCGTTCCGCCTGTACCGCCTGTTGCGGATGCGCCATACCCCCATGCCGATTGTGCTGCATAATCCTGTGCGGAAATATTTACCGGCAATATCGACAAAAAGAATCCGGTCAAAAGAAGGGAAATATTTTTCATATTTGCATGTTTTTGGAGTTTTTTTTAATCGTTCAAATATATAAAATTATATGATTATCAACAATTAACCCCAAGGCATTCATCCAATCCACAGGATTGAATATAAATAGAGATTGTCTCAAAAGATATTTATCCACGAATTACACGAATTAGCACGAAATTAATATTCTAATTATCTGTTATATTAGTTCGTTATCCCCAAATCGCTTCGCTTCATTGGGGGTTATTTATATTCAATCCTGCGGATTGGAAGAATACCTTTTTTTGGGGAGGTAATGCGGACAAGCGTTTCTGTTTATTATTTGCACAAATCCACGTTATCCGCGTTGTTCTGCCTTTGCTTTTATCCGGAACAGGCTCCATTCCACATGGAATGATCCCCGTTCCACATGGAATGACCTCCGTTCCACATGGAATGACCTCCGTTCTACATGGAATGACCTCCGTTCTACATGGAATGACCTCCGTTCCACATGGAATGACCTCCATTCTACATGGAATGACCTCCATTCTACATGGAATGACCTCCGTTCTACATGGAATGAACCCCGTTCCACATGGAATGGACTCCATTCTTGACGGAATGGCAGTTGTTCCACATAAAAACAGATAGATTTTATGACGAATTGACATATTTATGCAAAAAAATGCTTAACGCTTATCTGCCATATTACCCCCAATGTTAAACCAATGAATTTTCTTAAAAAAGTCCACGAATTACACGAATTAACACGAACTGTATCATTTACAAAATCGTAAATTACAGATAATTCAACTATTAAATTCGTGCTAATTCGTGTAATTCGTGGATAAATTTCTTTCGGATTTCTTATTTTCTTTGTGTACTCTACTCAAACAGCCCTTCCACATCCGAAACATCCAAATCGGCAAACGGATTATTCGAATTGATAAACGTTTCGGCTAATTTGGATTTTGCACTTTGCAGGCGTTGGATTTTTTCCTCGATCGTATCAACGGAAATGAAGCGGTAAACCATCACGGTTTTATCCTGCCCGATGCGGTGTGCGCGATTGATTGCCTGCAACTCGGCAGCGGGATTCCACCAAGGGTCGAGAATGAAAACATAGTCGGCAGCTGTCAAGTTCAGCCCTACCCCACCCGCTTTCAAGGAAATCAAGAAACAGCCGACAGTCGGTTTTTCCTGGAAACGGCGAATTACCTCTTCGCGCTTTTGCGTTTCTCCGGTAAGCATTTCATACTCAATTCCAGCCTGTTGCAACCGTGTTTCTACCAACTGTAATAATTTGACAAACGAGGAAAATATCAGCACTTTATGATTTTCCGCCCGCAAGCTTTCTATGCGCGAAATAACTTCCTCGATTTTTGCCGATTCACCCGCATAATCGTCCAATACCAACGAGGGATGATTGGCAAGCTGACGCAAGCGAAGCAGTGCCGAAATCGCCAACATCGTGTTTTTTTGCAATCCCGACTGCAGAATATGCTCAAAAAGGTTATTTCTGACTGCCGATTTTTCGGAAATATAAATTTTTTGCTGCTCTTCCGCCATTTCGCAATAGACGGTTTGCTCGATTACCGGCGGCAGATCTTTTGCCACTTCACTTTTTGTACGACGGAGAATAAACGGCTTGATAATCTGCTGCAACCGTTTTTCACGTTCTTCATTTTGCTGATTGACAATCGGCAGTACAAAATGATTCTTAAAATATGCCGGCGAACCCAGCATATCGCGGTTGACAAAATTAAGTTGCGCCCACAGGTCGTTAAGCGAATTTTCAATCGGCGTGCCGGTCATCACAAAAAAATGCCTGGCTTTCAGTTTGCTAACCGACTGATAAATCTGCGACGAGGTATTTTTAATGTACTGGCTTTCGTCCAGCGCAACACATTCAAATTCGTATTGCGAGAGAAATTCAATATCGTTGCGCATAGTGCCATAAGTGGTCAGAATCAGGTTGTAATGGTCAAATATCTTCCCGATTTCCCTGCTGCGCAAACGTTTACTTCCCGAATAAAGATACGCAGAAAGCGCAGGCGCAAATTTTTCCTTTTCGTTTTTCCAGTTGTGTAACAAAGAGGTAGGAAGGACGACTAACGATGCAGACCTCCCCCCAGCCCCCTCCAAAGGAGAGGGAGATACTGCTCCTTCATCCTCTTTGCATCGTGAATGCTCCTCTCCCCCTCCTTTGGAGGGGGCTGGGGGGAGGTCAAAAAGCGTCGGTTCTGCCGTCTTATGCCGCCATTGATAGACCGTATCCTGTTTTTGCCTTTCCGTTTCTTTCTCTTTTGTTTTTTTATAAATGTATTGAAAGAACGTAAGGAATTGGAGGGTTTTTCCCAATCCCATATCGTCGGCGAGGCATCCGCCAAAGTTATTTTCGTATAAATAGACCAGCCATGAGAAACCTGTTTTCTGGTAAGAGCGAAGTTCTGCATTTATTTCTTCCGGCACTTCCTTTTGTATTTCGTGGTCGAAAGCCAGCGTGTCCGGTACTTTCTCCTTGAATGAATCCATCATCCCGAAATAGAATTTCTTCAAGCGAATACGATCGCCGTTTTCTTCCGAAAATTTAAACAGTTCGGAAAAACGGGTAAACCACTCTTCGGGCAGAATGGCAATGGTTTTGTCGGGCAAGACATACTCCCGCGTTCCGGATAGAATATGTTTACGAAATTTGATAAAAGGAATGTTAAACGCGCCGATTTGCACATTTCCATGCAGGTCAAACCAATCATTTTCTACGTTGAAATCGGTCGAAAGGGAGATTTTTTCAAATGAGTAAATTTTCTCGTCAAAATCGCTGTTAATTTCAAAATCAACCAATTTACTCCTGTTTTCCTGCAAAATTTCCAATGTGGTGTACAATGGAAATTCGGATTTTTCCTTCAAATGGAAAAAGAGATTGTAGGGCGCAAAACCTAACGACTCCACCAACCGGATGTATGCCGGCTCCCTCTCCATATCCCTTTCAAAAACGTTGAATACGTAATTTCCATCCGTTTCCTGCAATACGACTTGCCTCTTACTCAACACTTCCGTTGAAAATGTTCTTTTGCCGTATCGAAACGAGAGTTGAAGGGCGATGTTTTTCTGAAAATCCTCTAAAACCGTTAACACGGGAACCGGCTTTATCCGCTCCCTGTTTATCTCCAAACCGGTTGCCTCGACTTGCTCTTCTTTCAGCGTATTCAGCACAAACGTTTTCAGGTAAACTGCCTCTTTTTCTTTTGGGATAGTGATTTTTTCACTCTTTAAAAACGGGGTAATACGTTTGCCGTCCAACTTTTCAAAGACAAACAATTTGCTGTCCGATAACATACAGCACGGCGAATTGCTCAGGCAAACCGTCTTTTTTCCTTTCAGCGAAACCTGCACTCCTTCGCGATACACCCGAAGCGAATAATTGAGAAATGATTCCGTCCGTTCAAAAACGGCAACGTGCGTGGCATAGCCGGCCGGCACACTTACGGCGTCTGCCGTATAAATGTTCATATAGCTGTCTTTCCGGTGAAAAACGGGCACATCGGAACCAATCAATACCTTCGCGACCTGATAGTTACATTTGTCGATAAATTGAGGGATATGCTCGTATTCCTGCGGATTTCTTTCATATTTTCTCTGAAATTCGGCAATCGAAATTTTCTCGCGAAAAAAAAGTTTCAGCATATTCTCTTCCGAGTATTTGTTACAAAGCAATACAATCTGTTTTTCCATCTCCGAAAGCGAATAGGCTGAACTGTTTTTAAGCGTAACCAGTTCGCGAATTGTATAGAAAGCCGTGTTTTTTTCTTCGAGCATAAATGGCTGGAAAATCGTTCCCCAAAGCCGGTGTTCGGTAATTAAAACGGAAAAGAAAGCGGTTATCATTCTGGTGAAAATTAGTTCAAATATTGAAAACCTGCAAAAATAAAAAATATCGGGCACAATCTATGCGGCAATCTTTTTATTTTCAAAATTGCAGGTAAAGCCTCCCGAATATCATTCGTGATGATAAGGTTCTCCGCGTAAAATCGTCATTGCGCGGTAAAGCTGTTCGGCGAAAATCAGGCGCACCATCTGGTGAGAAAAAGTCATGCGCGAAAGGGAAATCTTCCCGCTTGCCCGCTTGTAAATTTCGGGGCTGAATCCATACGGACCGCCTACGAGAAAAATCAGCCGTTTGTTGCCCGATGCCATTTTTTTCTCTAAATAAGAGGAAAATTGCATTGAAGTATATTGTTCGCCCTTGTCGTCCAATAAAATAACCTCGTCCGAATCCATCAGTTTTTTCAGGATTAGCTCGCCCTCTTTCTGTCGCTGCACCTCTTCCGGAAGGCTTTTCGTGTTTTTCAATTCGGGAATTTCCTCCATTTCGAACGGGATGTAAAATTTCAGCCGTTTTTGATAATCCGAAATAGCATTTTTAAAAGATAATTCATTAGTTTTGCCGACTGTTAGAAGTATAATTTTCATTTATTAAAAATTAGATGAAAGACAAAAGATATTTCAAAAGTCTTTGTTCTTTTGTCAAGCATACAAAGATATAAAAATTTTCAAACGATGAATGAACAGGATTTAATTGAAAGCCTCTTGAATAATGCTTTCGCAGAAGACATTGACGACGGAGACCACACTACTCTTTCAAGTATTCCTGCAGCGGCACGAGGCAAAGCAAAGTTGATTATCAAGGAAAAAGGCGTGTTGGCAGGTGTAGAAATGGCTAAACGAGTGTTCGGAAAATTCGACCCGGAAATAAAGATGGAGGTTTTTATCCAGGACGGAGCAGAAGTAAATCCGGGAGACATCGCATTCGTAGTCGAAGGAAAGACGCAGTCGTTGCTGCAAACCGAGCGCATCGTGCTGAACCTGATGCAACGAATGAGCGGTATCGCCACTACTACCCGCAAGTATGTGAAGCAGCTGGAAGGATTGCACACCCGTGTTTTAGACACGCGGAAAACGACGCCCGGACTTCGTCTGATAGAGAAACAGGCGGTAAAAATCGGCGGCGGTGTGAATCACCGCATCGGACTGTTTGATATGATTTTACTGAAAGACAACCACGTTGATTTTGCCGGCGGCATCGAAAATGCTATTACTAAAGCGAAAGAGTACCTGAAAGCCAAAAACAAAAAGCTGAAAATCGAGATTGAAGTCCGCAACCTTGACGAGTTGGAAGAGGTGATGAAAGTGGGCGGCGTTGACCGGATTATGCTTGACAATTTTGATATTGCCACCACCAAAGAGGCGGTCAAAAGAATTGCCGGAAAATACGAAACCGAGTCTTCGGGCGGAATCACATTCGACACACTGAGAGATTATGCCGAATGCGGCGTTGACTACATTTCTGTCGGCGCGTTAACCCATTCGGTAAAAAGTCTTGATATGAGTTTGAAGGCAGTCTGATTTCAAAGGCAGGACAGTTACCGATAATTAAGAAATGGAAGAATTGAGAAATGGAAGGTTTTTAACTTATACTCAAAAAGAATCGGATTCCCTCAATTCTTCCATTTCTTAATTCCTCAATTTTTCATAATCTTCTTATAAATCTCAAACCAAACCATTGTACTCATTCCAACAATAAACGTAAGGGCTATTTCCCAAATGCTGACAGGCGTGAATTGAAACAGGCGCTGCATGAATGGAACGGTCAGAACCAGCAGCATAAATAACGCTGCTCCTCCAACCACCCATTTGACGGTTTTGTTCGAAGTGCGCAGAATCGTGAAGATGGATGATGTCCACGAACGGTTGGTAAGTATGGTAGCGATGTTGGCAAAAATCAGGGTGGAGAATGTCATTGCTTTTACTTCGCCTTCCGTATATCCCATTTCGAACGTGAAAAAATATACGCCCAATGTAGCTATCAGGATGCAAATCCCTTGAAAACAGCTGATGAATATCTTTTTACTGCCGAAAAACGGTTCGTCGATTTTCCGTGGCGGACGGGACATTACGTTTTTTTCAGCCTGTTCCGCCTCAAAAATGATTGAACAGGCAGGGTCGATAATCAATTCAAGGAAGACAACGTGCACCGGAAAAAGAATTAACGGCAAATCGGCGACAAGCACCGGAATAAGCGACAAGCCGGCTATCGGTACATGAACGGCAAAGATGTAACCCAGCGATTTTTGCAGGTTGTCGAAGATGCGCCGTCCCATTTTTATTGCTTCCACAATGGAGCCGAAATTATCATCCGTCAACACCAGTTCGGATGCCTCGCGCGCTACGTCGGTTCCCTTTTCGCCCATCGCAATGCCGATATTGGCGGCTTTCAACGCCGGTGCATCATTCACGCCGTCGCCTGTCATTGCAACTACTTCATTATTATTCTTTAATGCGTTTACAATCTTTAATTTATGTTCCGGAATTACACGCGCGAATATATCTATTTTTTTTATCTTTTCATTTAATTCGCAATCGTTTATCGTTGTTAATTCCGATCCGGTAATGTATTCGGTATAATTTTTCAACCCGATTTCTTTTGCGATGTTTTGAGCCGTAACCGGATAATCGCCTGTAATCATAATTACCCGGATTCCGGCTTGGAGACACTCTTTTACCGCTTGCGGAACCTCCGGACGGATTGGGTCGGATAAGCCTATCAAGCCTATAAATTCAAAATCGAAATCGTGCTGTTCTTCGGGCAGCCGGTTCTCCGGTATGCTTGATTTGGCAACGCCCAGCACGCGTAATCCTTCCGATGCCATTGCCTGTACTGCCGCAGCGTATTTCTCCTGGAGACCGGCAGGTAAATGGCAAAGGTCAAAAATGGCTTCGGGCGCACCTTTAGCGGCAATGACTAACCGGTTGGATGATTTGCTGCGGAAACATCTTGACATTGCCAACAACTTTTTCGATAGCGGATATTCCTTTACCATTTCCCAATCGGCATGTAAATGGTCCGTACCTTTCAGAAATGATTCGCCAATGCTGTTAATGGCTTTTTCCATTGGGTCGAAAGGGTTTATCTGACTGGACAATATGCCGTATTCAATAATATCGTGGTACTCCTCGGGAAAACCGGTAGCGTTTTTCGTTGTCCAGTAGTTTTCCCGGTTGTAAAGTTTGGTTACTTTCATTTTATTTTCGGTCAATGTGCCGGTTTTGTCGGTACACAATACCGTTGCCGATCCAAGTGTTTCAATAGCGTTTGGTCGCCGTGTCAACACCCGTTTTTTTGAAATACGCCAAGCTCCGACAGCCATAAAAATAGTGAGAACCACCGGAAACTCTTCGGGCAGCATCGCCATTGCCAAGGTAATACCTGCCAGAAATCCGTGCAGCAGGTCGCCGCGAGTGATTGTATATAAGGCAACTACCGCAACAAACAATATTGCGCCTATTATGGTCAAACGTTTGACTAACGAGCCTATCTCTTTTTTCAACCGGCTCGGTGATTCTTCCACTCCGCTGATTGATTTTCCGATTTTTCCGATTTGGGTATTTACTCCCGTCCGGATTACTTTAGCCCAACCGCTACCCTGCACCACCATTGAACCGGAATAGACAAAAGGCTGGTCGTCGCCGCCGGGCTGGAGATTGTCCTCCTCTCCTATCCAATCGTGTTTGCGTACCGGAACAGACTCGCCCGTAAGCAGTGATTCATCAACCAGAAGGTTTACGCTTTTCAGGACAGTTGCGTCGGCTGGTATGCGATCGCCCTCTTGAAGCACGATAATGTCATCGCATACGACTTCGCGTCCCGGAACGCGAATTTCCGTATTGTTACGAATTACCAGTGCCCGCGGACTTGCCAGGTCTTTCAGTGCATCCAGTGCTTTTTCACTTTTCCGTTCCTGGTAAAATTCGATGCCCATTATCACAAACACAAAACCCAGCAGTACAAAACCTTCTTCCAGGCTACCGAGTATCATATAAATCGTTCCGCAAGCTACAAGCAGCAGAAACATCGGCTCTTTTATCACTCCGAAAACGACTGCCCAAAAGTTGCGTGACTTACTGCCCGGCAATTCATTGTAGCCGTCTCTTGCAAGGCGTGATTTCACTTCTTTTTCCGTTAAACCGAAAAATTGAGGGTTATTTTTTATTTCTTTTGTCATTTTTTTATTTTTTATAGTACGAAGCAGTTCCGGCGACTTCGTTCTTTTGCACATCATAATACGCTTATCAACCATATTACCCCCAATGGTAAAGCCAATGAATATAATAAACACAAAGGCACAAAGAGCACAAAATTGTATTTATTTTTGTGTACTTCGTGGCTTTGTGTTTACTATTTCTCATTAGGGGGTAATATTGCTAATAAGCATTTCATATAATATTCGTAATTTTATCCAATAATGAGGTAAACGATTTTACCTCCCTTTCGTTCAATTTTTTTTCAATTAAATGAATCATGTAATCGTGAGCGTAGTCGTGCCGTTTGTTGATTTGCTCGCCAAATTCGGTCAAGTGCAAGTGTGAGCTTCTCTTATCGCTATCCGACTGCACTTTACGAACAAGCCCCTTGATTATCAACCGGTCAACAGCAGTGGTTACGGACGGTTTCGTCAATCCCATAGCCGATGCCAGTTCCGTAAAGGTTGGATTTTCCAATTCGCCTATGATTTCCAAATAGTTGAATTGGGTTGCGGTCAAATCCTGCATTTCGTATAACTTCTTCGCATCCTCTTCCGCTGCCGATATAAGCCGCGTAAATTTTACAATGTTTTCTTTCAAATCGCTATTCATATTTTTTTTAAAATTTATTTGGCAAATATAATTAGTTTGCTCTAACTAACAAAAAAATAAAGAATATTTTATCCTATAAGGGGTTTGTACGTAATATAAGCGTGATAAATATAAACAATGCC
>QMCD01001236.1_pt1 | contig 15933 bp, 7 predicted proteins | sample 1821841 | NCBI WGS metagenome assembly QMCD01 (sample SAMN01991225, study PRJNA193472) | Termite gut metagenome, whole genome shotgun sequencing project. | isolation source: worker | host: Macrotermes natalensis | reverse complement strand
CAAACAACGCACAAGAGATAACTCTCTAAGCTAAAAGCGCAAAAGAGTTTCAATCAGAGGGGCACGCCAAAAGCGTGCCCCTCTTGCATTCATAGGCGACTCCTTTTTTTAAAAGTGCGCCGCCCACGTCCAGACTTTGCTGGCAAAGACATAATATCATAAAACCACAATTAAAAACTACTAATAAAGCATCCAAACTTATGAATAATTAGAGCAAAAAACACTAAATCTCAACGTAAAGCCCATATTGTGATAGATAGTGATAAACTGACAGAACTTAAAATCTAGGAACTGAGAGTATGGGTAGTAGATTTAAAAAAGACACAGGTCAAACAGATAATACGACGGATCAATCAATCGCTTCCATGCAAAACGTTGAGCCGTCATTTACTGATATAGAACAAAGTTATATTGATAAGGAAACATCAGATATTACTGCCGAGCTGTTGATTAGCGCTATGGATCAAACTAACGACGGATCAAAGGAAACTGACAGTAACGAGAGTAAAAACAGTGCCGAAGTTCTATTGGATTCATTGCTAATAGGGGAGGGTGTAGATAAATCCCAAGGACAAGAAACAGAAGCCGAAAATACCGGCGATGTTGATGCTCTTGTAGCAGACATGCTAAGCGCCGCATTAATTGACTCTGATAAGGAGCAAGCAGATGCAAGCTCAGAACATGCGTACGAGCGTGAGCAAGCGTTCGATTCTGTTCAAGGGCACACATACGCAAATGAGCAGGACTACATGCCCGAATATGGGAGCTCACACGGGCAAGAGCAAGAGCTCGACTATGAGTACACATATGAACAGAAAAATGCGCAAATAACTCAATATGAACAACCGGCAGAGCAAGAGCAAGCCGCGCCGTCCATTGCCGAGCAAGAAGCACAAGCTGAAAGACCGGTAAATACGACATCAGAACTTCCGGATGCCGCTGCAAATCTTAGCTATGAAGGAATCGAGCAAGGTCGGCTGATCATTGAAGCCAAGAAAAGACGCATTTGGCCATTGTTTGTTACAGGCATAGTAATATTCATTTTAGCCACAGCCGCAATCACTTATGTAAATCGTATGCTCGATGCAAATCTGGCAGCAGAAAACGCACAAAAGGATTTGGCTACAGAAGCGGTTTTGGATGAATCTATCGCCCTGATCCAAAACGCTGACTCAGTTATAGTCGCTCTGGATAAGGCTTCAGCTTCTGTTATTACCGAAAACGATATTCCCAGATTAGAGTCTCTTATTGGTCAAAAGGGTAGCATTTTGGCCTCACTAAAAAACGCTTCCGGCAAAGCGCAAGAAGCCAAGAACAGGTTTATAAGTTCCGAGAAAGTAGACCTTTCTCAAAATGCGATCGATGCTGCCGCGCTTCGTGAGCAGATGTTGGAAATGAGCTCTTCGATCACTGAATATGATATTGCTGCCATGAAGACTACACTTGCAGTTGAGTATGTTTTCGCGATGATACTTGACGCAGATTCCGAGATGAGACAGGCCGTAAGTGCGGTAAACAGTGGCGGGTCAAGTGCAGTGTCTCAGTCGCTGGAGGCTAACAAGCGTGCGCTGGAAAAACTGGTTTTAGCCGAGCAGGCAATCGCTGTGCTAGACATGACACTACTGCAAGTGGATTTAAAATCAATCTCGGATTATCTTGGAGCAAAGAAAGCAACGGCTGAGATAGCGGTAGCTTCCGATCAGGCATTTATTGACGGTGATTACAACACTTATCGGGCAAAGACCGATGAGTTTAACGCCAAAGACGAAGAAGCTGTTACACTTGCCGCCAATATACCGGCAGATGCCAGATCGCTGATCTATACAGCTTATGAAGAAAAGACAGCACAGTTAAAGTTGGATTACGCTGAGATAAGGTCGCGAGCAGCAGAAAATGATGCTCACTTGCGGGATTATCTTGGCGTTACAATAGAACAAGCGCCCGCAAGCGAACAATCCGCTCAGCAGGCAGGGGAAGCATCGATGTAATCATTGCACGCCATCTTCTGCTCAGTTTGTCCCAGCTATGTTCGCGCAGACAACGACATTACGCTAGGTAGTGTCGTATCCTGCTCAAACAAATCTGACGCAAACTGAGCAGAATCTGACGCACAAGCATTAAATCGGTACTTCCCAAGGGAATAAAGGTTATAATTACTAGGAAGTGCCGATTAAATACGAGATAAACGACCTTAGCAGCCGTTTTGTTTGGAGGAGTAATGGCCAAGCTGGTTGCATATGTAGATGAGCTTGTGCAAGAGGTGGGTCCAAGACCTGCAGGAACGCAACAAGAGCATCAGGCAGCAGAATTAATAGCTTCAAGGCTAGACGAGTTTGGACTAAATGTAGAAATAGAAGAGTTCTCCTGTGCGAGAAACATGGGCTGGGTTCGTGTACTTTATTACGGGCTCTGTGCGGCAGGCGCTGCGGTCATGATTTTTTCTCCCGGACTACATATTGTTGGTGCCATCGCGATTATCATAGGTGCCGTATTGATGGTGTTGGATCACCTTGGTAAAAACCCATTATTCTCACTAATTAGTACAAGCTTAAGCCAAAATGTGATTGCACGTTACGAGCCCGAAGGGGCGGATTCCTCCGGCAGGTCAAAAAAGGTTGTCATCTTGGCTCACTATGATACTGCCAGGACAATGGTTCAAGCTTCTCCATTGTTAGTTAAAAATTACTCTGTGATGCGCTCGGTAGTAAGGTATGGAATTATCGCGCTCATGGTGTTTGCGATACTTTTGCTAATGCCGTTTCCACCAATTGTCATCACTGTGATATCAGTTATTGCAGGCGTGTTGTCTTTATCAGCAGCAATCCCGCTGGTGGCAGAAATAGTAAACTTCTTTATGCCGTACAACCAAGGCGCAAACTGCAACGGTTCGGGTATTGGTGCAATTTATGGTCTGGCAACAGCTCTTACAACTGGCGGCGAATCGCTTCAAGGTTATAGCGCAAGCAGGCGCGATGGCACGACGCGTAAAGGTGCCGGTCGCAGAGGATCTTCACGCGGAGATCGTTCAGAGCGAGGCAAGCGCAGAGAGCGCACCGTTGATGAGCTTGAACTGGCAGCAACCGATGCGCGCGCAGGACGCAACGCCGATTTCACCGGCGACATTCGTTCAGGAAGGGTGAGGCCCAGAGGAGGCTTTGACAAGAAAGACGCCGAAGATATTTCAAGCGATGAATCCGGTCAAAATCAAGGATTTTCTGTATCGGACACCGAAGCTTTGGCAGGAGGTTTGTCTTCCGGTGCCAAGATGAGTGTTGATGCCGGTGCAGCCGCTGCCGCTATGGCTGCCGCAGCTGTAGGAGCTGGTATTGGCGCATCAGTTGAGCAAGCAAGCGCAGCAATTGCAGGCGGTGAAAAAACAGACGCAGCGCAGAGTGGTACGGAAGCAGAGTCATTTGATCTCCACAAGCAGATTAGGGATCTCCAAGGCAAGCCATCTTTTGGTTCTGTAGGAAACGATCTGTCGAGTCCTTTTATCACTCAAAGATCGCCAAGAGGTGAGGCTCAAACTGAGCAACCAATAGATGGCAAAAACACGGCTCAGTCTGTTGACGAGATGGAACGTCTGGCCATGCAAGACGGCATGGCAGAAGAAGCTTCAAATCGCTCTCACAACACCGCGCAGGGTGCATCCATAGATGCAAGTCTAGCCGGAAAACCGGCATGGTTTGTTAAGGCAAAACTAAACGCTGAAAAAAAATTGGCATCTGCAGACAACAAAGAAACTGTCGAAGATGGCGATATAGTGCGCTCACAATTTGCCGACGTACCCGTAAGCGGCAGGGCAGAAGTAGAAACAGCCGAAAACGATCAGGTGCATGTTGAGCGATCCAGATTTGCAGAACCGCAGCTTCAAAACAAGGCTGCACCTATCCAACCGCATGACGATCAGCAAACTCAAGAACAAGAACAAGAACAACAACAAGAACAGGCTCAGGCTCAGCATCTTGATGGACAGCAGATAAGCGATCAACCAAATCTGCAGGCAAGAGAACATTTCAAAGCGCAGCTAAAAGAGCAGGAATTGCAGCGAGAAGCAGCTTTAGCCGCGCAACAAAAAGTCGTTCAGACACCAAATACAGATTACGACCGGGGGTATGTACCCAATACACAACAACAAGTTTCTCCGGAAGAAAGCCACCAAGCAGTGCCTGATGTAGATAGGCAAATAATGCCGGAGGTTATTGCTACATCCTCTCCGGCTTATGCAGTTCCAATTGTTCAGAATGCACCACAAGTACACCAAGATATTCTTGAGACGAAACTGCAAGAGCAAGATCGCAACACGTCAAGCGTCAGAGAGTCGGACATCCAACAACAACTATCCTCACAGGAACCTACACCCCAAGATGCACCATCGGCATCAAAAGACAATCTTGCCGGAATCGACCGCCAAGCGTTTAGTGTACTTCCGGCATCAGACAGCGGTGCCTCAAAGGTGATCGTTCCGTCTCAGGAAGCAAGCCATCCACAAACCGGTTCTAGTGAGCCTGCAAAAAGACCGGGCTTGGGGCAAGGACTGCGTTCAAGACTGCGCAATTTGCCAAGTCTTTCTCTGGAAAGCACCGGAAACATTCCCGCTCAACAGGCAACCCTACATGCCGAGCCGGTAGCCAAAGAAGAAATATTTTCTGATGACAGCTCTGTGGTCAGCTCAACAGGAGCTTTTGTTCCGCTGGGTACCACAGGCGTAATGCGACCGGTAGGAACCGACCTGCTAGAGTATCACAACGGCAAAGAAATATATGTGGATGACGCTGATGACACCTCAATTTCTGAGCACTATTCCCAAACCGGAGAGTATACAGAACCGGAGTTGGTGCAGATACCCAATTCACGCATGAAATCTTTCTTGGGCTCTGTAGGAGACAGACTAACCGGCAAGAAAAAAGAAAAACTGGACGACTCACCCTCATCGTGGCTAGGCGTGGATGAGCGTTACGATGCTCGTAAAGAGGGTCACGAAATAGGCTCATGGGATAACTTTAACGAAAAGAAATCCGACAATGACAACTGGAATGGTGGAGCCTATGGTGGAGGTACATTTGAGGAAAACGTTGATGCCATGATGTCTGCCAGCAATGTTTTACTGGATAAAGAAGTTTGGTTGGTGGCACTTGGCGCAAACGAGTCAAAGAACGTTGGATTAGCTAACTTGTTTGAAAACCACGGCAGCGAGCTAAAGAATGCGCTCTTCATCAACCTTGTAGGCGTTGGCACAGGTGACCTGGTATTTACGATAAGCGAAGGAAACTTCCGCCCAATACAGACAGATCATCGCATGCAAAATCTTGTAAGCAGCGCAGCGCAAGATATGGCCATTCCTATCGGGCCGGTCGCTTTTAACGCTTTCAATACCGATGCGACCGAAGCCTTAAAACATGGTGGAAGAGCAATCTCCATTATGGGGTTAGGTAATAAGGTTCCCTTAGGCTGGCGCTGGTCAGACGATGAAGTATCACGTTTACGAGAAGACAATCTGGTTGACGTTGTTAGCCTGGTGCTTGAAGTGATAAAAAACAGTTAGATCTGGCAGCAAACAGCACATAGAACGGCAAGGTATCTAATGAACATAATAATAGTAGGATGTGGGAGAGTAGGTTCACAACTCGCCGTATTGTTTTCGGAGAGAAAAGACGACGTTGCCATCATTGATGTTAACGCCGAGTCGTTTAGCAGGTTAAGCAGAAACTACGAAGGTCGTACCATTGTCGGAGTTGGCTTTGACGAGGATGTACTGATAGAGGCCGGAGTAGAAGAATGTGATGTTTTGGTGGCTGCCACCAATATTGATAACACCAATTTAATGATTTCCGAGGTAGGGCGAAACCTTTTTGGTGTTCCGCATGTACTGGCGCGCCTCTATAATCCAAATCGCGAAAACGCTTATCTTCAACTGGGACTAGACTTTGTGTGCGGCACAGTTCTGGTCGCCGAAGAAATGTATTCAAAAGTAGTTGCCGGCCACGGTAGCCATATCGACACTTTTGGAGATTACGAGATTCTCCACTTTTCTTTAGACCTTAGTTCAAAAGGTAAGGACTCGATAAAAGTAAGCGATCTGGAGCGTGACCACGAGATCAGAATAATCGCTTTTGAGCGCAAAGAGACTAAGCAAAGCTCGATTCCCTCTGACGACAGTGTGCTTAATGCGGGCGATATCGTGTTAGCATGTGTTCGCACCGATCTCATCGACGAGTTTAAACAATATATGCATGGGTAGTCAAAATCTTAAGGCTACACCAAGAAAGAGGATCGATCATGTACATAATCATCAACGGCGGTGGAAAAGTTGGCGAATATCTGGCCACAAAACTCTCGAGTGGCCGTCACGATGTTGCAATTATTGAACAAAACGACAAACGCCTGGATCGTTTGATACTCACTCTCCCCGGAAAAGTTTTGATGGTTCATGGCGATGGTTGTGACTCACAGTACCTTGGAGATGCAGGCGCTGAAAATGCCGATATATTTGTTGCGACCACGGGCTCAGACGATGTCAACTTGGTCTCATGCGAGATCGCCAGACTTGTGTTTAACGTACCGCGCACGATTGCCAGGGTAAACAATCCCAAAAACGAAAAGATATTTAGACGCATGGGAATCGAAGCTGTGTCTTCAACCTCGGTAATTACAAGACTGATCGAAAGCGAAGCGACTTTTGGTGCAGTGCACGCGATCATGTCCTTAACTCAAGGGGATCTGGTTGTTACGGAAGTAAACATCCCTAATCCGTCTGCGATGACTAACTCATTGGACGAAAAGCCTAGGGGACGTAAAGTCGCCGACATCAGTTTGCCCGAGGGTTCACTTTTAGTTGCTGTTGGCAGGGGAGAGTCACTGGAGATTGTTAAAGGTGCAACAACACTCTACCCGGGAGATCTGGTTATTGTTGTTCATAAAGAAGGTTTAGAAACTGAGGTGAAAGACATACTGCTAGCGCTCCAGGGTGGGGTTTAGAACGCTAGCAGCACAGAACCAGGCGATAAATCGCCCCACAAGGGAGGAGGGCTTTAGGCTAAAGGCTGAAGGCTAATAGAAAACAAGTATCTAATCTAATAAACACTTGCTTTGGGAAGTCGCCATCGCTCTTGCACTTAAAAGAGCTACTGCAAGCCCCCCCTTGCTCGTTACATATTATACATATAACAATTAGTAAAAAGCAATAGCAATTAACAAATTAATTTCCGACAGCACAAAAAAACTGTTTGGCAGTTAGCTAAATTGCGATTTTTTTATCATGCTTAAACCGCGTCTTGGTAGTTAGACTAATTTACTACCAAGAGTCAAATTCTTTACTTGCACTTTTTTGTTGACCTTTTGGCATACCCACCATTTGCCCCGCAGCAATATCTTTGCATTCACACATCGCCTTAACTTGCATCACCCAACTAAGCTACTGGCAATAAGCCATTAGCTAGTAGTTGCGCATGTATGCGCTTGCTACGGTTTTGGTGTAGCTAAAATCCGAGCTCTTTAACTTGCTCTTCAGTCAAGTACTCAAGAATATCGCCCGGTTGACAGCGCAGTTCTCTGCATAAGCCATCAAGCGTAGAAAAGCGAATAGCCTTAATCTTCCCTGTCTTAATTCTCGACAAGTTCATCGGAGCAATATCGATTTTTTCGGCAAGATCTGTCTGTGACATTTTTCGATCTGCCAGTACACGGTCTAATCTTAGTATTATTGGCATTCCACCCTAGCCTCACAACGTCTCATCACTATGTTCCTGCAAAAGCACCCCATATTTAAATATTGCGGAAAAAGCAAAGAATATAAACGCAATTATGAGTGCTGATACGTTTATATGTATTATAAATGAATCTGTGGCCTGATTACCAGACATATAGATATTAAATATTGGTACTTCTGATGCAAAATAAAAACCAACAGACAAAAGAGACTCAGCAATTGCGAACAACAGGAAGAAAATTCCGGTTACGCGTAAATGTTTAACTAGTCTATTTGTAAACGGTGATTCTCCGACAATTATGTCGGAGAGGATCCTATAAGCATAAACTATCGCACCAATTGCCAGGACACCAGATAAGAACAAGTATACTGTCCCGGATACATTCGCGTGCATAAGCCCGGAGCTTACAGTGTCGATAACTGACAGAACCAACAAGATAAGCCAAGTTATTATAAATACTATCAGCAAAACTAATAATATTTTTCGAGCTAATTTGAATCCCAACTCCATTTTCCCTAATGCCTTTTGTAACTCTCTCGATTCTTCCCCGCTCATGGATCCCCTCTCAACACAAAACTCATTATTTGATAATAATATCAAATAATGTCAAGGCATTGTATAGAAACAAAGCCTTAATATAGGAATAATAGCAAAATTACTACACTAACTATTATCCCCAACCCAGCGAAACGCATGGGCCGCCTCTGATGCCTACTGCGATGCAAAAAGCAGATGCAGTAACGCCTCCATTATTAAACAGCATGATTCCCTCCCTCCTATCAAGTAGTACCAACCATCATGCGAAAGTAATTCGCATAATAGTTCTTCATTAGGCTACAGTATGGATCCTTACTTTTCAGATTTTCAAAAGCATAGTAAGATCTAGCCCTGCAGCCTCCTCCACAAAAGAACTTAATCTCACAGCTCGAGCATTCATCAAACAACTCAACGCTTGATGAGGACAGTTCTTTTTTTAAAGGTGTATTAAGTATCTCGTCTAAATCATTATCAAAGATTGAACCTAGACTCAATTTAGGGTCGTGCAGCATATGACATGGATACACTGTTCCATCATAGGAGACGCTAATTGTATCTCTTCCGGCACCGCAGGTTCTTCTCACAAATACATGTGGCCCGACAGGTGTGCTTTCTAAAGCAGAAGGCGTATCTATATTAGCTTGCATAAATACTGTTGATAACTTTTCCAGATCTTGATTATTGGGCAGGAGCCCTTTTAGATCGCTGCTATTTAAGCTTGAAGAGAGCAGGCTAAAATTAAGAGTTGTGCCAAGATCCTTTGAAAGCTTGATATATTCTTGTATATCGTCGATGTTTTTAGCATGTATGGTAACTATTAGGTGTGCAGCAATACCAGCCTCTTTTATCATTAATACAGCTTCTTTTAGTTTAATGAAATCTTTTACCAACCTTACATGTGAAGGTGAGTTTTCCGACCAACTATCTAATGACACCGAAACATGATCCACATATTTGGCTACACTTGCAAGCTGCTGTTTTGTAATTTCAAGTCCATTGCTTAAGATATCAATCGATTTAAATCCACACATATTCTTAGCATGCTTAACAATATCTTGTAGATCATCACGAAGAAACGGCTCGCCTCCGGATATCACAATGTGGTCAACATGCTGTTCGCTTAACCGGATTAGCGCTTTTTTAATATTGCTGAGTGATGCATCGCTTACAAGGTTTCTGTTATTGTCTTGCGAATAACAGCCAATGCAGCTTAAGTTACAGCGTTGAGTAATATGGAAATAAACCGATCTTAATGTAGGCTCTATAATTTGATCAACAAAATAGCCGCCGTTTTCCAAAGTTGTAAATAGATCCTTATCAACTGCTTCAATCTCACTTTGTGAAGCATCATCCTTAAACATCTTGTGGCAAACTGCAAAACCCTCAGCAGTAAGACCAACTAAATAGCCGTTGTTTAGGTTTCCAAGCATAGGAACGTTTTGATACGTAAATTCTACAACCTGTGCACCAAACTTCATTTTCCCCCCAATGTGATATTGCACAATAGCGACAGTGCAAAGCATTAAATACATCAGAGTTATTAGGCACAAGAAAGGGGCGAAAAAATAACTTAAATAATGTTCACAACTGCTAGAACAAATCATTAATTACTTAAAATACCAAACTATACCTTATAGCTCATTGAGAGAATTATATATTATATATATGATAATCTGCAATAGGTCAGATAAAGAATATTGTAAAAAAAATTAGCTTATGTATAAAGCAGTATATATTAGTCATTTGTAAGGCTATCTTATATTAAGTGGATAAAATTTCACCGTGACTGTCATATGTAAGTAAGAAACTAACAATTACTTAAAGAGAAACAAAGCAAATAGATTCATATATAAGAGTGGCAGAATAAGACACTAAACATTTATTGCTAAATAATATGGATAAAATAAATATGTATTTAAGAGTTAGTTAAGATTTTAGAAAAACCCTGTTAAGAAATTTCATGCAAAAATTACTCTCAAGAACTTTTTTACGCTCAAAAGTGCAGAGGCCAGATGCTTGTGTCCAAGCTAAGGGAAAGAGCACCCTGAAAACTGGCAAAAGTGAGGGGAACGAATAGGGGTTGAGAGTATCAATAAGCACCGTTGGCGTCATTTCGAACAAAAGTGAAAGCTTGGGGAAGTGGCAATCGTTTGATCGATACAACTTGCACTCAACAAAAACTCAATACTACGTTCGAATCTAGTTGGTAGATAGATCGTGTTTCGCCAGATTTTAAGATCTGGCTCTTTGTGTTTATTTAGTAAGAGGGGAAAAGAGGAAGGGTTTGTGATGGAACGCGGGAGACATATGAAAACGTCGGAAACAAGAACAAAAGGAGGTGCGTCTGCGATGAGAACTGTACAAACACGTAGGTACAAACGCGGTTCGAGGGGAACTGGAGTACTTAGAAAAGCATTGATAACATTACTTGTGTTGAACCTAACACTGATGCTGGCAATGCCAATTGGAATTTTTGCTGATGATATTATCATCAACGGCAGTGATGTTACAGTTGATAGCGGAAACGTTGAAGCTCAAAAAACTGACGCATCCAAAGAAGATACTAAAGGAGGTGACAAAGAGCCAAGCAATGATGCATCCGATGCTACAGAAGCAGATGCAAAGACCGATGTTAAAGAAGAGAAAACTGCAGATACAAAAGAACCCACCTCTGAAACTGACTTAAGTAAAGATACTGATACGGACAAAGAAGAAGCAGATGCAGCAAAGAAAGCCGAGGCAGATGCAGATAAAAAGGCTAAAAAAGAGAATGACGGATTCGCAGCGACAAAGCTTCCGGGGGGAGGCATACAGTTGCTCGGTGGACCGGATCCACTTGATCCGACCACATTTTATGTTGATTCTTGGGAAGAATTGAAAACTGCGATAAGAGATACCAGTATTAGAACCATCGTATTATCACGTGACATTCAGCGCACAGGTGGTATAGATGCTGCCAATGACCTTACGCCGCAAAGTCCAAACTTGTTGAGAAAAAACGACCTTACCATAGACGGGCAGGGTAATACGCTTGACTTCAGAAACGATGGAGCAGACACCGCAATAAATAGATCAGGAATCTGGCTAGATAGCGATGTCAGCGCAGCAACTTTTACTTTAAAGGATATCGAGATCATTAGACCAAACGTTATCCTTGTCAGTCGTGCTCCGTTGATCCGTGTTGGTGACAGTTTAGGCAATGATGTGTCCACCAGCTCTAACGGCGCAAACTGGACAATCAACCTACAAGACGTTTCTGCCCCAATATATGACGCCGCTAAAAAAGTGGCTCCTGAAGACGCAGTGGATGTCACCAGTGCTCTTGCGCCACGAGGCGGCTTTGTTCATGCTCACAGATCTACGCTAAACATCACAGGCGATGTAACCTGGATAAATGAACGAGAGAGTGCAACCATATTCCAAGCATCAAAAGTGCTTTTGAATGGTGCTGAAACAGAATTGCGAGCGCTGGCAAACACTCATAGTATTCGATCAAGTGCATCGAGTATGAGAAATGAAGTATCTGTGCTCGGGGGGGCACAGATGCATCTTTATTCAGTAAATGCAGCTGCGGTGTCAACCGTTTATATGCTGTCTGATCCAGATGTTGGATCTATAGAGTCCGGAGCCTTTTTTACGGTTTCCGGCAAAGCAGCTTCCGGACAACCTTCATTCGCCGAAGTCAGAGGAGATGGATCCGGAGCATATGTTGAAGGTGGTGTAATCTGTCTTACAGGTGATATTGGTGGATACAATATCACAGAAGGCGGCAAGTTAAGAGTTATTGCTGAACGAGCCGGTAATAATCAAGGTATGCCTGCCATGATCCAAGAGATTGATGGCGCTAACTTTATTGTTGATGGCGAAGGCAGCGAGCTATATGCCGAGTCAAAAGGACACCAAGAAGATCTTGGAGCCACAATTCGTATCAGGTATGACGGCAATCAGACCTTTAGAGTTAGTGACAAAGCAACACTTACAGTTATTAAGCGTGAGGCTCCCGGAGACAAAACACCTCCGGCACTAAGGTTTGGCGTTAATCCAAACAACAGATTTATAGTTTCCGGCGGAGCAACGGTTAACATCTTGAATGAAGTACATAATGATTCAGGGAACCCTTCAAGTACAGGTGGCGTGGGCACAGGTGCTGCTGTCGAATACGACAGCAGTAATTTTGCCTTTGAGTTAACTGGTCAAGAGTCCGAAATCAGGTTAGAGTCAAAATTCAGCTCAGCAATATCTGCCGGAGACCATAACAACGGCACGATAACTATGGGGCAAGGTACTATTTTCCGTGCAATAGGAAATGTAGATCCCGGAAATAATTATGGTGTCATCAGATCCGGAGACGGCTTTAAGTTCAACTCTGATGAACCCCTCTTTTACGATTTTATCAACACAAACGAAAACCCCAGAGCTCGTGTATTTTCAACCGGAGCACAGGGTGCAGAGTTTAATGTTGACAACTGTGATGTCATGTTATGGGGAAACGGTTATGATGCAAATATTCCTAACATACCTTGGGATGGAACATTTTATAAAGCATGGCTTAAGCTCAATTTTGTAGCTACAGGTCAAAACTTCAGAAACATAACTCAAAGCGATGACGATAGTTTTAGCAATGATGCAGACAGTCTTGGTGCCAATGGTTTTGAGAACTTCCGTCGTATATCCGGAAACAACGCCGGTCCAAGGTTTGATCTTGGAGTTATGGATCTGACCAATGCTGATAAATATGCTCGTGCTTTGGGTACAGTTAGAGAAGGAAGAGCAGTTCCTGGGCGCCCAATAAATGATGGCGAAGTATTTGGTCGCATGGAACTTATCAGAGCGGGATCTACCGATGTTGTAAGGTTGTCCGGTCTAGTTTCAATGAGAGATGAAGAAGTTTATGAGGAGGAGACTGTTGATCCGCTGGAAGGTGTTTTGCGTTATGGAAACGGCAGCACATTTCTTGGATCCGGCGATACGTACAAATTGGTTCAGGCTTGGCGTGGTGTCAACGATAACGAGCCGGTACAAGGTGCATTAGACAAAATTCGTATGGCTGAATATATAAATGAGACGCCCAAGGTTGTTCAAGACGTTTTACCGCCAGTTCCGGCAAAGATTACCAGTCCGACTGAGGACAAGATCTGGATTGGTGTAACAAACCAAGTTAGGGGCACATACCTAGCGGGTACTGCTCAAGCTTCGGCAGAGATACATAATCCGGAGCCGGCAACTTCGCTTACAGCAATTAGGACGAATGCTAACGGTGTTATTCAAGAGACTCTCACCGGCGACAGCATTCTTAATCAGGACGGAACATGGTCATTTACGTTTGATGACATAGATGGTTTCCAGCAAGATGACAGAGTTTACTTTGTTCTTGGGGATGAAAAGGACAACAAAAATCCGATTGTTGATACGCCAAAACGAGACACAATCATCAAAGCTGCTCCATATGTGACAGTATCTTTGCCGGATCTAATTGCCTCATCTCAACCCGCAGTAATTGGTCTTGATAGAGCCTATGCATTAGCCGGGTTGACTGATAGTTCCAGAAATGATGAGCTGCGCATAACGATTGATGCCGACTTTACTATCCGTCCGGGAAGTGGCTCCAATTTGCCTACTGGTGCCCGAGCTTATGACGTTGAGCCTGACTGGGGCGCAAAGGGTGAGTACGGATACAAGCAAGGCGATAATCCTGCTGACCCACAAGAGAATATGACTTTGGTTATCCAAAAGAATAAGCAGATCAAAGAGGCTTTTGCAGCTGCTAATGCCAACGGAAAAGCGTACACAGTACACTTTGAAGCAATTGGTGACACAGATCTAAAATCAAGCAATACTGTGACGGTAATGCCAACCAGCACACCATATATTGATGCAAACAGTTTTGAGATATCACAAAATGCTGCCATTGCTATGATGGAAAAAGCTGATGATGCCAGAGATGACGAACTGATTGATCGCGCGGGTGCGACCGGCGGAAACGATTTGGATACTTCAACATGGAGCCCTGACAACGTACGTGTTGTCCACCCTGTTAGTATATCCAATCCGCCTGTGGCAGGCGAGACATATGACGTTACTTTCTATGTTGACGGACATCAAGGAGACCCTGAGTATGCAACAACAGTGCAGATGTATGTAACAAGCGGTCCAACACCGATAATAACTGCACCAACGGTAAAGCTTTGGATAGATGGCGGCGATATTCCTGCAGGCTATATTGATGCTGATGATTACGTGGAAGAAAAAGTTTACAATGCTGCCGGGCAGAGAGTTCCTGGTGGTGATCGTTTTTATCAAGTTCAAGCTTACGATCATGCAGAGGCTGGCGCTGCTGACATCTCAAACAGAGTAGAACTTGTAGATACCAATCTTAACAAAGCGGTTTATGGAGTATATAAAACTACATATAGCGTCACAAATAGTGCGCTAAATCCAACAACTGCTACTCGTACGATCATTGTCGGTCCGCTATCTGAGGGTGACTATACGATCAAGGGATACAACTTTGTTGTAACTTCAGATGAAGTTCAAAATGCAAGTTCTCCCGCGATGAAAGACACTCTCATTCGTGAAGCTACGTTTGCAGAAGCATGGCGATTAGCCGGCATCAATGCACCGGAGGTTATTCCAAGAAGCAACATTCTTACAGGAGGACGCGATAACTTAGTTAGCACTCCGGGAACATATACCGGGATCAACCTGACTGTAAATCCACAAGCACCACTGATAGCTCCTACGCTTCCCTTGCAAGCAGAAGTTGTGGACAGAGATCTTATAGCCAGAGGTACAGCAGACAGCAACCAAAAGTTTGCTGTAGTGGCAAACGATAACATTCAGCGCACAGATGATCAGCTAAGAGCCAATAGAAACGACAACGCTTGGTTAGTCGCTCAAGCCCAAGCCTTAGGATATAAATTCTCTCTAGACATGGAAGTACCTTTTGGCGAACTTGGCACCACAGAAAACGTTGCTGTTAGGATAGTGAGTAACGATATACCAGCAAATCCAATTCCCGGACAAACCTATCCGGTGGTGTTTGCTCCTACAGGAATCGATGGGGTAACAGTTACAACAAATTTCATCGCTTCCGACGGCAATCAGGCACCTGTAATTACCTTTGATGCTCCGAGTGCAAATGACGAATATGGCGGATACCCACTAGTCATACCACAGACTCCGGGGCAGTCTCACTTCCTCACAGCAGATGAGATTAAAGCAAAGATGAAAGCTATAGATGATCGTGATGGGGATATAACGCTTACTGATGCAACAGTATTTAGTATTGATGGCAGACCAATGGGTCTCTCCAACACAATCATCGATACACAAAACATTGGTGTGTATAGAGTAATTTACCAAGCTACCGATAGCGATGGATCAACCTCACTTCCGGCTACTCGAGCGATTGTCGTTACTGATGGACGTCACGAGATTGATACCGGCAATCCTGACGATAAAACCGATGGTGTAATCATTGCTGCCAGAAACTTTGTTAAGTTGAGCAGTGAAGTCAATGGCTCAATTGACCAAGTATTTTCTTTTTCTGGTGCTGCTTTCTACAATGAAGACGGTACACCTATTTTGTCTCCTGACAGAGAAATAAGAAACTGGGCAGAAGTTACAGACCCGGCACTTCAAAACCCATACAAGGCTAATCCTGCACTCAATGAGGATCCTGGATATG
>QMCD01001235.1_pt1 | contig 15936 bp, 14 predicted proteins | sample 1821841 | NCBI WGS metagenome assembly QMCD01 (sample SAMN01991225, study PRJNA193472) | Termite gut metagenome, whole genome shotgun sequencing project. | isolation source: worker | host: Macrotermes natalensis | reverse complement strand
AATGCCTGTTCCAGGACGGCTACACTGCCGGTAGATATTCTACAGTCACCCACAATGGTAACTTTGGCACCTCTTAGCGGCAATAACGAAACCTGCGAAGACAAAAACGGTACTCAAATCCAACTGGAAGTAACGGTTAGCAATGGTACTCCTTCTCATACGGTAAATTATAGCTGGTTGCCGGATAACGGAACAGGCTTTGTAGCGGTACCGGCTTCTGATACTCCGTATATGTTTTGGATAACTCTACCAAGTATAGGAACAAACTATACGTACATTATCACTAAAATAACAGATGCAAATGGATGTGTATTCGTTCCCGGTCAGTAGCTTTTAGCGGTAGTAGTCATATAGAACTACCCCTAAATCCCCTAAAGGGGATTTAGGGGTAGTTCCGGATGGCTTCGTTCCTCGCCAGGACGAAGAAATGAAACAGCATTGCATTATTTCACCCTTGTACCTTTGCACCATTAAGCTATATACTTTAAATGATAAGCAACTTCATTTGATCCCGAACTCACGTTAAGATAATAAAATCTTTCCCTGTTTCGATATCCAATTCGTCTAAAAATTGTAATTTTGTTGTCAATTATTTAAATGAGTAAATTTTAATACTCTGATGTTTTTGCAAAAATAAATATAGTTCCAATGAAAGACCTTTCATTACATGTGATGGATATCCTGCAAAATTCTACACGGGCAGGAGCTACAAAAATAGAGCTTAATATCGTTGAAAATACAGACGAAGACACATATAGTTTACAATTCATTGATAATGGTTGCGGAATGGACGAAGAAACGGTTCAAAAAGTAATTGATCCTTTTTTTACCACTCGCACGGTTCGTAAAGTAGGTTTAGGCTTGCCTTTGATCAAACAAAATGCAGAACGAACCGGAGGAAGCTTTCAGATAAAATCCGAATTGGGAAAAGGAACAATTGTAAATGTAATTTTCTCTCATAAAAATATAGACCGCCCAACCTTGGGAGATATCGCCGGAACCATTGTCTTGACGGCATCGGCATATCCTGATGTCCGCTTTATTTACAAGCATCAGAAAAATGGAAAAGAATATATTTTCGATACCGATGAAGTCAACGAAGCTTTGGACGGCATTTCCATACAGGACCCTGAAATTATTCAATATCTACGGGAAATGATAACGGAAAACCTAAAAGAAATAGGGGTGGAGTTTTAATCAAGAGAGATACAAGTACAGTTAACTGTTCTCACCTTAAATTGGGTTATACTATTTTTTCTATAGAGAGTCTAATCTATTCTTCAAGACTTCAAAAAGCATAATTCCCGTTGCAACGGAAACATTGAGCGATTCGATTGTTCCAACCATCGGAATTTTTACTTTCTTGTCGCAAAGGGCAAGGTATTGTTCGGATATTCCGTCATATTCATTGCCCATCAAAACACAAATGGGATTGGAGTAAGCCTGATTGTAAAACAAATCATCTGCTTTTTCGGTGCAGGCAACTAATTCTATTCCGCTTTCTTTTAGGTAAGCAAGCACTTCCTGCAACTTTTCATGGCGGCAAACAGGAATTTTATGTAAAGCTCCTGCCGATGTCTTTACTGCATCTTCATTGAGCTGGGAACTGTTTTTGGCAGGAACAATAATCGCGTCTACACCTGCACATTCGGCACTGCGGGCAATTGCTCCTACATTACGGACATCGGTTACTTTATCTAAAAGAAGTAAAAAAGGCATTTTCCCTTCTTCATATAAAGTCGGCAAAATATCATAAATACTTTGATATGTTACCGAAGACATGAAACAAACCACACCCTGATGATTACCTCGCGTATAACGGTTCAGTCTTTCGGCGGGAACATACTGAAAAGGAATATTGTGCTGGCGAATAAGGTAGAATAAATCTTTTATGTTATCTCCCTTTGCTCCTTTCTGAAGCATGATTTTGTCTATATCTTTATGGCTCTCGATAGCTTCGATTACAGGACGGATGCCATAAATAATCTGGTTGTTTTTTCTGTTATTATTGTTTTGCATAAAGATCAATATAATTCTTTAATTTCCTGACGAAGCAATTCCAATGCAATATCGGCAGGTTGAATTTCTATTTGCATGTAAATATCCAAAATCTGCGAAGCCAAATTTGTTCCTGAGGCTTCTATCCCGACTTTTCCGGTTGCGAGATTGATAATTTTGGATAATTCTTCTTTCGCCTTTTTTGTTGCTTCCCACAATGCACTTGAGACATAAACTTGTTGCGACAAATTATGTTCAAATTCATTGCGGATGGAAGTAAGTAATATAGTTCGGTATTGTCCTGCATTAAGTGCACTTCCCGGATTACGCATTAATAAACTTTCGGGTTTCATGCGTTCCAAAAATAATGCTAAACGCTCATACGCTTGCAAACGGATAGGATTTATCACTTGCTGGGAATTAAATTTCAAATCCAAAACCTGTTTTTTCAATTCCTTTTCGTAAGCTTTTTTTATCGTAAAGTAAGCAGCTAAAGCAACAATAAGTGCGGGAATAGTTATTTTTATAATATCTAATAGAATATACATATTATTATACTATTTGTTTGTATGATGATACAGATTTTTTGCGACAAAATACGCAAAGGTGTAATTCGTTTGTGGGGAACGTTATTAACAATTTATCACTAACCATTTATCACTATTTCTTTTTCTTTAAAAATTTACCTATATTAGTCGATAATGTAAAATGATTTGGCACCGAAGCTAAATTGTTATGACTACGGGCATAATAAAGGTCAAAGTTATAAATATGCAAACCTGCACCATAAGCAAAGCCTACAATGCCGGGTTTTTCATACGAACGCATTTCCTGGCGGACATTATAATTATATGATACTTGCAAGGAAAAATATTTCATCGGCAATATTTCCAACCCGAATATAAAATGTCGAAACAAATTATTGGCAAATTTACGCCCTTTGCTTTTTTGAACCACTTCTCCCGTAATTGCATCAATAGTGGCATAAGGGTCTGTGGGATCGTTGTGGGATAAATCCCACTTCTGCAAATGTTGTAAAGTTATAATATATCGAACAGGGAGATGCTTGAATCGTTGGGAGAAAGACAACTGTATCTCAAAAGGGATATTTTCCCGTGTATCTGCATACGTATTGAATTGTGCTCCCACATTGCTCAATAACAATGTTAATGAAAGATTATTCTTGTGGGAATAATATGATGCGGCAAAATCAACTCCCAATCCGGCGGAGAAATATGTTTCATATTTGGAAAAAATCATCTTGATATTCATTCCCATGGAAAACATACTATCAACAAATTCCCTTCCATAACCCACAATTACGGCATAATCGCCGGCAGTAAATTGTCCTGTTTCATTTCCATAAATATCGTATCCGTCAAAAGAACCATACGAAGCAAAGTTAAATGCAAAATTAAATGCTCCAACTTTTTTAAAATTGTGAATATAATTCAGATGTCCGTAAACGGCATTGGAAAAATAATCCACCATATTGAAAGATGTTCCCATGTTCATGGAAGGATTCAGCATGGAAGGATTCTGTATTGCCAAAGCAGGTTGGTCATCCCTGACAGAAAATAGTTTCCCACCCAAAGCCGATACCCTTGCTGAAACAGGAAGGTCTAAAAATCGAAAAACCTTATCTCCTCCCGTCTGAGCATTGGAAATCAACAAGCAGCAACTTAACAATACAGAAAGAATATATTTTCTCATCAATAGCAAAATGTTGTTATAAAACGTCTTCTACCCGTTATTATTGCCTTCTTTGAGTTTTTCGTACGCGTTGATAATAGAGGTTACCAGACGATGTCGAACCACATCTTTATTGTCAAGGCGGATAATATCAATCCCTTTTATACCTTCTAAAATCTCTGTAGCCTGCAACAGTCCCGAGGTTTGATAGCGGGGTAAATCCACTTGGGTTAAATCTCCCGTAATTAAAAATTTGGCATTATTCCCCATGCGGGTCAAAAACATTTTTAACTGGACAGATGTCGCATTCTGAGCTTCATCCAGAATAACATACGCATTATCCAGGGTTCTTCCACGCATAAATGCCAAAGGAGCAATTTCTATGGTTTTGTCTTCCACATAACTCAACAGGCGTTGCGGAGGAATCATATCTCGCAGAGCATCGTAAAGAGGCTGGAGATAAGGATCTAATTTGTCGCGTAAGTCTCCGGGGAGAAAACCCAGATTTTCTCCTGCCTCTACCGCAGGACGGGTCAAGACAATCCGCCGTATTTCTTTGTTTTTCAATGCTCGGACAGCGAGGGCAACAGCTGTATACGTTTTACCTGTTCCGGCAGGACCAATGGCAAAAATCATATCATTTGCTGCAATGCTTTGTATCATTTTTACTTGATTTGCCGTACGGGCACGGATAATCCGTCCATCGCGTCCGTGAAGAATAACATCTTCTTTTTGAGAAGCAATATCCATATCCCGCAATACTTTATCCTTATCTTCGAGTAGATGTAAAAGGTCGGTTTCCGAGATGCGTCCATATTGGTCGAAAAAACGCAACAATGCGGAGAAAAAATCAAGAAATTCTTCAATTTGTTCTTTTTGTCCCATTACACGAATTTGATCGCCCCGGGCAGTAATCCGAAGATGAGGAAATGCCCGTTTGAGCAATTCAATATTTTCATTGTTAATTCCATATATTTCAACAAGGTCAGTTGAATTGACATGTATTATTTCTTCTATCATATTTTCTTTTTAGATATACTTTTATTTCCTGTGCAAAGATAATCATTATAGGTATTTCATTATTAAAATTGTGTTTGATAATCTTTAACGTGAGTTCGGAATTTACTTATTTGATTAATAGAAGTTATGCAAGTGAAATGAAGTTACAGGAAGTTATAATGTTGAAAGCTGAAAGTATAAACATTGTACTATTCTACCATTATATATTATAACTTCTTAACTTCTTAACTTCTTTAACTTCCATATTATTTTACCATTAAGCGATAAACAACTTCATTTGATTCCGAGCTCACATTAATCTTTACTTTTAAGTTTCAGATAATGGATTTCTTGTTATTCATTTTTTCAGTATATTTGTATTTCATTTTAGATTAATATTATTCTGATGAAATTAAAGAATTTTTACATATTGATTCTTTTCATTTTTGCTGTATTACTTCCGTTTTCCGGTTATGCCAGTGACAATACGCAGGAGTATTGTAATAGACTTTTTAAATCATTTCGTGAAGAATACCACAATAAAAATTACACCAAATCTTTGCAAATTTTAACGGAGATTAAAACAATTGCCAGTAATAATAATTGGACGGGTTTCCATTCCCAAGCATTAAACGGCATGGGAGTAATCTATACGGAAATATTAGATTATGAAAATGCAATAAATTGTTTTTTGGAGGCATATAAAATTTCATTAAGGGGTTCCAATGAAATAGAAGAAATGGCTATTTTAAACAATATCTCTGAACTATATTTTATTAATGAAGAAATAAATAAGGCAAAGGAATATGTAAGCAAAGCATACGAGGTAGCTCAAAAATTACAAGATAGTTTGATGATGGGGAAAATTGCAATAAATTTAGGTGTAATTGCTAATGAAACAGGTAATTTTACTCAAGCCGAAGAATACTTAGATATTGCTATCTCTATTTTGAGAAATTATCCGAAAGATATATTGTTCTTAATTAATGCAAAGCAGGAGAAAGCGAAAAATTTATATCTGAAGAAGCGATATCATGAAGCAGAATATTTATCATTAGAGGTTTTATCGCAAATACCTGAAATACAAAATGACAATAATATAAAATCGCGTTTGTTATTATTGCTCTCCAAAATATATCAGCAAAAAGACGAAATACAACAAGCTATTCATTCTGCAAAAGAATCCTTATCCAAAACTTCAGAATTACCTTTACTTATTGACATATATGAGCAACTCTCCGATCTTTATCAGGAGAATTATTCTCCTTATTTGGCTCTTCAATACAAAGATTCGGTGATATTTGCGAAAGATTCATTAAGCAAAATGAATAGAATGTATCAGGTTATGAATAATCAAATCAAATTTGACTTGATTAATTCGGAAAAGAAACTTGCAGAAAAAAATGAGAAACAAAAAGCGGAGCGAATTCTCTTTACTTCGGGTATCATTATTATTTTTCTTGTTGCCTGTATGTTGATATGGATGTTTATAAAAAATAAACAGCGTAAAAAAATTGAACTGGAAAAAGAAAAGAGTGAAAAATTGCTTCTATTACAACAGCTGAAAGAGCAGGAGATGTCGGCATTATGGGAGCAGGAACGATTACAAAATGAAAAAAATGAAAAATTATTACTCAAACAATTGCTAAAAGAACAGGAAACCTTAGCCTTCCTTGAACAAGAGCGATTGAATAGTGAAATAGAAATAAAAAACAAGCAATTAGCTGCGAAAGTTTTATTTCAGTCAAATAAGAGTGAATTAATGGAAGATGTAATTAATATTCTCTCCGGAATTTCCGGTCAATTGACAGACGAGTCTTTAAAGCCAATAATTCAACAGTTAAAGTCGCAAATAAAAGAATCTAAAGAATGGGATAACTTTTTAGTTCATTTTGAAAAAATTAATCCTGATTTTTTATCTTCCCTAAAACAGAAACATCCAAACTTAACCTCCAACGATATTCGTTTGCTCTCCTATCTGTATCTTAATTTAAACACAAAAGAAGTTGCTTCTTTGCTGAATATAACTATCGACTATTGCAAAAAAAGGAAACAAAGGCTTGCTAAAAAGATGGGAGTGTCCACTTTTGAATTATATAACTACCTGATTAATTTAAAATAATTAAAAGAAATACCTCAAAGATAAAAAGTACTTCGGAAGCATTAAAATGTCACTCTGAGCTATTAAAAGGTTGCTTAGAGGTATTAAAAGGTCACTCAGAGGTACTAAAAGGTCACTCGGAGATATTAAAAGGTCGCTCGGAGGTACTAAAAGGTACTTCCGAAGTATTAAAAGGTCGCTCAGAGGTATTAAAAGGTCACTCGGAAGTACTAAAAGGTCGCTCGGAGGTATTAAAAGGTCACTCAGAGGTATTAAAAGGTTGCTTAGAGGTATTAAAAGGTCACTCAGAGGTACTAAAAGGTCGCTCGGAGATACTAAAAGTCAGTTCTAAGAGTAGATTGAGGTGCTAAGAGTGAGGGGAGTGTAAAATAAAGTCTGTCTGAGTTTCTTTCATTATTACAAAAATACAATAATAATTCATATAATGATTTTTTCATTTCTGTGTAATCCTTTGAGGGCTGCCCTCAAAGGATTACACAGAAATTTTGTTTACAAATCCAATTGCATCCTTTCTCCGAAGTGAATATGTAGCTGTCCGGCTTCCCTGACAGGGGCTCATAAACTTATTTGATGCTTTCCACCTAATGTTGATGTGGACTTATAAACCTATTTGGTGTTTTCATCATAATGTTGATGTGGATTTATATTATTTTTTTCCTAAATCTGTCAATCTGTTTTAGGAGGGGTATACTCTTCTCCAACAGCCCGCTTCAAATGTTTATTAGAAAAGACGTAAATTCCCAGTATGGAAATCAAAATCCCGCAAATAAGAAATAGAATCTTAACATTCATCACATCTCCCAGCGGACCAAAGAGAAGCATTCCAACGGGCATAACCGTTGTTGCAACTATCTGTACCAAGCTAAATACCCTACCTTGCATATTTTGTTCGACTTTTTCCTGAAATAAAGTCATTTCTATGGAACTGAAAAATGAGATAAAGATGCCCATAATGAACATCATTAACAGAAAGATATAAAAGCCGATAAATCCCAAAACAAGGTTGGTAATTCCGATAATAATGCACGAGAGGGCAATAATATTAATCCTGTTTTTTACTCTGTTCCATTTAGCAATCAGTATTCCTCCAAGCATGGTTCCCAGACTGTAAGCAATTTCATTGGCTGTAAGCATCCATACATCTTCACCAAATACACGGGCAATGAACAAAGGGCTTAAAAATGCGGCAGGAGATATCAAGAAGAAATAAAAAGCATACAGTATCAACATTTCCCGGACAAATATATTTTTCCTTGCATATTGTAATCCTTGCTTTAAATCCTGGTAGTAGCTCAATTGCCTGTCTTTTTGCTCATCGTAATGATGTTTTACAGGGATAAAGAACAAGATTATAATAGAAATGGACGCTGTAATCACATCAATAAAGAAAATCGCACCCAAAGGAAGTAGCGAAAGCAATGCTCCGCTTGCTGCCGGAGCCAGCAACATGATAAATGATTGCAAACTTCCGTTAATCCCATTTATCCGCATCAAATTATCTTTGGGAACTATCTGAGGGATAAGTGCACTAACAGCAGGTGTTTGTATTCCGGTTCCCAAAGAACGTAGTCCCAGTACTATAAAAATCAGCCAAAGCTCTTCAAAACCGGACAAAAAGGTAATAGCAAGCAATAAGGTAACAAAAGCAATTCCACCGTCGGCAAACATGATTAATCGTTTGCGATGATAACGGTCTGCCCATACACCTGCAAAAAATGAAATGAAAAGTCGCGGCAGGAAGGCACACAATATTCCGATAGTCATAATCACTCCTGATTTGGTAGCAAGGGTAATATGCCAGATAATGGCGAAATCGACCAATGCAGAACCAAATAATGAAACGGCTTGTCCTGTCATAAACAGGGCAATAGATCGTTTCCATGAAGAAATAGAAAGATGGATCATCTGGTTAAAATGTAATTTCCGATAGAATAACAAGGATGATAAAATAATATTGCATAGAAAGAATTTTTTCCTTTTAATACAGCATAGTCGGAGTTAAAGGGAGAAAATAGAAAGAACCACAGAGAAAATCTTGTGTAACTCTGTGGTTCTTTATGCTGCTTTGTGTAATTTTCCAGAAATTCGTTGGACTCTGCTTAGTAGCCCATGTTATTCTTCCGCTTTCAGAAAATTATATTCTTTCCCATATTTAAGATGTTGCTGCAGGAAATCGGACGGATATTCAAGTTTGTAATCAATAAGCTTTCCGTTTTCTTCTACAGGAACAATTTCCGGATTTATAAAACCGCCGTATGGTTTAAGGTTTAGAGCCTGGTAACGTTCACGGACTTCCTTATGTAATTCGGGGTCGATTTTCACAGCGTAATCATCAATCAGTTTTTTACCGGCAGCGTAATCGCCTTCCGATTTGATACGTTGGATTTCTGCCAGCAACAAGCCAAATAATTCACGTAATTTTTCATGGTCATTAACAACAAAATACGTTTTTCCGTCTTTGACTTTCTTTTCTATCACATTATCGCCTTTTCCGTTTTCATACGCCCAGGTGGAAATTAGCTTACGTGCTTGCATGTGAGCCTGATTCACATCTTTTCCTAATTCTATACGAACAAACTGAATCTGCAAGCCATTACGGATATAGCCATTATATTCTGCTTTTGCTGCTTCCATGCTTGGCAACAATCCCAATTCCACCATTTTAGGGTCGGCACAATAATACAGGGCAAACAAGTCGGCACGAGCTTCTTCCAATGAAGAACTGTTTTCCATCAGTGCGTTCGGATTAACGCCCGGTAATAATTGTCCCGAACCATGTCCGAGGCATTCATGCAAATCGGTAGTGAGAACGCTTGTGATAGAGCCGTATTCTTTTCCCAACTCGTATTCTTCGTCAGAAAATGTAAATTCTTTGGAAACGCTTTTAGGAGATTCTTCCGCTGCTTTGTCGTAGGCATCCATCAGGTTTGTAATGGTTACCGATTTGGAGCCGTAATCTTTGCGTATCCAGTTAGCATTGGGAAGGTTAATTCCGATAGGAGGTGCAGGGAAACAATCTCCTCCCAAAGTGGTGGCAATAATTGCTTTTGCCGAAACGCCTTTCACTTCTTTTTTCTTGAAACGGGGATCAACCGGTGAATTCTCTTCAAACCATTTAGCATTCTGACTGATAATGTTGGTCTTTTTAGTAGCTTCCATGTCTTTGAAATTCACAACAGCTTCCCAAGTAGCCTTGATTCCCAGCGGGTCGCCGTAAGATTCAATGAATCCGTTAACGAAATCAATAGTCGATTCCGTATCCTGAACCCAGGCAATATTGTAATCGTCCCATGTTTTCAGGTCACCGGTTTTGTAGTAATCCATCAACAATTGTGTGTATTTCTTTTGATTATCATTTTCAGCTACCTTATTGGCTTTTTCGAGCCAGTAAACTACTTTTTCAATGGCTTGGCTGTACCGTCCGCCTATTTTATAAACTTCTTCTGTCAATTTACCGTCTTTTTTTACCAAACGGGAATTTAAACCGTAAGAAAGTGGCGTTTCATCTTTGGGATCAAGCATTTTATTGTAAAAATCTTCTGCTTCTTTTTTGGAAACCCCGTCATAAAAATTGGTAGAAGATGCCAGCAGAATATCTTGGGTTTCATCATTACTTTTGCGCATTTTATATGTTTGGGGATTTGAAATAATATCCTGTACAAAACTGCCGAATGCTTCTATCGTTTGTCCCTCTTTTAGAGGAAAGCCTTCTTTGTTGCTCTTTGCCAACAATTCCTGAAAGTAAGTAGCCGGAAATTCGGGTATCAGTTTATCTTCTGCATAATGATGATGAATGCCGTTGCTGAAAAATACCCTTTTTGCATACACGACAAACTGTTTATATTCATTCGTAGAAGTATCTCCGCTATATGTGTTTAAAATATTTTCCAATGTTTTACGCACTAATAGATTGTATTTGAAATTCTGATCCCAGAGAATATCCCGTCCGCACTTGGCAGCTTCACCCAGATAATAGAGGTATTCCTTTTGTTGAAGTGAAAGCTTGTCCCAGTCGGGAATTTGGTAACGCATCACTTTTAAGTCGGCAAATTCATCGACTAAATATTTAAATTCACTACTTTGATTTTCAGGTTGGGTTTCTTTTTGCTTGGAAGAACAAGCTGCCAACAGTACAATAACAGATGTTAACATTGCTAATTTTCTCATTTTTAATTAGGATTTATATAACTGATTATTTGTTTTAAAGTCCACAAAGATACAATTTTTCTTTTCGCAAATAAACGCTTAAATGTGTTGTTAGTGAATTTGTTTTATTGAGGAAAAAGATGTAATTTTGTAAAAAATAAATTATGGATATATCTACAAAAAAATATCAGTTGATAGAATGGATTACCAATATTAGTGATAGTAATTTGACTGATAGATTAATGAAAATTGCTCAGGAAACAGATTGGTGGGATGAGTTAAGTGAAGTTGAAAGGAAGTCAATAAATAAAGGATTGAAGGATATAGAAGAAAATAGAGTTTTTGAACATTTTGAAGTTCAGACAAAATATGAAAAGTATATCTAAAATCAATTGGTCAAGTGAAGGAGTATTGATTGATGGAACATTATCTGCGCAAAAATCTCTTTCTGAATATCAAAACAATGACATAATATTACTTGGAGTATGCGTAGAAGGAAGCGAATAAAACACTTACAAGTATAAAAAAAGAATTATCATTAAAACTAAAATATCATGGGCACATATCAGAGACAAAGCGACTTTATAAAGCGAACAAAAGAAATATTTGAGAATGGGCATAAATACGAAAAAACATTATTACTGAATTGCTGTGTCGGCTTATTAATAATGCCACAGCAAAGTTTGCATAGAAAGAAGATATCTATTAATGGAAATGTAAATGAAGACGATTGGGGTATTGTTGAAACTGACATAAAATGCAATAAACCTAAACCGACTACCACTCTATTATCAATAGATAATATTGCCTATCACTTTAGAAATTCTATTGCACATTATCGGTTTGATATTTTTGAATGCAACAAAGGGAAAACAAATATAGAAAAAGTACATATTAGAGATTTTTACCCTAAAAATAACCCTACGTTTGATCTTGAAATGAGTTTTGAAAATTTTCAGAAATTTGTTCTTAAATACTCCGACGAACTTCAAAAAAAATTACATAATCTTTAATCTTCATTATTCCTCCTTATATCTTGGATGATAAGACAGTTTTTCTACCGAGATAAGCATACCTACGACATGATAATTAAACGTAAGATAAACAATTCGCTCTTAACCCAATGACATTCTACCTGCGGAAAGTAATAGGAAAAGCTTGTCGAAAAAACGATAAAGGAAATAGAAATGACTATTAATAATAGTTTTCTAAAATAAACCTGTTCGGGAAACAGGGTTTCCTGACGGCTTCATGCTTTGCCAAGATGAGAACCGCCCCTAAATCCCCTAAAGGGAACTTACAGAGCGAATTGTTCAGCCATAAAAAAACAGTAAAGATACTTGTAAAATTATCACATCTGAACAACAACACTATGACAGTTTGGAGGTCGTTTTCGGTTTCGGGAACGACTTTTTTATTTCACTTCAATTTGCAATACTTTCAAATTTAGTATATTTTTGTACTGCAACAGTCCTTGTGTTTAAAATTATTTGTACTTTTGCAAATATATTAAACACGGAAAGTGTTAAGTTTATTCTCGTTGATAGAATCTGACAGTTCACATTAAGCGATAAAAGAATAAGCGACCTCTTTCACGCCATCATAGGCGTGGGCTGTTGCTATTTTTTATCGTGGGTTTTGTCAGAACCTTATCAACATAAGATGGCTTACAGTCCCACGCTTTCTTCATAATTATTAATTGCTGTTTTGGGACCGGATGGCAAAGGAAATCAAATTTAATATGAGATGTTGGATTAAAATTGTGGCTGCAATTCTCATTACATTGTTGTTGTTGTCTGTTATCTATGCTTTTATAATTCCTTGTTATTATTCTCAAATATCTTGGAGGGATTTAATTATTAATTGGAGTTTTGTCGAAATAATATTACTGACTCTTACTCTTTTGGTGGTATATTCTCAATTAAAGAAACAAGCTAATTCCGAAACAATTACAGCATTAGCGAAATTACGTGAATTACTTATTTCTGAACAAAATAGAAAAGTGCATTTAGCTCTTTTACCAAAAGAAGCACAAGGAAGACCACTAAGCGATGAATTGCCAGAAAAAGAAGTATTGGAATTAATTCCTGATTGGGTGGATGTTTTTAACTATTTAGGAACACTTGAATTAGGAGTGATAATGATGAGAAAAGAAGTAATAGATGAAGATACCTTTATTTCACAATTTGGTTATCGTATTCATAACGTTTTTGTAGGGACGACTAATTTTCATGAAAAAGTTACAGAATATATCAACAGTGATAAACTATCTTATAAGGAACTTTTAGATGGATATGCAAAAATTAAAGACTACTATGAAAAGTGAAATAGTCACATTAGTTCATTAATATTAACGAATTAAAATCAAAGAAAAGGTTTTGGAAATACATCTATAAATAATTTTAAAATCACAATAATATGAAACAAGGTGACATTGTAAGAGCCGATGATAGAAAAAAGCATATACACCCTATAATTTTTATAGAAGAAATAGATAATGAAAGTTTTATTGGTTGTATTATAAGTCATGAAAAGAAAAAACAGAATGTAAAAATGCAATCTGAACATTTCGAGATACAAGATGAAAACGGTGATGAATATGAAATAAAGTATGATGATTCTTATTTTGTGCCTCAAAGTTTTAAAAAATACAGAAAATGGATAAGTCAAGAAAAACCTGTTGGAAAGTTAACAAAAGAAGGAATTGAATTTATACAAGCTACTCGTGATAAAGTTCCCATACATCATGATAAGCATATTCGAGAATTAGATTTGACAAACAATAACCATACAATAGAATAAAAATTATTCTATGCAATCCAAACACTTTTTTAATAAAAGAATCATTCAAAAATCATAAATGTTATCTAAAATTAATACAGCTATGAAAAAACTCATTTTATTTGTTATAACACTTGTCATAACAAGTCTATCTTATTCTCAAGTAACTTTTAAATTATATGAAATGGCAATAACGACAAATAATAATACTTTTGTTCAGCAATGTTCAAAAGAAGCCATATTGTCATCAAAGTATTTAAGTATTGACAATATACAATATACATTTAAGACAGAAGCAAAAAATCGTTATCACAATGGTATTTCTTTCAAAGAGTGGGATTGTATTGATAACAATGGAAAAAATTGTGGAATTGAAATACATGGGGGTAAAGAAACAAATGGAGATTATATGATTAATCTGTATTACAGAGAAAAAACATTTCAATATAGAGGATATATTATACCAATAAATAATAATTCTTCAAATATTAATAACTATCCAATCCCATCGCAAACGTCAAATAATAATTGGCAAAATAGCAATGATTATTCTACTCTATCACAAAACACAATGAATAATCCTGATACTGAAGAACGAAAAACTGACAAATGGATTTCTTGGAATAAAGTAAAAGGTATAGGTTTGGGATTATTGATATTTTTAGGAATAATATTTATTTGTGTGTTAATATTAATAATATCTATTGCAATAGTAAATAAATTTCCTAAACAAATAAAATTTATAACGATAGAATTTTTTCGATGGCTTTACATTCTTATAGTTTTATCACTATTTTTAGCAGGAGGTATCATGGGGATTTTTTGGTTTATAATAGAACCTATTGAGGATGGAGAATATTCCTTAATATTGTTAGGCGTTCCTTATTCTGCTTTATTTTTGTTTTGCGTATATAAACTTATAGGATATTCTATATTAAAAATAAAAAAATATTTAAGTCGCTAAAAAAACATATGAATATAATGATTCTAAGGAGTAACTTTTAAAATGAATTCATTATGCAAAACTCCAAAACCCCATCCCTCATTCTAATAATTATTCTCCTTTTCATTTCTTGTTTTTTCAGAATTTCACAAAACACAAAGGAAGAAAAATCGGTGCAAGAGACAAAGCAGGAAATAGTACAGGAAATAGAAACACAAGAATCTTCTCCCGAAGTCATACAAACGGTAACAACATTTATTGATTGGGTAAAGGCAGGAAAAGAGGAATTGAGTAAACACACAATTTATCCTTTAGGTCGGACTTATCCGATTCCGCCAATTAAAAACAAAATGGAATTTCTAAAACGCTATGGTGAAGTATTTGATGCAACATTGTTGGAAATAATTATCAATTCCAATCCTGCCACAGACTGGGGTAAAGTAGGTTGGAGAGGCATCATGCTAGGCAACGGTGATTTATGGATAACTGAAAATGGTTCGTTAATCGCAGTAAACTATCAATCTCAAATTGAAATTGATATGGAAAAAGAATTAATTTTGGCGGATAAGAAAAGAATACATGAGAATTTGAGGGAGTTTGAACGTCCTGTTGGCGTATTAAGAACCAAAAACCATACAATCCGAATAGATAATCTTGGCGATAATAAATACCGTTATGCTTCTTGGAAAAACAACAAATCAATGAATAATAAACCCGATTTAATTCTTACCGACGGAATTTGTAACGTTGATGGAAGCATGGGAAATCATTTTTATAGTTTTGAAAACGGAGATTATTTGTATCAATGTTTTATATGGATGAACGATGATAAAAACCCCGCAACATTAATGATTTATAAAGATGTAACTCGCGACGAAAGAGGATGTGTTGTTGATGGAATAGAGATTTTAAAGGAAAATGCTAAATGGCAATAATAAAACATGACACAAATAAACAACATCAGTAACAGTTAAGGGCAGGGCACTTCCTTTGTTCGGTTTCGGTAAAGGCAAACCGGAGCAAGGACAGGCTTGCCGAAACTTCGGCAAAGGCAAACCGAAGCGGGGACAACTTGCCGAGACTTCGGCAAAGGCAAACCGAAGCGAGGACAGACTTGCCGAAACTTCGGCAAAGGCAAACTGAAGCAGGAACAGCTTGCCGAAACTTCGGCAAAGGGGTCTATTCACTAAACTGTGTCAAGAGGTAGTTTTAGCAAATATACCATCTTTTTTCAAATAAAATAATAAATTGCGCC
>QMCD01001234.1_pt1 | contig 15943 bp, 17 predicted proteins | sample 1821841 | NCBI WGS metagenome assembly QMCD01 (sample SAMN01991225, study PRJNA193472) | Termite gut metagenome, whole genome shotgun sequencing project. | isolation source: worker | host: Macrotermes natalensis | reverse complement strand
CAAAAATTAGGGGCCGCCGCGCAGGAAATAAACGATTTAATATTGGAACATTTCGTATGCGCGCGGGTGTTGGACGCGTTCCGGCAGGGGATGCTGAACGAGTATCATTACATCTTGAGTAACATCGACCCGGACGCTAACCAGCCCATCTTTAAACTTTGGATGGAAACGCTCTGATCCACGGCCTCGCTTTAATCCTTTTGGGTCAAATTCCCTGCAGCTCTGCTGCGACCAGTAAATGCGCGCATTGCGCGCCGGGGCCGATAGCTCATTTCACTCTTTATCAACCCTCGCCAAATCTTTCAGCATCGTGTAATCCTCGTGTCCCGCGTGATCCACACGCTCGCTTATCTTTTTATACCCCAGCCGTTGGTAAAACCGCACGGCAGGGTTATCTTTTTGCACATTCAGCGATGTTTGTGTATAGCCGCGTTCTTTCAAAAGCAGGAACAGCCTCGTCATCATGACCGTGCCGATGCCCCGGCCCCTGTATCCCGGCAGAATGGATATGGCAAGCTCTGGCGTATCGTCGTCTATATGGCCGAAAGCGGGGATGATGCGCTCCCACGCCGCGCCAACAACCTGCCCGTCCGCTTCGGCGACAACGCCCATGTCGCCATGCTTGCTGCCGAAACCGTCAATGTATATGAACACGTCGGGATGACGGATGATATCGCGCGGCGGCGGCTCCATACCGGGCGGCACGAATACCGCGTAGTAGAGGAAATCCTCCAGCAGCGGGTAATCGGCAGGCGTGATTTCCCTCACGCGAACAGGTGCGCTCATATCTCAAAATCCTCGCTTTTGAAATTGCTGTAATAGCGCCCGCTTTTCGCGGTAAACTGCAATACGCAGTAGTCCGGGTCTGTCACGCCTTGCGGGTAATACATCGTATCACCATCCTGCCAAATCATTTCCTTTGCGGCACTGTCCTCCAAAACCGCCATTGTGCCTTTCAGCATAACGCCGCGGAAGAATCGCTTATCCATAAAATAGATGCAGGCGTTCGGATTGTTGCGATACTGCGCCGCGCGCATGGAAGAAGTATTGGTTGTGAACCAAAAGTCCCTGATCCCTTCGCGTTTGCGGGGCGGCAGCATGGCCTTCATATTGGGGAATCCATCAGAATCTATCGAGCCTATAAATGAAACGCCCTGCTTGTCGATCAGATTTCCAATGGTTTGCTCCGGATTTCTCATCATCCTGGTTTCCTCCGTTCCTGGAACTACTAAATATAATATTCGCCTGCGCCTGTTTTCGTAGAAGTGTCTATAATGTCTTGTAGGGTAATGCCGTCAAGATATTCATTTATGACTTTTTCAAGACCCCGCCATACCGGTAAGGTCTTGCAGCATCCGCTGCGTTCACATTGATTTGCTTCATCCTCCAAACACGAAACGGGAGATAGCCCCCCCTCCGTGATCCGAAGAATCTGGCCCACTGTGTACTGCCCCGGTTCTTTTGCCAGCATATATCCGCCCTGATACCCGCGCGTGGTCCGCAGAATGTCTGGGCGGTTCAGCAAAGTTACGATTTGCTCCAGATACTTTTTTGAAATGCCCTGCCGCTCCGATATAACTTTAAGTGGAACAAAACCGTCATTTTTATGTTCGGCCAAGTCCAAAAGCATACGCAATGAATAGCGTCCTTTTGTTGATATTTTCATTTTTCCACCCGTCTCACGTTTTACCCTATTATACTATAGGTTTTGTATGTATTCAAGTTTTCCCTCCGGCCTATTGACAATGATAGCAATGAATAGTATAATCCTACTATTCACATAGGTAATATATGATTGTCGGGAGGCGCTACTATGCTTTACTATTTTCCAATGTTGATCAGGCATAATTTCCGTAACGGGCGAATGTGTTATGGCGGTAATAACAGTAACATTGATACTTAATAGATAAGGAGCGATTTTGCCATGAGTAAAAACTATAAATTTGAAACCTTACAAGTGCACGTCGGCCAGGAAACGCCTGACCCGGTTACGGATTCACGCGCTGTTCCCATTTACCAAACCACATCCTATGTATTTAAAGACTCCGCACAGGCAGCGGGACGGTTTGCGCTCAGCGAGGGCGGCAATATATACACCCGCCTCATGAACCCCACCTCCGACGTATTTGAAAAGCGCGTTGCCGCGCTTGAGGGCGGGGCGGCTGCTTTAGCGACGGCTTCCGGTTCGGCTGCGGTCACATACGCCATCCAGAATATTGCGCGGACAGGTGACCACATTATCTCCGATAATGCCATCTACGGCGGTACATACAACCTGTTCGCACACACACTGCCCGACCTCGGCATCGAAGCGACATTTGTGGACGGTGGAATTCCATCCAACTTTGAAAAAGCAATCCGGGCAAATACAAAGGCAATCTTCTTCGAAAGCCTCGGCAACCCCAATTCAACCATTGTAGATATCGCCGCGGTTGCAAAAATCGCGCACAAGCACGGTATACCGCTGATTGTTGATAACACGTTTGCCACGCCATACCTGCTGCGCCCCATAGAATACGGAGCCGATATCGTCTTGCACTCGGCGACAAAATTCATTGGCGGGCACGGCACGTCCATAGGCGGCGTAATCATAGACAGCGGAAAATTCGACTGGGCGCAGAACGATAAATTCCCCGGGCTGTCAAAGCCCAATGCCAGTTATCACGGTGCGGTGTTTTCTGAGGTGGCAGGTACTCTCGCCTACATCATCAAAATCCGAACGACACTTATGCGCGACACCGGCGCGGTGCTGTCGCCGTTCCACTCATTCCTGTTCCTGCAAGGATTAGAAACACTGTCGCTGCGGGTGGAGCGGCATGTTTCCAACGCGCTGAAAGTAGTAGAGTACCTTGCATCGCATCCGAAAGTGGAAAAGGTAAACCATCCCGCGTTGACAGCGCACCGTGACCACAGGCTGTACCAGAAGTATTTTCCCAACGGCGCGGGTTCGATTTTCACTTTTGAAATCAAGGGCGGCGCAGAGGAAGCTAGGGCGTTCATCGACCGTTTGGAATTGTTCTCCCTACTGGCCAATGTTGCGGATGTAAAGTCGCTGGTCATCCATTCCGCCTCCACTACCCACTCGCAGATGACCGAAGCTGAATTACTGGCTTCGGGCATTAAGCCTAATACAATCCGTTTGTCCATCGGAACGGAGCATATTGACGATATCATCGATGATTTGGAACAGGCATTTTAAGTGGCTTAATTATAGGTAAGAGTAATAAATATCCCCCGGCGTAGGCCGGGGGTATTTCATATGCGGGCAAAGCCCTCTATTATTTGAACTCCCCGCACAGCGGGGAGGGTATTCGCTTACGCAAGCCGACACCCGCCCGCCGCGAACACATCGAGTTTTGCCTGCCCATCGGCGTGAATGTGTCGAACTTTTGGTAGGGGAGATACACCGCGCGTGCATGTAAGCCGGACATTACTTGAATTTCTCACAAGGTTGACCCACTCTGCGCGGTGTTGCCTTAACTATATCGCCTGTAAAACCTAACAAGAACAAAATCGACTTTTATTGGCATGTTTGGGGTGGCCATTGTTATTTTTTTAAAAATTTGGAAAGTGTAACACCACAAGTGATTTTTTGTATGCTATGATCTCAATATGAAAAATTGCGGCGGCCTTATTCGGTTACCGTTATTTTTTTTACGGTACAAGCAAACCGGGAAATTACAGCCGACAGGCTATAAATGGGAGAGCAAAAATGCTGAGTGACAAAACACATGTTTCTGCTATGGAAGCAGATGAAAATGGCACGCAAATTCCAGCCTCGGATCCGAATAAGCCAAAGGTTGAACTTGACTGGAACATGGTGGTTGTTCGTGAGCAGGCGCAGAAAATTGCGGACGCGATGGTAGCAAAAAAGCTGAAAGGCATGCCGACAAAAGCGGAGATAGCTGAGTGGAAAAAATGGAAAACCAACCAAAAATCCGAAAGAGCGAGAGCGGCGGAAACACAAAAGGTTGTAGATGAAGCCACAAGAATTGCTACTGCGCTTTTGCTGAAAACAAAGGCAAAGATCATTGCGATCTACATGGGCGTTGAGAGAGGGCATCTGGACGATGCGGCGATTTTAGCTGTTGACCGAATATGCGGCGAGGTGACGGCGGAGATGGCAATGAAGGAAATTATTGCAAAAAATCCGTCATGGTGTTCCGGTGATGTATAGCCAATCGGCCAAGTAGGGTTACCCTACGGTATTAGAGCTGCGGAATGTCTCGCTGCACAGAGCATAGATGCATGGGATACGGTAATGATTCCCGTATAAACGGAACAATTGCCAAAAGTAAAGTGAGGAATAGAAAATGATGCTTTACGATATTGGACAATATTTAGAGGAGCAAGGAATTGGTGCTTTGGGAACGGATATGTTTATTGGCCGTTTCCCGGATGTGCCTGACGAATGTTTTGTGCTCTTCGAATATGAAGGCCGCGAAGCGGATTCTTTGACTGGAACGGAAACGCCAGGCCTGCGGGTTGCGGCAAGGTCGAGAGATAATTTTGACTATGCCCTGCAAAAGCTCAAATCGGTGCATGATGCGCTGAAAATGATTGGTGTGGAACACGACGATACCATGGCTTCCGGTATTGTGATCAACAACCATCAGTATTTGTGCGTACAATCCGCGTATGGCGGCGTAGAACCGATGGAAGACGATGACGCAGGACGGCTGCGCATTGCAAGAAACTACTATATAACGAAAACGGAGGATTAGAATTATGGCAACAAACAGACGACCGGTACCGAAAATCGGTGTGGATATGCTCTATGTAGCAAAAGTGACAAGTGACGATGAGAGCGGCACGACTTATAGTGAAGCTTTCAGGCTGCCCGGGCTGAATAATATCGGCTACGATCCTGTGACGCAAAGCGGGTCCTATACGGCGGATGACGGCGTATATGCCAGCAATACAGCGGATGGCGCGACGACGGTAACACTGCGCGTGGCGGATCTTTTGTCCGAACACTATGCTTTGCTGTTGGGTTTAAGCCAGAGTGAAACGGGCATTGTGGAAGAAGGCGTTGCCGACAACCCGCCGGAAATGGCAGTGGGCTGGAGGTCGCAGAAGTCCGACGGCACATACCGCTTTGTATGGGTGCTGAAAGGCAAATTCTCCAAGAGCGCGGAAGCATATGCTACCAAAGGCGGCGAGGGTATTACCTATAACGATAAGGAGTTGGTGTTTACCGCTATGAACAGGCTGTTTGACGGCAAAAAGCGCCGCCAGCTTGATAGCAATGACCCGAAACTGCCGGTTGGCGTTACGCTGCAGCAGCTATCCGATCCGGCAGCCGGATGGTTCAGCGCCCCGGATTATACGCCGCCTACCGTATAAAATCATAAAATTGGATAACCATTAACACATAGATTGCCTGCGGTAATCAAACATTATCGCAGGTAATCATTTTTCCATGCGGAAAGTTTTAAATTGAAAGCCAAACATATTGTTGACCTCTGTGCCCCTGAATGAGTATATGCTTCGGTATTGACTCATACATAAAAAAAACCTGGGCGCCGGAGAAAAACAGGGGGTGATATGGACATGGTTCTTTCGAAAAAAGAAACGGGAATGATCGTGTTTTATCTTGGGAACAGGCAGCAGCAGAAGAATTGGATCGCAGATAGAGTAACCGAGATTGCCGAAAGCGCCGATTATTCCAAGAGGCTGGCAAAATCGGCAAGTTATGGGCTGGCCGATCCTGTCGCCGCAAAGGCGCAAAAAATAGAAGCAGAATTGGAGCGGCCCAGAAAATGGATGCTTGTTGCGGACGCGACCTGGGAAAAATTTAAGGGAACACCGCACGGCGAGCTGATGGAGCTGTTGTTCGAGAAAAAGAGCGACATTTCACAGATTTGCGCGAAGCTGAACATCGTGCGGCGCAGCCTTTATTGGTGGCGGGAGGATATCCTCTATTATGCCGCGATGAAGGCTTGTGAATATGGCGTGCTGTCTGTGTAGCAACGGATGACAAACCAGTAACAGAATAACGGAAATATGGTACGGCGACGACTTGCCGAGGCGTAAAAAAGCGAGAAAATGCCGTGCTTTGTTTTGTATACGCAAAAACAGGGGCTGGTGCGGGCGGGAGGAGGGTATGCGCCATTTGCTGTGGATGTGTAAACCGGTATAGATACTTTCCGCCTGGGCGGAGAAGGGAAAACGAATAATATCGCCGGCGGGCGAAAAACGAAGGAGGCTTTAGAAATGCAGGAAGTTAAATTGGTGATAGCCGGGAAAGAATATAAAAAAACGCACCCGATGATCAAGGACTGGAAAAACCTGATGGAATACCAAGCCAACAACAAGGAAAAAAACCTGGTGCTAGACAGCGAACCGATGCAGGATATTATAAAAACGGCGGCCGAATATGTGGACGCGCCCCTTAACGATGTGAGTACGCATTGCCCGATCGATATGATCATGGAAGCGTTCCGGGCGATCGACGCGAATATTGTGGAAGCGTTTACGGGGGTGAGCGGCTCAAAAAACGCGGAAGGGCGGAAACGCCCGGAGAAATAATCGAGAGCGTGTATTATCTGGCGAATACGATGTTTGAACAGCACGGCTTGCCGGTAGACGCGTTTATGGAGCAGCGGCTGGAATGGTTTCTTCGTATGCGGAACGCGCAGGAATCGGAGAAGGTTTACTATATCGATGAGGTGTAGCGGTATATAATACTCATTCCAAATAGAAAAACCTAAAAACGGCTTTTTTATTCAGCCTGCGGCTACGCAAACTGGCTTGCTCAACGTTAAGTTAATTTACTCTAAGAAACAGGGAGGATATATTATGGCCGAGAATAGTTTTCCAGATGCAACTCAGTTTGCACAAGACTTTGCACAAGCATTAAAAGATATTGAAACGCAAAGCAAAAGCGCATCAGCCAATATTAAGCAGGAATGGACGGATGCGGCAACCGCGTTTTCAGGTTTCACAAACGCAACAATCGACGCGTCTACCGGGCTTATGACGTTGGTCGGCGTCGATGCGGATATCGTTTCATCGTTTGATGCGATTGCTAAGTCAACAGAGGGTGTTATCACCGGGGCAATCTCTCTGACCGGAACACTCAAAGCGGCCAATACGGCTGCGGGCGCAAGCGGCACCGCGGCTGCGGGTTCTATCGGGGGCGTTACCGCTTTCGGCGCCGCTTTAAATACGGCATTAAGCGTAGTATCGCTGGTGGCGACGGCAATTAATTTGATTATCACACTATTTGAAACATTCGGGAAAACCAGCAGTGTGGAAGGTCAAAAGGCAGCGGCGGCAACCGAGGCGTTAGGTGCGGCCACGGATGAACTTATTTCCAAAGCCGGCGAAAGTCAGGCTGCCCATCAGCAAAATATGGGTGCAATTGAAGCGGAGGCGTCGCAAGCACTTAATTTAGCCGGCGCTTTGCAGACGCTGAAATCATCGGGCGACAGCAGCGTAGGCACACAAAAACACATGCAGGAAATCACAAGCCAGTTGGTTGATCTATATCCGGATTTGGCGGGGTATGTTGATGAATATTCAAAAACGTTAAATTTGAGCGGGGAAGAGATCAGGAAGATAATTGAATCGGAGAAGGAACTGGCTGAAACGCAAGAGCTGAAGAAGCGCGGCATAGAACTAACAGAAGAAGCGATTCAGGCAAGTGCAAATCACACGGCGGTAGGGCTGCAACTCGCTGATGTGGAAGCCAAAATCGCTGAGGCAGAAGCAAATGGCATCAAAGCAACATCCGATTTGATAGAAAGCCGCGATGAATTAATAAAAAAAGAAGAAGAGGCAAGAGGTATAAAAGATGAAGCGGCTGCCGCAGAGGCAGCTTATGCGGAACAAATAAAAATACAAGCAACAGACGAAATAGCCGTATTGCAGAACAAGCTGGCCGAAAAACAGAATCTTACTGCGGCAGAACTGGAAAACATGGCTGAACTTCTTGCTATGGGCGGTGAATTTACGACTGCAAACGCTGCGCAATACGAAGCGATGTATAACGCCCAGGTTGATGCAATGGCCGCAAAAGCACTGGCCGCAGAAGAGGCCGACCGTGCGGACAAGGTTCGGGAAGCGGACAAGATACAGAGAATTAGAGATGGCTTGGAATATATCAGCGCTGCGGATGCGGAAGCGCTTGAACAAAGCAGACAGAAGGGTGAGCAGCTCACTGCGATCGAACAAGCACATCTGGACGCTTACAATGAACGCCAGCGGGCAGCGGTAGAAGAATACCAATCCATATTGAAATCGCGTACGGAAGTGGCGACAAATGCTTTTGATACAATACAGCAAAATGAGGCAATTTCTCTTGACCAAATGATTAAAAATCTTACCTCAAATCAAAAAGCGATGCAGTCGTGGACAGATAACACCGCAAAACTATTGGAGGCTGGCGTTGATAAGGGAATTATCGCCCAGCTTGAAAAAATGGGGCCGGCGGGTGCTGCTCAAGCGCAGAAACTTGTTGATGAACTGGAAGCGATGAATGGTGGCGCACTTGGAAAATTCAGCAGTTTGAACAGCGCAACGCAGGGCAAAATCAATGAATTGGAAGGATTGATGGGCAGTGGGTTTGAAGTTGCCACAGATAGTGCATCCGCGTCATTTGCCCGATCGGAGTTCGTGAACGCACCGGGTGATGCGATAGGTGATATGGCCGGGGCGATTTCGAAGAGCACCGAGATTCAAACCGCGATGGAAGCAACGATGGAGGGTGCCTGTGAAGCAGTTGTGAAGGCAATGGGGGATACAACTTTTGTGGGTGCAGGGGCAAAGGCAATGAATGACATGGCTACAGAGGTTAGAAAGAACACGTCTTTAAAGAGTGCGTTCGAAGATGCTGTAAATGGCATTAATTCATCGCTACCGAAACTACAATTCCAAGTTGACCGCAATGTTATTATTCCAACATTCAGTCTTAGCGGTACGTTCAACGCCCAGAAAGGAAAAGTACCCTCTGTTAATGTCGGCAGCCGCACAGCATGGTACGACAAAGGCGGCCTGTTCGATTCCCCGCAGATCATCGGCATAGCCGAACGGCGCGCGGAATTCGTGGGCGCGGCCCAAGACCTGCGCACCTTCATCAACGGCGCAATCGCCGACGCGTTCACCGTGCGCCAAAACCCGGAATTGCTGCGCAGCGTGGGCGGCGTATCGGGCAATAACGCGCTTGCGGGCGGCGATACCAACATCTATATTTCCAACACATTCAGTCCGAAAGAAATGACGCAATCCCAAATGGATTACCAGGCATATAAAATACGGAAAGAATTGGGGAGGAGGGTAAGGATTTGAGAAAATTTGCTCATAGGGCAAAGCGAAAGAGAGGTTCAGACATACCCATACCTCTCTTTTTTGTTCCCCGGCGGCAAGGATGCGGACTGTTCGGCCGGGTTGTAAAGTACACAACAGGAAAAAGAGGTGAAAAACTATTATGAGAAGGTTTTATCTGGAAAATGACAAGGGTGAGCGGCGCAGCCTGCAAACGGCCAATCTTTTCTTTTGCCACCCGGATGGTCTTGGATACGCGGACAGCATTGATTATTTCGAATCGGAATACGGTTTCTTTAACGAGACCAACCGCATGCATGAGCAGCCGAATATTGTGGGCGACCTCGTCTTTTTTAAAGACCACTACAATAGCTACAAGGAGTTCGTGGATTGGGTTTATACCGCCGGGGACCTAAAGCTTATTTACCAGCCGACCGCCCAGCGTGAATTGATTATGGACGTGGATATGGAGCGCCAGTCTTTATCCGAAAAAACGCCGTTTGGCACGCTGGAAACGCCGGTTTCGTTCAGGGGAAAAGCCCCGTTTTATTCACGGAACCGGCAGCAGATTATTTTTGAAAATGAATTGATCGATAACCTGATGCAGTTTAACTTTGATTTTCCGTTTGTATTTTCGCAAACCGGGAAAAAATACGAAAAAGCGCTGCATATTACAGGGCAGTATCCGGCGGCGTTTGAGCTTTTTATCAATGGGCCGTGTCATGACCCGGTGTTTAAGGTGCAAAAACAGCAAGACGGGAAATTATGCGGGCTGCTTAACTTAGCCGGCATATCGCTGAAGGAAGGCGAAATTATCCATTATTCGTCAAAACCAAATGCCGCCGGAATCTGGAAGGTTGCTGGCGAGCACCGTGAAAACATGCTGGACGTTCTGGATTTGTCGAACGACAATTTTTTCCGGGTACCGCACAGCATAGATGTTTTGGTAAGCCTTGCTGCGGAGATTGACGCCCAACATCAGGAAACGGTGAAACATCACCTTACGCTGCATGAATATTTTAGGGGATGAGCGAGATGATTTGTTATATTAAGGACCGAAAAACTTTTCGCACCAAGCATATGGCGCAAGCGACCTGCGACGTAGTTTTGCATTCTATTTATGATGAAGTGTCGACGATTACGCTGCCCGCCAGAGACGACTTGATAAGCCGCGGTGATTTCGTATACCTCCCGGGTGAATATATCGGGATCATCAACGAAATCGATTCGGAAAAAAACTTGTTTCAATTGACATGCGGTGATGTGGTCACGCTTTTTTCCAGAAGCCTGCCCGGCACAGGCACAGATGATTCTTCACAGGAGGGGGGAATCGAAGCCTTTATTAAAAGGCAGATCGATTGGAACTACACGGAACTGGAGGACTCCTATTTCAGAATACCGTTTCTAAAAGTGGAAGCAGCAACAACGACACGGGAGGTATTAAAACCTGACGAAGAAAAAGGTCTCTGGAATATCCGTGACTATCTCTCTAAGGCACGGAATATATTTGATATTTTTACAGACTTCTTTATAGAAAAAGACGTGTTACGCATGGTTGTTTCAAAAAAAGGCAGGCGGGTTAAAAATGTTGATTTATCCATGCCCGGCATTGAGACGCTGGAGAATATCGTGAGTGCGGAACAGGCGGCAAAAATAAGTGTGCTGCTGGAAAGCGGCGATGCGCAAACCCTGCATTCGGAATACTATCTTCTTGCGGACGGCACTTTCACGGAGGATAGTAACGCCGCAAACCGTGTGGAGGGAACGTGGGATATGATAAGCGTGAAAAATGAAGAAGATATCCCAACCGAAGTCAAAAACCGGTTTGCCCAAAACAGCTACTCTCATTTGATTGAGTTTGCAAGCAGAGAAAAATACGACTTTTATGACAAGGTTTTGTTACGCACAAAAGAAGGAAAGCTGCTCCACAGTTATATTTCCGCCGTTTGCCGAAAAAGTGAAGACGACCGATTTTTTTACAAAACGGGCGAATTAAGGAATATGTTGGATGAAAAACTGAACATACAGTTAAACGGGAGGTAACAAATGATCAACGGATTAATTTTTGAAGAGCGGAACAATACCGCTAAAAACTGGGGCCAGATATTACATGGAATTTATACTACCGATGGGATTCTGACGGGCTGTGGGCTTTCATTTGACCCCAAAGCTGTCGTGATGCAGCCGGGGTATTTTATTTTATGCGGGCGCGTACTGCAAAACGACGATGTGCTCAGGCTGCCTGTCGAACCGAAAATGCAGAATTGCCTGCTAAGGGTACGATGCCGGATCGACCTCCATGTTGCCACTTCCTCCACAGAATTCAGTCAAGCCGTTTGGGGGTTTGATTATTCCGGTACGGATTCATTTACCGGACTGGAGCAGGAAGACCTCAATGACATCGGCCGCATTTATGAAGTGGAGCTTGGGGTGTTTAAGATTGAGGGGGGAGAAATCACCGCGGTAATAAGGACGATGGGCCACGCAAGGCTGGCGGATCACGCTTTGGCAACGCAGGCAAACGAGACGGCGAACGCGGCCATACCGAACAGCAAGAAATCTTCGGCTGTAAACAGCAGCAGTGAGGACACTGTGGCGACCTCCAAAGCGGTAAAAACGGCGTATGACAGAGGCACTACCGGGATTACCAACGCAGCTACGGCGCAGAGCACGGCGAACGCGGCCATCCCGAACAGCAAAAAATCCACATCTACATCCAGCACAAGTACGGACACCGTGGCGACATCCAGCGCGGTAAAAGCGGCGTATGACCTTGCGAACGCGGCCATCCCGAGCGGCAAAAAATCCACATCTACATCCAGTGCAAGCACGGACACGGTGGCGACATCCAGCGCGGTAAAAACGGCGTATGACCTTGCGAACGCGGCTATCCCAAACAGCAAGAAATCATCGGATGTAAACAGTACCAGCGTGGACACTGTGGCGACGTCAAAAGCCGTAAAAGACGCATACGACATGGGCGCTGCCGGAATCAACAACGCCGCCGCCGCGCAAGGCACGGCCAACACGGCGAAAAGCGAAATGGACAGGGTTACCGCCGGAACACTGTATACGTCGTCCGGAAGCCTTCTTACAGGCCGCTGGCAGCGGCGCGGGAACATGGTGACGATCAGCTTGGCGGTGACCGGTGCGGAGATCCATCAAGATGAAAATGCCGTGCAAATAGAAGGCGGCGCGGGCGTGCCCCTTGAAGCGCAATACGCGTGCATAGCCCGGGTCCGTTTAAACCGGCCGGACGGTACCGACAGCCTAGAAGACCCGTGGTTTCCGGCGTATGCCACCACGAATGAAGCCGGGCAAATTCAGTTTCGGACGTTTCTCGGCTTTGCTAACACCGTATTAATCACACAGATTGTCCTCAACGTAACGGCGCCGGCGCTTCATCTGTATGGTGTGTAAAAAGATATAGGCTTGGCAAAGCAATTACAAAAAGAAAGGAAAAAATTATTATGATAAACGGTTTTATTTTTGATGAAAGAGTGAACACGTCCGAGAATTGGGGCAGTGTTTTGCACAATGTTTTTAAGAACGACGGCGTGCTCGAGGGCTGTGAGTTCTCCGCGTCGGGCAATACAATACGGATGGCGGAAGGGTATTTCATCGTGTGCGGCAGGGGGCTGGAAAACAAAGGGGAAGAAGTCATACCCGCGTACCCTGACCCTGAGATAACCGGGCCGATGTACATGCGGCTGAAGTACGTGATAGACCTGACCCGCCCTTCCTCCGCCGATGAATTCACACAGGGGTATTGGGAGACAGAGTATTCCGACGCCGATTCATTTCCCGATCTAGTGCAGGAAGATATCAACAAGGCGGGAAAAAAATATGAGATGGAGGCGGCTGTTTTTTATATAAATAATGGCGCGATAGCCCCTGAAAACGGCATTGTGCGGCAAATGGGGAGGGCCTCCATTGACGCGGATAGCGTGACAGGTAAAGTGAATGCGGCGGAGAATGCGGATAAGGCGGACAAACTCACAAGTTCCAGAAAAATATCCCTTACAGGCGACGTGACGGGGAGCGGCAGCTTTGACGGGAGCGCGAATTTGTCGATTACGACGGCGATTGGGTCGTCTAAAGTCACAACGGATGATATTGCCGCAAGCGCGGTAACCGCCGACAAAATAGCGAACAGTACTATTACCGGTTCTAAGATAGCATCCAGCACAATAACCGCAACACAATTGGCGTCCAGTTCCGTAGCAGCATCCGAACTTGCAAGTAATGCTGTCACAACAGCAAAGATTTCAAATGCAAATGTAACAAACGAAAAATTGGCGAATATGGCGGCAAATAGGATAAAGGGGCGGATGTCGAGCAGCGGTATGCCGGAAGACCTGACGGCGGCGCAGGCGTGCGCCATTGTAGAAAGCGGCGTTGAGATCGTATCCAATACAAATGGCATGGCATGGAAATATCCGAGTGGTCGCATGGTATGCAGGAAAGTCTATCCTTTTAATATTCCAGTATCAGGGTTTGAGCAAATAGCATGGGTTAATGTTGTGTATAGGACTGGATTGCTTGATGCGGGAAGTTGGCCTGTGACATTTACGGCGCAACCCACAATTACGTCAATATCATGTTATGAAGTAGGTACAAATATTGGGGTATGGAGCACCATTGTCGGAACTTATGAGCCGGGGCGTATCGGATATTATACAATCTATACATTTACAGGAGGGTATGGCGCAACCGGGAAAGTAGTTTTAACAGCCGAGGGCAGATGGAAATAGCAAAAGCGGAGATAGAAATATAGAGGATAAGAAAATGGCAGAAGTAAAAATCAATGAACTATTCGTACCAAAAGGGACCAAGCGACGCGGCGGAAAGAAGCTGAAAAAAGACAACGGCGTGTGCGTCCACGAAGCGGGTACACCGAACGCCCCGGCGGTGAACCATGCCAAAAACCAGTACAACAACTGCAATGCGGCGGTAAATGGCTGGCATTTCACAGTGGACGATGTGGAGGTGTGGCAGTCGTTCCCGCTGGACGAGGTGGCGGAACACAGCGGGAAACGCGAGGGCAACGACACAACGGTGGCGATCGAGATCGCGGACAAGGTGACGACGGGCGAGTATTGGCAGAAGGCCGTGGATAACGCGGCATGGCTGGCGGCGTGGATACTAAAGCAGAAAGGCCACACAAAAGCCGTACACAAGCAAAATATCTGGCAGCACAACGACTGGAGCGGCAAGGATTGCCCAAAGCAGATACGCAAGGGCAACCCGGTGAGCTGGGCGGCGTTTGTGGCGAATGTCAACGAGTATCTGGCGGCGATGATTGCGCCCGCGTCTGCACCCACACCTGCCCCAGCACCACAGCCGCAGCCGGACAAGGTGCTTGTGGAAGGGTTCGTAACGCGGCTCTACGCGGCTTCGCTCGACCGTGCCCCCGACCCGGACGGGTTTAACGCTTGGGTGAATGCGCTGCTGAACCGGGCGCTTGACCCGTGGCAGGCGGCACGTGATATCGTGCTGAGCGACGAGAGCATCGGGCAGCGCGAGACGACCGAAGAATGGGGGAAGGAGCTGTACCGGGCGCTGCTGGGCAGGGAACCGGATGTAGACGGGGAGCAAGGCTGGCTGGTGCGGTTGTATACCGACATGAGCCGGATTGCGGTTGTGGACGGCATCCTCGGCAGCACGGAGTTTAGCGGCGTCGCCGCGGCGATGGGGTTTTAACCAACCGCATTTAAAAAGCATAGTATAACATGGGCAGGGCTGCGAAAATATCTCGCGGTTGCCTGTCGGGTATCCCTTATTGGGGTATTTTTTTTGAGGTTTTGGCGCTACATTGGGGTTCTTAGGGGCTTGCCCCTAAGCCGCCGGAGGCATATAAATGCGCCGCAGGCTCCTTGACCGGGAGGAATACCCAAAAGTATCATTTTTAATTTGGAATTGATATAAGGAGGACGGCATGGAAGAAAAAACGGTATTGGAACAGAACCGGGTAAGGTCAGTTACGTGGTGGGTTGGCATGATTGACGCCGCCGTGACGGCGATCACCGGCGTGCTGATGGCGGCGGGGGCGGTATCCGTTGAGATCGGCGGGGCGGTCGTCGCGGGGTCGGCCATTGTGCTGGCTTACTGCAACGGCAACAACCCGAGCATACGGGGGAAATACTGATGGACAACGCAATCATCATCGCGCTTATCGCGGCAGTGCCGACGGTGTTCAGCGTGCTCGCCACGGCCAGCGTGACCCGGCACAGGATCAATGTGCTGGAGGACAAGATGAACGAGCATAACGCGTTTATGAAGCGGTTTGTGGTAATCGAGAGCAAAGTTTCCGGCATGGCGGAGTTCATAGACAAGCACGACTGCGACCACGAGGAGATGGCGGACCGGTTGACGCGGATCGAGGAACGGGCGAAGAGCAATACGCACAGGCTGGATAAAAAGGAGGAGTAGGTTTTTAAAGGCAACAAGTGAACCAAACAACAAGCCGCGCAAAAGCGGCAATCAAAAAAAGGAGAATGAAAAAATGAGTAACTGTGACGGTGTGGAGATTGTACCAGGAGAGGACATTAACGTTGGGAAGATCGTACTGGGGGGTAACATTGTCCCGGAAGGGGACATTGTGCTGAAAGGCAACATTATATTGGAAGGGGAATGTATCTGCAATTGCAATTGCGGCGGCGGAAACGGCGGCGGA
>QMCD01002054.1_pt1 | contig 15946 bp, 15 predicted proteins | sample 1821841 | NCBI WGS metagenome assembly QMCD01 (sample SAMN01991225, study PRJNA193472) | Termite gut metagenome, whole genome shotgun sequencing project. | isolation source: worker | host: Macrotermes natalensis | reverse complement strand
TCTGCTTTCTTTCGACTCGACGCTGCTCGCCCGGATGTTCGACGCCGATAAGGTGAAGCACGACATGCGTTTTGTCCACGGGTTCGAAGGCAGCGACGAGGACGACGACAAGCCGGTATTCATATCCAAATTCGCAAACGCCGTCGCCGACAACAAGCACCCGATGCAGTCGTTCCGCACGGCCGAGGCTATTCTGAACCGTGCCGAGGCTAATGCGCAGTTGGATCATCTCGACCTTGCGATGGAAGATTACAACATGCTGCGCAAAAACAGGATCATCGGCTATACCGACGATACGGAAACATATACCAAGGAGGAGGTGATAGACCTGATCCGCGCCGAGCGCCGCCGCGAGTTCTGTTACGAGGGCTTCCGTTGGTTCGACCTGCGCCGTTATGGCATGCCGAGGATCGTTCACCGCTTTGCAGAACAGGCGGGCCAGATAATTTACTACGTTCTCGAAGAAAAAGACCCGATGTACACCCTTCCGCTGGAGGCGTCCATTTTGCTGAAGAATGCCAATTTGGTACAGAACCCCTCGGGAAGCGCTCCTCAAAGGGTGCCGACACTTAACCCGTAAAAATAGATTTCAGAGATGAAAAAGATATTGTTTTTAGTGCTGGCAAGTTGTTTTATAGCTGCTTGCAACGATTCCAATCCGGTGGGTGATCCTATTGAAATAATCAATGACATCTACGATCTACCCGAGCAGGGGGCTTCGCAGTGGGCCAACGACTATATCGTCAACCTGTACGAGGAGAGCGGTTCGTATATAACCTACCATCCAACGCAGGCCGATTTCGTATGGACTTATGGCCCGGCGCCGACATATGCGCCCCGCGATACCATCATGGCCGGCGACCCGCAGTATGTCGAGCCGCTGTTGAGGCTCCTCGATTCGATATGGATCAGCGGCCTTACGCCGGAAGGGAAGAGGGGTAATTCGTTGCCCTACCGCATCCTTTTGGCCGACAAAATGTGGACATACAATGAGAGAACCGGCCTTTATGTCAACATTCCGGCAAAGGTAACGGGACGGAGTATCGCATTCAGCGGCGTGAACGCCGAATTCGGACAGATGACCCAGCAGCAGAAAGACGCGCTGATCGTAAGTTTCAACGCGGTTATCCGTACCGACTATTACGAAGCTACCGGCCTGACCCCATTCCCTGAAGAGTTCTATACAGTGACCGATTGGGCGGCGCTGAAAACTGCAAGCGGAGGGTTCCCGAATGACGAGGATAAGCTTCAGGCCGGAGTTATGCCTGCAAGAACCTGGGCGGTAGTGAGACCCGGTATTCCGCCAACCTATGGCTGGAGGTATGCTTCATGGTGGACTCCGTATGTCGGTGGCGACCCATGGACACCCGCAGGACCGGAACAGTGGAACCCAATGGATAAAGATAACTATCTCAAACTTCTGTTCCAAGCCCCCGACTCTGAAATACAACCCTATCTCGACGCCTACCCCAAGATTAAAGAGAAATGGGATATGCTGCTCGACATGTACGAGAGCATCAATTTCGACCCGAGGACGCTGGCCAACGCGACCGTTCTAAACCCGTAAATAAAGATTTACTGCCGAGCCCCGGGATAGCCGTATTAGCGGCTATCCCGGGGCTTGCAGTAGTAGGCGGGGTCCGGGATAGGGACGATGCCCGGCAGGTCACGCTCCACGTTGCGTTGTCGCTACATCGCCGAATTGCCGCATGGCTGTCGTCGCCCGGGTTGAAACAACCTCTATTTTACAAATATTGGAATATTTTTCGTTTGCAAGTTGTGTGGGTATAATATTTTTGTATATCTTTGCCACACTTTATTTCGCGTGTTGCCCAGGTGGCGAAATTGGTAGACGCGCTCGTTTCAGGGGCGAGTGGCAGTGATGCCGTGAAGGTTCGAGTCCTTTCCTGGGCACAAAAGACGCTGATTGCCAGCGTCTTTTTCTTTTTTCATCCGTCGGTCGGTTCTTTGCGTACCCCATTCGGTGAGTGATGCAGAATGACGCAAAATAATGGCGAAAATGTTTGGGAATCAGGGAAAAAGCACTATCTTTGCGCACGCTTTGGCAGCACCCGGTAAGGCGGATCTGTCGTAAAGCGAAACCATAAACTACGGATTATGAGCTATTTAACAACTGAAAAAAAGCAGGAGCTTTTTGGTCAGTACGGAAAGTCCAACACCGATACCGGTTCTCCCGAGAGCCAGGTCGCGCTGTTTTCCTACCGTATCAGCCACCTTACGGAACACCTCAAACGCAACAAGCACGATTACGGCACACAGCGCTCACTTCTGCGCCTTGTGGGTAAGCGCCGCCAGTTGCTGGAGTACCTGAAGAGAGTTGATATAGAGCGTTACAGGGCAATAGTCAAGGCCCTCAACCTCAGGAAATAGGCTTTCACGACAAGAAGCAACGATTAAAGGCAACTCCGCTCCGAGGGACGGGTTGCCTTTATTTACATTAGGCCGCCGAAAAAGAAACATTACAGGAAGAAAAAGAATAGAAGATTATGTTGTACAATGAAACCAGGAAGACGATCTCGATGGCGGACGGCCGCGAGATAACCGTCTCGACAGGGAAACTGGCGAAACAGGCCGATGGCGCCGTTGTCGTTCAGATGGGAGATACGATGCTCCTCGCGGCAGTTACGGCCGCCAAAGAAGCGAAAGAAGATGTCGATTTCATGCCGCTGTCGGTGGACTACAAGGAGAAGTACGCCGCTGCGGGACGTTACCCCGGCGGGTTCCTCAAGCGCGAGGCGAGGCCCAACGACAGCGAGATACTCGTTGCGAGGCTTATCGACCGCGCGTTGAGGCCGCTGTTCCCCTCGGACTACCATGCCGAGGTGTTCGTAAACGTTACGCTGATTTCGGCCGACCAGGATATACAGCCCGACGCGCTGGCGGGGCTTGCCGCTTCGGCTGCGATCGCGGTGAGCGACATACCGTTCGAGGCGCCGATCTCGGAGGTGCGCGTGGGCCGGGTGGACGGCGAGTTCGTCATCAACCCCACTTTTTCGCAGATGAAGGAGGCCGACCTCGACATTATCGTCGCGGCCACGCTCGATAATATTATGATGGTCGAGGGCGAGATGAAAGAGGTCTCGGAGCGCGATATGCTCGAGGCTATCAAGTTCGCCCACGAGGAGATCAAGAAGCACTGCCGCCTGCAAATAGAGTTGGCCAAGGAGCTTGGTAAGGACGTGAAGCGCACCTATTGCCACGAAAAAAGCGACGAAGAGCTCCGCGAGAAAGTCGTTAAGGAGACATACGATAAGGTATACGCGGTGGCTGTGAGCCAGAGCGCGAAACACGAGCGCGCGGAGAAATTCGACGCGATCGAAGCGGAGTTCATGGCGCAGTACGGCGAAGAGGAGCTTGCCGAGAAGAAGTCGCTGATCAAGCGCTACTTCCACGACGACGTTCTGAAAAAGGCGATGCGTGCGATGATCCTCGATGAGGGCGTGCGCCTTGACGGCCGCAAGACCGACCAGATCCGCCCGATATGGTGCGAGGTGGGCTACCTGCCGTGCGCACACGGTTCGGCGCTCTTCACCCGCGGCGAAACGCAGTCGCTCACGACCGTGACGCTGGGTACGAAGATGGACGAGAAGATGATCGACGAGGTTCTGGTGCAGGGCACCGAGCAGTTCGTGCTACACTATAACTTCCCGTCGTTCTCGACCGGCGATGCGCGTCCCAACCGCGGTACGTCGCGCCGCGAGATAGGGCACGGTAACCTGGCATGGAGGGCGCTCAAACCGATGGTGCCGCTCGGACAGGACAACCCCTACGCGGTAAGGATCGTGTCGGACATCCTCGAGTCGAACGGTTCGTCGTCGATGGCGACTGTTTGCGCGGGTACGCTGGCGCTGATGGACTGCGGTATCAAGCTGCGCAAACCCGTGTCGGGTATCGCGATGGGGCTGATCGCCGAAAAAGGCAAGTTCGCTATCCTTTCCGACATACTCGGTGATGAAGATCACCTGGGCGATATGGACTTCAAGGTCACGGGAACACGCGACGGTATTACCGCTACGCAGATGGATATAAAGGTCGACGGCCTTTCGTACGAGGTGTTGGAACGCGCCCTCGAACAGGCGCGCCTGGGCCGTCTGCACATAATGGATAAATTGACCGAGACGATCGCCGAACCGAGGGAGGACTTCCGTCCGTTCGTGCCGCGCATCGTGCAGATGATCATTCCGTCGGAATTCATCGGCGCCGTGATAGGGCCGGGCGGAAAGATCATTCAGGATATACAGAAACAGTCGGGCGCGCAGTTGACCATCACCGAGGACACCGAAAAGAACATAGGTATCGTCGATATATTCTCGAACAACGCCGAGGCGCTCGAAATTGCGCAGGCGCGCGTGAGGGCGATCGTGGCCGTTCCGGAGGTGGGCGAGGTCTACACCGGGAAGGTGCGCTCGATCATGCCGTTCGGCGCGTCGAGATACTTCCGGGCAAGGATGCCCTGATGCACATCTCGGAGATCGACTACAAGCGTTTCGAGACGATGGAGGAAACGGGCCTGAAGGAGGGCGACGTGATCGAAGTGAAACTGATCGGTTCCGACCCGAAAACGGGCAAGCTCAAGTTGTCGCGCAAGGCGCTTCTGCCCAAACCCGAGGGCTGGGTCGAGAAGGAGAAGAGCGACCGTCCCGAAAGGGGCGACCGCCCGGATCGCGGAGACCGTGGTCCGCGCCACGACCGCAAGGACAGGAAACGCTAACCATAATAAAAAAGGAAGGCGGCTACAACAGAGTAGCCGCCTTTCTTCTTTTAATAGGCGTGCGGTACCGAAGACCGCACGCCTGTGTTGTTAAACCGGTACCTTGACGCTTATTTCGCGTAGCTCACCGAGCGCGTTTCGCGGATCACGGTGATCTTCACCTGGCCCGGGTAGGTCATCTCGTCCTGTATCTTCTTCGCGATCTCGTGCGACAGGTTGTCGGCCTGCTGGTCGGTGAGTTTCTCGCTGCCCACGATCACGCGCAACTCACGGCCCGCCTGTATCGCGTAGGTCTTCATCACGCCGTCATACGACATTGCGATGTCCTCCATCTCTTTCAGGCGCTTGATATACGACTCGACCACCTCGCGGCGCGCACCGGGGCGTGCGCCCGAAATGGCGTCGCAAACCTGCACGATCGGTGCGATGAGCGATGTCATCTCCATCTCGTCGTGGTGGGCGCCGATTGCGTTGACCACCTCGGGTTTCTCCTTGTACTTCTCGGCCAACTTCATGCCGATTATTGCGTGCGGCAGCTCCGGCTCGTCGTCGGGCACCTTGCCTATATCGTGCAGAAGTCCTGCGCGGCGTGCTGTTTTCGGGTTGAGGCCTAATTCGGCGGCCATGATACCGCACAGATTGGCCGTCTCGCGCGAGTGCTGCAACAGGTTTTGGCCGTACGACGAACGGTATTTCATCTTACCGATCAGGCGGATCAGTTCCGGATGCAACCCATGTATGCCGAGGTCGATCGTGGTGCGCTTACCCGCCTCGACGATCTCCTCCTCGATCTGTTTCTGCACTTTGGCAACCACCTCCTCGATGCGTGCCGGGTGTATGCGGCCGTCGGTTACCAACTGGTGCAGAGCCAACCGCGCGATCTCCCTGCGCACGGGGTCGAAGCCCGAGAGGATGATAGCCTCGGGGGTGTCGTCGACGATGATCTCGATCCCCGTCGCCGCCTCCAGAGCGCGGATATTGCGCCCCTCGCGGCCGATGATGCGCCCCTTGACCTCATCGTTCTCGATATTGAACACCGTCACCGAGTTCTCGATCGCGGCCTCCGTGGCGACCCTCTGTATGGTCTGCACAACAATCTTTTTTGCCTCCTTGTTCGCCGTCATCTTGGCTTCCTCGACCGTTTCGGTGATGTAGGCTGCGGCGCTCGATTTGGCCTCCTCCTTCATGTTCTCCACGAGGATGTTCTTGGCGTCCTCCGAGCTAAGGCCACCGATCTGCTCGAGGCGCGCGTTCTGCTCGCGCATGATCTTGTCCAGCTCCTCGCGCTTGCGGTCGAGGCCGGCCATTTGGTTCTCCATCTGCTCTTTCACCTTGTCCGCTTCCTGGCTTTTGCGGTCGAGTTCATTCTGCTTGTTTTGCAGGTTGTTCTCGATCTGCTTGATGCCCTGCTCGCGTTGGTTGAGCTTCTGGTTGCGCTCGTTGACCGTGCGGTCGTGCTCGCTCTTGAGCTGTATGAACTTTTCTTTCGCCTGAAGGATCTTCTCCTTCTTGATCATCTCGCCCTCGGCCTCGGCCTCTTTTATTGCCGCGTCTACGCGCTTCTTTACTGTGTTCTTACCCAACGCATTCGCGATCAGGATGAACACTACGATCACGACTGCAGCCGCAGCTACGCCGATCCCGATTAATATCCAGATACTACTACTTGCAAATTCCATTTGTCTATTGTGTTTTGGTTGAATTTAATGGTTAATAAAATTATTATGAGGACTGTCATCTCGATAGGGTCCGGGTACAAAAAACCCGCACAGACCCTCCTTTCTTGTTTGACGAACTCCAAGTCGTCATGAGTGAAGCCTCCGGTCGATCGCAAACGTCCAACGGTACGACGGTGCGTACATCCTTACGGATCAAGGCCTGTTTTTGAAAGGCCGAGTACAGCTCCAAAGTGAAAAAATGTTAAGTTTCGCAAAACTAAAAGGAATCTATGCGGGCATATTCCTGTATCTGTCCAAAGAACGTTGTCTTACTTCGTTTGTCCGGCCTCCGCGACCCTGTGGCAAAAGCCCACTAATCGAGGTCGTTGATGTAAGAATCGAGCTGCCTGTCTATATCCACCAGTGCATCTATCTCGTCGCCCAGGCTGCGGCTCATCTCCATCTCCACGTTGGCCAACGCTATCTGAAGCGCGGCCATCGCCAGATAGTCCTCGGTCTCGGCCCTGAACCTGCCGCGGAACTCAGCGACCAGTTCGTTGATCTCGGCCTCGGCGCGGCGGTACTTCTCCTCGTTCTCCCTCTCTATGCTCAGAGGATAGCTCTTGCCGGCTATGGTCAGCTTTATGTTCAGTTTCTGCGACACGGCAATTACCCCTCGTTACACTTTTGTTTATTCGACTTTCGTTCCAATTCCTCCCCATCTCCTAAGTTTCCCCTCTCCCGTCCTCCACTCCTGTCTCCGCCCGGCGTTCATAAAAATACGCCCCACCCTCTGTATCCCGGACTTCCCGCGCCCTCTATTTGTTGAGGAGTGCGATGCACTTGTCTACCTCCCGCATAAGACGGTTGACGCGTGCCCTCGCCGCTTTTGTGTCTTCCGAGCCGCCGGTCATGCTTTCGCGCAGTTCGAGTACCTTGACGCGCTTTTCCAGCCGTGCGATCTGCTCTGTCAGTTCCCTGTTCTCGGCTTTCGCCTTGTCGCGTTGCTCGATGGCCTTTGCGTAATCGCCGCGCAGCCTCCGGTTGTCGGTGACCAGACGGTCGATCTTCGCCCTAATGGCGTCTATGACAGCAGTTTTTGACATCTTGACCGTTCGGTCGGTTCGTTAACACACAACAAAGTTAACAAAATAATTGAGAATTGACAATTGATAATGGACAATTGTTTTTAACTGCGACAGGTTTCACCGCCCATTACGTTGCACGAAACCCTTCTCCCTCTCATTGTCAATTCTCAATTGTCAATTTTCAATTAAAACACCATAAAGGTCGTACTCTTCGGCGGCGGTAATCCGGACGGTGTGGAAAGAGCCGGTGGCGAGCCTGCGCATGCGGCGGCCTCCATCGGGCCGCGTTGCGAAAGCGGGTATGAGTATCTCCTGGTCCACTTCGGGGGAGTCGAACTGCGTGCGCCCGACATGGAAATCGCCCTCGCGGCGGTCGATAACCACGCGCTCGACCATCCCCACACGCCGCAGGTTGTTTTCGAGCGAGATGCGCGCCTGTATCTGCATGATCGTCTCCACGCGCCGTTCCTTGACCTCCGCCGGGACGTCGTCCGTAAGTTTCTGCGCGGAATAAGTCCCCTCCTCCTCGCTGTACGGGAATACCCCGAGGCGGTCGAACCGCACCTCGCGCACAAAATCGACCAGCTCGGCGAAATCCTCCTCCGTTTCGCCCGGATAGCCGACCAGCAGGGTCGTCCGGAGCGCAATGTCGGGTATCGCCGCACGCAGTTTGCCAACGAGGGCGTATGTTTCGGCTTTCGTGATCCCGCGCCGCATCGAGCTCAACTGGCTGTCGGAGATGTGTTGGAGCGGCATGTCGAGGTATTTGCATATCTTAGGCTCGGCGGCCATCGCCTCGATCACGTCATCCGGGAATCCGGTCGGGTAGGTATAGTGGAGCCTCACCCACTCGATGCCCTCCACGCGGCACAGTTCGCGCAGCAGTTGTGCGAGTCGGCGTTCGCCGTAAAGGTCGATGCCGTAATATGTCGTATCCTGCGCGATGACTATCAACTCTTTAACGCCCGCCGCGGCAAGGCCCCTCGCCTCTTCGAGCAGTATTTCCATCGGCACCGAGATATGGCGGCCGCGGATTAGCGGGATCGCGCAGTAGCCGCATCCCCAATTGCACCCCTCGCCTATTTTGAGGTAGGCATAATGGGGTGGGGTAGTGAGCACGCGCGTGGTCGACAGTTCGTCGCGCCACGGGCCTGCAACTACTGCACGCACCACGCCGTCGAACGTCCGCGCGCCGAAATATTCGTCCACTTCGGGGATCTCTGCGCGCAACTCCTCGCGGTAACGCTCGCTCAGGCAACCGATCACATACAGCCGCTCGATCTCGCCGCGCGTTTTGGCCGCCGCGCAGTCGAGGATCGTATTTATCGACTCCTCCTTTGCGTCGCCGATAAACCCGCACGTATTGATCACCACCACTTTTGCGGCGGTCGAGTTGGAGTCATAGACAACCTCCCATCCCGCCGCGGCAAGCTGTGCGGCCACATGTTCCGAGTCGACCACGTTCTTGGCGCAGCCGAGCGTTATGATATTGATCTTCAGAGACACTTTACTGTTGTTCTGCCGGTACTTCCACCGGGGCCTCCGCCGCCGGTTCCGGTTTCGGGCCGAAATGAGCGGCAAGACTGGCGTCGATAAAGAGGAAACGCCTGTCGAAATTCTTTGCCTTAACCACATCGTACCTGTCCACCAGAGTGGTCGTGAGGTAACGGTTGGCATAATTCTCGACCCCGAGGATGCGTTCCATGAAAATAAATTTGTCGGTATTCGAGATCACCTTATACGCGCTGTTCTCCGTCAGTCCGTCGCCGGTATGGTAGATCGTGCGCAACAGTATATTGTAGCGCCACGTAAGCCGTTCGAGTTCTTCGGCGGGCTTACCGAGCGCGTTACCCGCCGAAAGGGTGAAATACAGCGTGGTAAGCGACACGGGATTGTCTTTCAGATACGCAAGCCCCTCGTTCCACGCACTTTCGAAGTTGCCTTGTGTGAGCAGCCTCTCCGCGGGGCTCTGCTCGGCATCGAGATTCCCCTTGTACCCGGGTTGGAATACCCAGCCGTAATAGAGCAGTGAAATATCATACATCCCGATCTGCTGGTCGGCGGTCTCGAATTGCGCGATGAGTTTGCCGTAGAGTACACTGTCGGCCGCCGACTGCTTTATTTGCATATAATTTACAGGCAGTATGAACTTGGATTCCACCATTTCCGTATCCTGCGCCCACGCCGCGCCCGCCGTCATCAGGCAACCGGTAACAAAAAGTACTATCTTTTTCATAGCTTTAAAATGTTTGTCCACATAACGAACGGACAACATAGCAGCGATGTTGTCCGGCCGGGGCAGATCGGAGATCCTGTATTTCGATTATCAGAGCTTGTTTGGAAATTTCCAAACAAGCTTTTAGAACGGCAGGTCGTCGAATTCGTCTTTCACAGGCTCTTCCGGCGATACGGGCGGCATATCCCCGGCCGGAGGAGATGCAGGGGCGCCCCATCCGTAATCCGGCGACTGGGATGCGGATGCCGGATTGTCTTTCTCGATCTTCCACGCCCTGACCTCCGTGTACCAGCGTCCGTTATATTCGCGCGATTCGACGTTGGCAGCTACTTTGACTTTGTCGCCGGGCTTCAACGCAGCGACATCCTGTGCCTTGTCGCCCCAGAAACTGACGCACAGCTTCCGTCCGAACTCGCCCGTTTGCTCGAAAATCACCTCTTGTTTCACCCACTCGCCGCGTGCGCTTACGCCCTTGACCTGGGGGAGCAACTGTATTACCGATCCTTCGAATTCCATCTATTCATTAATTTTTGTTTTGTCATCTCGAAGCGCAAAGCGAGAGATCTCTCGCTTTGCGCTTCGAGATGACAAAATATTGACTGATCACACAACAGGCACTAATTCTCCTTGACGATCTCGATGCTCGCGATCCCGTCGCCGGGCCGGATCGCGTCGAGTACGTCGAAGCCTTCGACCAGTTTCCCGAACGCCGTGTGGCGGCCGTCGAGGTGTTGTGTGTTTTCGCGGTTGTGGCAGATAAAGAATTGCGAACCGCCGGTGTCTCGTCCGGCGTGTGCCATCGAGAGTACGCCGCGGTCGTGATACTGCCGCGGGGCGTCGGTTTCGCATTTGATCTTCCACCCCGGGCCGCCCGCACCCGTGCCGTCGGGGCATCCGCCCTGGATCACGAAATCGGGGATCACGCGGTGGAAATTAAGTCCGTTGTAGAACCCGCTGCGGGCCAGCTTCACGAAATTCCCAACCGTCCCCGGCGTCTCGTTTTCGTAAAGTTCTGCTTTCATCACACCTTTGTCGGTGTTAATAATGGCGTATTTCATCATGCCTCGATCAATTAGACGGAACCGGGGGCGTCCCCACCCCCGGTCCTGTCAAAATCGTGTGAATTATTATTAGTTGCCTGCTTCTTCGGTTCCCTCGACCTCTGCCGGGGTCACATCGAGTATCTCGACCTCGAAGTACAGCGGTTCGTAGGGGCCGATGGGGCCGCCGCGCTGAGCCGTACCCTGCGGGCCGTATGCGATCTCCGACGGGATCCACAGACGTACCTTACCGCCCTTGCCGACAAGTTTAATACCCTCGGTCCATCCCCTGATAACGCGGTTGAGCGGGAATTCGATACCTTCATTCTGGTCGAACACCGCACCTTCCTTGTTCGCGTCATACTCGGCGCCTTCCTTGAAGCGGCCTACATAGTTGACCTTTACCACGTCGGCATCGTTGACGGCCTTGATGGTCTCGTCGCCCGGCATGATAACCTCATACATCAGGCCGCTCTCTGTCTTGATAATGTTCGGGTTGCCCTTTTCTACGGATTCGAGGTATGCAACTTCCTCTTTCTGTTTCTTGGCAGGGAACTTGATCATCATGTATTCCTGAATGATCCTGCCTGCCGAGTCCTGCTTCATTTTGTTATTGTTCTTGAATACGTCGATCAGGCCCTTGGCAACGATATTGGGGTTCATCGTGCTGTCTATACTCTTGATCTGGGTCCCGAGGTCTACGCCGATCGCGTAAGCAAGAGAGTCGAGGTCGGTTTTAATGCTTCCGCCGCCTACACCGCAGGAACTGAATGCCACTGCGGCAACGGCTGCAACAATAAGTAATTTTTTCATCTTGTCAGGTTGTTTTTATTAAGTTAGTTTTGTGTAACGTCCGATGGGGATATTTGCGGCTACAAATTTATAACAATTTTTGCGATTTGTACTCCGCCGCCTTTGATTTTGAGGCATATTGCCCCCGATTTAGCGATTTTCCTCCTGCGGGGTATTTTTCAAAGCGAGGTTGCAAAGTTTATAGAGCATGCGCGCGCCGACGTTGGCGTCCCATTCGTTCCCGGCGGCCGGGGAGACTTCCACAAGGTCGAAACCCCGGATGCTGCGGCCGCTTTCCACGAGCCTGTCGAGCAGGTAGACGGCCTTGTTGAACGTCAGCCCACCCGGAACGGGCGTCCCCGTATGCGGGGCGTTTTCGGGCGCGAGGCCGTCGATGTCGAAGCTCACGTAGACCTGCCTGCCCAGCTTAGCGATGATCCGGTCGCATTGCTCGTGCCACGTCATTCCGCGGAACTCGTTGCATGCCAGAGTGTAGTCGTCGATCTGGGAGATTCTGTCGTGGGTCCCGGCGAATTCCGCCTCGGCGTCGCACTGGTCGCGCACCCCCACCTGCACCAACCGCTCCACTGCGGCGACATTCGTCATAACGTTGTACATTATCGAAGCGTGGGAATAGACGAAGCCCTCGTACGCGGGGCGCAGGTCGGCGTGGGCGTCTATGTGGAGTATCGAGAGCTGCCCCCATTTTTCGGCCAGCGCGCATATCAGCCCGAATGACGTACTGTGGTCGCCGCCCACCAGGCCGACCACCTTATCCTGTTCGAGCCAGCGCAGCGACTCGTCGTAGACCTTGTCGTTCAGCTGCGCCGACCGCTCGTTCACCATGTTGATCCGGCGGTTGTTCAGCGCGTCGCCGAGAAGCGCCTTGCCCGATTCGAGGTTGCGCATCACTTTCTTCGCCTCCTCACGCATCAGCGCGCTGCTCTCCTGTATCGAATAATCTATAGGTATTGTTCCGATCCCCCGCCGCCACCCTCCTGGGTTAAGCCGGTCGTACAGGTCGAGTTGGGTCGAAGCGCCGATGATCGCGTCGGGACCGTAAGCCGCGCCCTCGCCGTATGATGCGGTGACGTCCCATGGCACGCTGAGCAGTACGAGGTCCGATTCTTCGGGCGTGAACGGCAGTCCGAAATAGTTGCCGTTGTCCACACCTGTTCCGTTTGGGTCGAAATCCTTGAATTCCATATAGTTCGAAAATTCATGTAAATTAATGGTCCAAATAACCTCTATTTTTGCATAATTCTTGTAAAGTTACAAATTAATTATTAATATTGGCATTTCTTATCGATACAATATCGCTGTCGGCAGATGCGTTTTGTACCGTACAGAGTAAGATTAATAATAAATTTTTATAGTTTTTGCATTTTTAATAAATTCAACACAATACAAGAGCATATATACCCGTTATATATGTGGATCCCCGATATAGTTGGGAGAACTGTGATCAGGGATTCTAGTTTTTTTCATAATCAATACATTAAGTTGGGTGCCTCCGTCGCGACATTTAGTTGCGGCGGAGGTTTTTTGTCAATGATTGACGAGTTGGCGATTAATGATTAATTTTACGGGATGAAGATCGTTGTCGACAGTGATATACCTTATATAAAGGGCCTTCTTGAACCGTTCGCCGAGGTCGCATACCTGCGGGGTGCGGAGATTTCGGCGGCGGACGTCAGGGATGCCGATGCGTTGATAGTTCGCACACGGACGCAATGCGACGGGCAATTGCTGGCCGGCTCGCGCGTGCGGCTGATCGCAACCGCGACGATAGGGTTCGACCATATAGATACCGGTTATTGTGCCCGCTCGGGGATCGGAGTTGCGACGGCCGCAGGGAGCAATGCCCGAGGCGTGCTGCAATGGGTTGCGGCGGCGCTCATGCATGCGGCTGGAGTGGAGGGTTGGCGGCCGGACGGGAAAACGATAGGAGTGGTCGGGGTCGGCCATGTAGGTTCGTTGGTCGCGCAATACGCCGCGCAATGGGGTTTCGAGGTGGTGTGCTGCGATCCGCCGCGACAACGCGTGGAGGGCCCGCAAAGTCCTGCCGCACGGTTCACGTCCCTCGATGAGATAGCCCGCCGAAGCGATATTGTGACGTTCCACACCCCTCTGATCTGCGACGGACAGGATGCGACGTACCACATGGCAGGGCGTGATTTCTTCGCGGCGGTGAGGCCCGGAACGCTTATCGTCAACAGTTCGCGGGGAGCCGTCGTCGACACCCCGGCCTTGTCCGATGCCGTCGAACGTGGCGTCTGCTCGTGCATCATCGACACTTGGGAGCACGAGCCCGATATAGACCGGCGCCTGTCGGGGCTTTCCATGCTTGCGACCCCCCACATCGCCGGATATACGGCGCAGGGGAAGGCCAATGCGACGGCCATGGCCGTACAGGCCGTCGCTGCCGAATTCGGCCTTCCGCTTGCCGGCTGGTATCCTGCCGCCTGCGTTTCGCGCATCCCGTCCCGTCCGGTCTCCTGGGACGAACTTCAGCGCACCATTCACGACTATTTCGACATCGAGGCTCTTAGCAACCGCCTGAAATCCGCCCCGACGCTCTTCGAGACAATCCGCAACACATATTTATACCGCACGGAATACTTCTGACGACCGGGGGATTGCGCTCCGTTTCGCGCCCGGCCGTCGGCAGTACGCCTCATGCGCCAACGATGCCGGTCCGAAACCCATCCATACACACCAAAATGAAAAGCCGTCCCCTGCCATGAGGACGGCTTTTCCGTGTTTCAAAGAAAGTTGTTACAACCTGTCGAATTCATCATCCACCGACGGTACGTCGTTCCGGTCCTCATGCTCGAAGAATTCGGGTTTATGTTTTTTTACATAGTCGACCACTTCGCGGAAACCTTCGGCGAACTTTTCGAAATCCTCTTTGTAGAGATATATCTTATGTTTGTCGAAAAATACCGATCCGTCCCTGCCCTGTTTCTTGCGGCTCTCGGTGATCGTCAGGTAATAATCGTCATTGCGCGTGGCTTTGACATCGAAAAAATAGGTCCTGCGCCCGGCCCTCACCGGTTTGGAATATACCTCCTCGCCTCCTTCATTGTCGATCTCTCTGTTCAGGTCGATATTCGCTGCCATAAATCTGCATTTAAGTGATTATTTACATCTTGAGAACAAATATATTAAAAATATCGAACAAAACGCGCACACGGTCTTTTTTTCATGCCGAACGCCCCGGAAGCGTGCGGCTGTCCGGGGTGTTCTGTATTGAATATGGCTTGATTATCGCCGGGATCACCGGCCGCTGACGATGCCTTTCGACATTGCCGGCCAGTTGTTCATTATCTCGACCGCCTTTTTGTAGACCGGGTCGACCTGCGGGTTGATCACGCGGTAGAACCCGGTATTTGTCCACAGCCTTCCGGCCACGAGCGCCTTGAACTGTGTCCGGATCAGTTCGCGCGACATGTCGAGGCCCGCCTGGTCGAACTGAATCCCGCGTTTCTTGCCTAATTCGACGATCCCACCGATTATGGTTTCGTCCACCGCGTATTCGCGGCTGAATTTGTCGAAATCCGGATATTCCGCCTCCAGCCGCGTGCGGTTGCGGTCGAGGTAGTCCACCAGATATTCGTTTATCACACCCATGCGCAGGAGTCCCCTCAGGAACTCCGAATAACTGGTCGTGTCGGCGGCCACGTAGTAATCGGGATAGATCCCCCCGCCGCCGTATACCGTCCTGCCGAGTTTCAGTGTTTTATACTCTTCGTGCAAGCCGTCGTTATCGACCGAATCGGTTGCCGCAAGGCGCTCTGCGAGTTCCTGATAGTAGTCCTCGCCGTGCCCCATCTCGAAAGGCCGCTGTATTGCCCGCCCGGTGGGCGTGAGATATTTCGCAACGGTGATCCTCACCGCCGAGCCGTCCTGCAGCGGGAATTCCTGCTGCACGAGCCCCTTGCCGAACGAGCGGCGGCCAACGACGACAGCCCTGTCCCAATCCTGTAACGCCCCGCTCACGATCTCGCTGGCCGATGCGCTGAATTCGTCGATCAGCACCACCACGCGTCCCTTGCGGAATTCGCCTTTGCGCGTGGCTACGGCCTGTTGCGGCCGCGCGCGCATCCCCTCCGTGGAAACTATCAGGTCGCCGTTGTCGAGGAAATAGTTGCTCATATCTATGGCAATATTCATCAGGCCGCCGCCGTTCCCGCGCAGGTCGAGCACAAGGCCGTCGATCTTCCCCATATTTTTAACGGCCTCGCGAAATTCATCCATCGTGGTTTGTGCAAAGCGGTTGATACGCAGGTACCCGGTATTCCTGTCGATCTTATACGCCGCGTCGACCGTGGTGATCGGGATATTGTCGCGCACGATGCGGAATTCCAACGGCTCGCGCGCGCCCTGCCTCACGACCC
>QMCD01001307.1_pt2 | contig 15950 bp, 18 predicted proteins | sample 1821841 | NCBI WGS metagenome assembly QMCD01 (sample SAMN01991225, study PRJNA193472) | Termite gut metagenome, whole genome shotgun sequencing project. | isolation source: worker | host: Macrotermes natalensis | reverse complement strand
GGTACAAGTCATGCACAGTGGACCTTATCTCATGGATTAATGAAACAAAATAAGTTCTGTCCTGCGGATATTCACAACCTCCTGATCGGGCGGGATCTGGTTGGGATAGTCGGTCTCGAAAGGACTCCACACCGAGAAGAGTATACGGCGCTCACCTTTTGAATTGACCTGTAACCCGCAGTAACCCTCGCCGAAACCGTTGGTCATACAGTAAGTCCCCACCACGTCGTTTCCGGGGGTTACGGTCAACTCGTTATAGAAATATTCATATTCGTCGCCGCGAGGAAGATTATAACGAAAATGTACCGACGGCCCGCGGCGTGCGAAATGCTGGCTTACGTTTTCATTCGATTCGTTGAAATAACAGTTTTCGCCTGTAGTTGCGGTGCCTCCGATCATCAGTTCGCTTACCTTACCCGCGCCCTGAAACGACACTCTTACATATCCGGATGCGGGGATATCGAATTTGCCGACAGGATAGAAACGCGTTTGCGCTCCATTCATAGCTATTTCGTAAGAAACGCCGCCGTTGACGGAGACATTCAATACGCTCGTTTTTCCCTCTCCGCCGGTTAAGGCCCAGATTCAATACTCCCGCCTCTCCAAGATAGAAATACATATCGACTTTACTTTCGGGACTTTGCAGATAAAATTCGTCACCGATACTCAGCGGGTTGCCTACCGAGGGACCGGCAGTCAGGTAATAATTTCCTGTGACGGGAACCGAAAAAGGTGTCTCTGCATGGTCTGCGACGATTTGCGGGACCGAACTAAAACCGTACAGGACCAACAATAACAAAGCCTGAACGGTTAGAAATAATTTCTTCATTTCAACTTGTTTTTTATGAGAATTGCAAATATAGCAAAAATCTTGACGCGAACATGGGGGAATTATTTACCTTTACGGTATGGATATTATCGAATTTCGTGAATATTGCCTGTCGCTCCCTCTTGTCGAGGAGAGCACACCGTTCGACGAGACGACCCTTGTCTTTAAGGTCGGCGGAAAGATGTTTTGTTATACCGATATGGTGGATTTCAAATGGATCGCCGTGAAGTGCGATCCCGACCGTGCCGTGGTATTGCGTGAGGAGTATCCGGGAATGGTGGAGCCTGCCTTTCACGGCAATAAGCGGCATTGGAACGGCATACGCGTCGACGGTGATCTGACGGCAGATTTCGTCCGTGAACAGTTACTGAATTCTTATTTTTTAGTTGCTGCCGGAATAACGCCTAAGGCTTTGCGCGAAGAAGTGGCAAAAGTGATAAAACAGAGCGGATTATACGAATAAGTAATCTTTAACGCTTTGTTCACATTTAATGTTATGTTTTTTGCTTTTATCTAAGGTAGATCCCTCATCGCTGTGCTCTGTCGGGATGACAGCGTGTGCTTGCTATGCGAGGCCGCACAAGGTTTTTGTCATCTCGAGCGTGGAGCGAGATGACAAAATATTATAGTTTTAGTTCTTAGATTTCTTGCAAAGATATACGCTCTCCGCGAGTAGTCCGTGCGGCCGCGTACTTAAGCGAAACTGTACAGCATCTTGATCTCCTCGGGCCAAAGCGACTCGTCGGGAGTTTCGAGGATAAGAGGCATATCGTCGAAACGACTATCGGCAGCGATAAAACGGAAACAATCCAACCCCAACAATCCCTTGCCGAGCGAAGCGTGACGGTCAACCTTGCTGCCTAAAGGTTTCATGGCGTCATTCAGGTGCATACCGCGCAGGTAACGGAATCCCACAGTGCGCTCGAACTCGTCGAAAACGCGCTCACACGACTCCCGTGTGCGCAGATCATAGCCTGCCGCAAAGCTATGGCACGTGTCTAAACATACCCCCACGCGGCCTTTATCCTCCACCCTCTCGATAATATAGGCGAGATGCTCGAACCTGAAACCCACATTGGAACCTTGTCCTGCCGTATTCTCTATCACTGCCGTAACTCCTTGTGTCTGTTTTAGAGCGATATTTATCGACTCAGCCACAGTCTCTAAACACTGCTCAACGGATGTCTGCCCCAAAGTACCGCCAGGATGAAAATTCAACATCGCAAGTCCCAATTGTTCGCATCGCGACATCTCGTCGACGAACGCCCCGCGAGACTTCTCCAATGCCTCACGCTCGGGGTGGCCCAGGTTTATCAAATAGCTGTCATGTGGAAGGATGTGCGCCGGAGTATATCCGAACTCGGTGCACCGCTCTTGGAATATATTTATCGACGTCTTGGTCAATGGCGATGCATGCCATTGCCTCTGGTTCTTAGTGAATAACGCAAAAGAACCCGCACCTATGGCGCGAGCATTCGCAGGCGCGTTCTCAACGCCTCCCGCCGCACTTACGTGCGCTCCGAAAAACTTATTTACAGCCATAATACAAAGGTAGTAAAAAGATAGTGATTAGTGCGCGCCCGCACAGGGCGATTATTTTGTTATCCCGAGCGACCATGGCAGTCGGATAAACCATTTTCATTTTATAGAAAATCATATATCTCAAAGCGCATCTCTCTCGCTAAAAGCTCGAGATGACAACTGAAATAATCGCTCTCCGTGAGCACACGGTCGCTCCGCACTCGAAATGAAAGCAGATGCCTACATCGAGCAATTACCCTCCAAATCACTAATCGCTAATCACTATCTTTTTACTATCTTTGCACTGTAACATAATAAATAAGAAGAGCGACAACTCTTGATCCATCGAGTAAACGTGCAAACTTATCGGTAACGATAAGGTTTAGTTCGGATCGGAGTTGTCTGCTCGAGGATGTGCCGTGCTTTAGTACGGCTCCTCGGGCGTAGGCAATTTTCTGAACTAAGGCTTTGCACGGCTGACTCGATGGGGATTGTTCTGCGCCTTCTTTTTTAAGAAGGCGGGAATTTAACCAATAAAATAAACAGTTTCAGCCATGGAACATTTCAATCCCTGCTGGGAGCGACTCGACGAGATCATGTGGCGATATCGTTTCCGTAACGCAACCGAGTTCGCCAGGTACCTCGAACTTAAACGACCCGAGGTACTCTATCAAATCAAACGGGGCAATCACCGTATCAGTTTCGCTCTGGCGGACAGGATATGTGATAAGTTGCCGCAAATCAACAAAGGTTGGCTCCTGTGCGGCGAAGGCGAGATGCTGAAAAAAGAAGTGCTTGTAACGGAAGAATGAGTTCCTTGTCGACAGTGCGCTGGAATAATCAAAAGGGGGTTGCGTCTGTTTCGGAGGATCGTAGATGTATCTGTTTCACTATAACACTCAATAATGCGCCGACGAGAATCCGAAACGGACTGTGTTCGTATTTTAGGCGGGTTGTAGACAGGTCGTCTTCACTATAAACATTCAATAGTGCGCTAATGAAAATCAAAAACGGGCTGCGTCCGTACCGGAGGTGGAGGATTATAGACTTGCCGGCCCACTATAATACTCAATAGTGTACCGATGAAAATCAAAAGCGGACTACGTCTGTACGTGAGGTGTGTGGGTGTAGACAGGTCAACTTCACTATAAACATTCAATAGTGTGCTGACGAAAATCAAAAACGGACTGCGTCCGTACTCGGAGCGGGAATCGAACCCGCACGGCCATAATGGCCACAGGATTTTAAGTCCGGCGCGTCTACCGATTCCGCCATCCGAGCTTTGTGTGAAGTTGCAAAAGTAATATTATTTTTTGGTTATGTTGCCAAGGCGGCATGTTTTTTAGGGAAATATCTTTATGATGTGCAGGTTTATGCTAAAGCACCATAGTATTCCGTGCTAATATGTGTCGCCCTATATGACGGTGTTATCTGTAATTGTAAAGCTGGTCGCGTAGGCGGGGTGTGAAACCTGCGTCGCGGATTGCCTGTTGAATTCCTGTGGCATCGAAACGGTTCGAGGCACCTGCCGAACTGACGACATGCTCCTCGATCATTATCGATCCCATGTCGTTCGCTCCGGCGTGGAGAGCCATCTGTGCTGTGGGAACACCTACTGTTAGCCATGAGGCCTGAATATTCGGAATATTGTCTAAAACTAAGCGGCTGATGGCGATAATGCGAAGATACTCCAGCGGTGAGAACGATGTGTGGACGCCTTCACGTTCGAGTTCGGTTCCGGTGCTGCGAAATATCCAGGGTATGAAAGCGGTGAAACCCGTAGTGCCTGTGGGGCGCCGGGCTTGCAGTTCGCGAATTTTGAAGAGGTGTTCGATGCGTTGACGAGGTGTTTCAATATGGCCGTACATCATAGTGGCCGAGGTTGCGAGGCCCATGCGGTGGGCGGCAGCCATTACATCGAGCCACTCCTGCACCGATGGTTTCGCGGGCGATATGCGCTTACGTACGCCGTCATCGAGTATCTCGGCACCTGCCCCCGGGAGCGAATCCAAACCTGCGCCGATAAGCCTGCGAAGGGTTTCTTCGATCGTCAATCCGCTGATACGCGCGATATGCGCAACTTCGGGAGCGCCCAAGGCATGGAGTTTTATCTCCGGAAACTCATTTTTAAGCGTACGGAAAAGTTCTTCGTAATAGCCGATGTCCAACTTGGGGTGCAATCCGCCTTGCAGCAGAAGTTGGTCGCCGCCAAGGCGCAGGGTCTCGGAAATTTTGTCGCGGTACTCATCCAATGAGGTGATAAATGCCTTGTCGGCCTCGTGCGGCCGGCAGTGGAAATTACAGAATTTGCATCCCGAGATACATACGTTAGTGGTATTGACATTGCGGTCGATCTGCCACGTTACGACAGTAGGGTCGGGTACGGCCGCGCGCCTCGCTTCGTCTGCCGCCGCCGCCAATTCTGCCAACGGCATAAACTCGTAAATATCCAGTGCTTCATTGAAGTTCATGCTGCAAAGATAGTGTTTAGAGTTTAACTATCAGTGATTACAAGGCGGAGATTTACCGTTACACGCTTCGGAATCACAAGAGTCAGATGTATAAACTTCCATCGGTATGGCTTTATCCTGCTTGCGGACGACAATACTGCTCCGATCGATGATCATGAAATATTCGCTTCTCTAATAACTCATAATTCATAACTCATAATTTTTTTACTACCTTTGGGGACTAAACTTAAAAAACTAATCAGATATGAAATGTCCTGCTAATCTTCGTTATTCCAAAGATCACGAATGGATCCAAGTCGACGGCGACACTGCATTGATCGGCATTACCGACTTCGCACAGAGCCAGTTGGGCGATATAGTATTTATCGACGTAGCAACTGTAGGCGATACCCTTAACGCCGACGAGCCTTTCGGTTCGATCGAGGCCGTTAAGACCGTATCGGATGCATTTATGCCCGTAGACGCTGAGGTTTTGGAATTCAACGAAGCGCTGAACGACAACCCCGCAGCCGTAAATAAAGATCCCTATGGCGAAGGCTGGATCGTTAAGATTAAGTTGAGCGACCCTGCGCAGGTCGAGGCGCTGTTGGACGCTGCAGGTTACGAAGCACTCGTAGGATAATGAGCAAGGTTACGGTCGTCGGTGCAGGTAACGTGGGAGCTACCTGTGCCAATGTTATGGCCCTGCGCGAAACTGCTGCCGAGATCGTTCTTATCGACATCAAGGAAGGGTTGGCCGAGGGCAAGATGCTCGATATGTTGCAAACCGAGCCGCTGTTGGACGTCGACACCCGACTGACGGGCGTTACTAACGACTATACTGCAACGGCGGGTAGCGATGTGGTGGTTATCACCTCCGGTATTCCGCGTAAGCCGGGCATGACACGCGAGGAGCTTATCGGTACCAATGCGGGGATCGTGAAGTCGGTCGTCGGCGAGGTTGTCAAGCACTCTCCGAATGCCATCGTGCTGATAGTCAGTAATCCTATGGATACGATGACTTATCTGGCGTGCAAACTTGCCGGATTGCCACGAGGCCGCGTCTTCGGTATGGGCGGTGCGCTCGACAGCTCACGGTTCAAATGCTATCTTAGCAAGGCGCTGGATGCCAATATCAACGAGATCGAGGGTATGGTAATAGGCGGACATGGCGACACTACGATGGTGCCGTTGCTCAGTTGTGCTACATATAAAGGTATGCCGGTGAGCGATTTCGCATCCGCAGATGTGCTGGATAAAGTTGTTGCCGACACCATGGTGGGCGGTGCGACCCTCACGGGCTTATTGGGGACTTCGGCGTGGTATGCACCAGGAGCGGCAGCAGCATACGTCGTAGAGTCGATACTCAAGGACCAGAAGAAAGTCATACCTTCGTGTGTAATGCTCGACGGTGAATATGGCCTGCATGACATCTGTATAGGCGTTCCGACAGTGATCGGCCGCGGCGGCGCAGAGAAGGTGCTCGAAGTGAAACTTTCGGACTCCGAACGCGAGAAGTTTGACGCCAGCGCCGTTGCCGTTCGCAAAACCAACGACGTTCTGAAGGGATAATTAAAAAAATAAAGACGACTTTAGGGCCTTATTTCTAAGGTTGTCTTGAATCATTCATAATTGTTTTACTCCGTTATTAGCGCCACTGCCACCTGCAAGCTCCGCTTGTCGCGTTGGTAGCGGCGCTACTTTTTGTTATCCCGAGCGAGATGCGTTCCTGTTGAAGGTGATGACTGTCCTTAAATAAAACCATGGGAGCTTGTTCGCGAAGGCGAGCTATAAGGCAGTCAACCTGTCAACTGTCTGTCGGGACGACAAAAGGCTGCGCATGGTGCGGCTTTTTGTTATAAGATTCCTTTCTGCAATTCATGTGAAGGCTTGAGCGCGCCTTATTCAAACCTGATAGTCGAAAAAACGGGAAGATGATCGCTGAACCCGTCGGTATATCTACCATTGGTAAATGTACGACGCGGATAGCCGTTGCGTTTCAATCCTGGATCGTCATACAGCAGATGTGGTTTTATATAGACATCTGCCTGTTCGAACTCATCCAATAGCCTCAGGCTCAGTAAAATATTGTCGTACATCATCCATCGGTTATTGTGGGCGTAAGTGCCATAACCTCGTGTTGCTGCACTTTCCAGAGGACAGAACAGCGAGTCGGAGATGTTGTGGCGAGTGATCCTGTCGCGCGGCGTGGCGTTGAAGTCACCCATGACTATCATACGTGCCTCGGGATCGGCGATATGGAGGGAGTCGGCGAAGCTGTATAGGCGTTTGGCAGCACGCTCTCTGTAAGCATTGCGGTTGAGCATAGACGGCAGATGGCAAACCACAATATCTACCCGCCGTCCACGCAGTGTACCGCGTACATAAAGAAATGAACGTGAAGTGTAGGAATCGACGGTGCGTACCTCATGCGGAATGAACCTGTCGCCTTTATATAAGAGTACTATATCTCTACCACGCGGAAAACTACCCGCTGCACAGCGGTGGATATAGTTGTAATCGGACTTAAGCGTGAGGATAAGATCGCGCACTACCGCCTCGTTCTCCACCTCTGCAAGACCGAGAATGTCGAGGTTCATCTCGTCCACTATACGCGAGATATTTCGATGTTTGTTGATGTAACGCTCTGTATTCCAGCGTTGTTTACCGCCTGGATGATAATCGTCGTCATCCGGATATCCGGGTGCGGGAATGGTGTCGAACATATTCTCGACGTTCCAAAAACCCACGGTAACCCTGTGCTGTGCCGCAACAGGAAACGACAAAATAAAGAAAGAAAGCAGAAAAAAGACAGGCCGCATTAGAATTTGTCAGTAGTAAGAATAACCCCATCCGCATTTGCGAAATGCAGTGAAACAAGATGCGAATCATGAACACAAAGCATTTCCACCGGAGAGGCGTTATTATCTCTTTAGAGTGTTGTATAAATCACGCCTTATTACTTAGGCAAAGATAGTTAATTAGAGCGAGTTTTGCGAATTCAAATCTTCTATGCTCATGATTTTCCATATCGATATTATTACACCCGAACTCGAGAAACTCGCGTTATGAATTTGTTTGAAAATTCACGAAACTCAAGTTAATAGTATGTAAAACGGAAAAATTTCCCAAAGCTCTGAAATATTTCGTATCTTTGCGGCGTTACTATTGAACAATTGGGGACGACCGGTTTTGACAGCAGGCAGAGTTCGATCGTAAGCATGCCGAGTGTTGTATGGGGACTCGTAAAAGTGAACATTCAAACTATAAATGGCGAAAATCGCTACGCACTCGCAGCCTAATTTACCAAGTAGATTGGCTTAATCCGCGGGCATCAGATGTCTGACGACGAGTATCCCGAATGGTTGTTCCGCTCCTTAATGGCCGTTCATATGGGGTATCATCAATTTGGAGACAGCTTCGGGGGACGCCCGTACCACGAGGTTAAATTTTGCGGGCTGGGACCTGTGTTCGGCTGTCGTTGGCCAGGTGCAGGTAGAAGGATAAACTGACGACTAAGCATGTAGAAAGCTTTCGGGTTCCTTGTTTGGACGAGGGTTCGACTCCCTCCGTCTCCACAGCTTACATTAATCATCATTCTGTTATGAGTCTAAGGACTAAAAAGGGGATTAATTTAGGTTTTCTATTTCCTCGAAATAATCCTTTTTATAGTTTCCGGCGAAGATCGGTATAAATAGCGCAACTGTGCAAAGATCTTCTTTTGTAGGCAATCCTACATATTCTGCACAATGCGATATAACCGTATTCCCAAATAAAACGCAAATAACTTGTCGCATTATTATGGATTCCGAAGAACTTTTCCATACACAAAAACACATATAAAAATGAAAAAATTATTATTGGCCATAATGGCAATCACCGCAATCATATTGACGGGGTGTACAAAAGACAATGGAGGTAATGAAGAAATTCCCGATTCTCAAATAATTATCGAATCTTCACCTGTCCCAATTTTAGCATATCGTTTTGGTGATTTGTCCGGATTCGAGTGCGATGATAAATTGATGGATTTATATGAATACGGAATCATAGATTACGGAAATAATTGCAAACTAAAACTACAACAAGATGGGACATTGATAATAGAACTTGATGAGAGTGCACCCGAAGTTATTGCAAATAACATCCTCAAAGATTATAACAGATTTTCTACTATAGATGAATTCTCCGGACTTGGTACTATAGGATCGTTTATCTATACTCTTTATCAAGACAAACTCATTATGGGCGGTATAAACCATAACAAGATTTGGTTTGGTTTATTCGATACAAAGACAAAACAATTGGAAAAATCATGGGAAGAGACAGAAACCCTTGATCGCGTGATAACAGTTGATATGGGTTACGGTGAGTCGCAGGATGAATATATTGATCAATTACGTATTTATGAAGATGAAGTCATCTTGACGAGTAGCGGTTTTGCAATGTTGGCTATCCCGTATAAAAGTATGTTTATCTGTGTGTCGGATGATGAAATAAAATCCACATTATTACCGCCGCATGCCATGGCTTCGACGAATATAAGATCGTGGTATAACGAGTCTATTATGATTGAAACATATGTCGAAAGTTATAAAATAGATTATTATATATTTGACATCGATGGGAACGAGATAGATTCGTTCTACGGCGACTATATTCGTGATTTCGATTATGACAACTGGTATCCCTGTTCCTATACGGATCAAATAGGTGTCGGTATAAATAATTACTGGGGTGCTATATCTCGACAAAGATTATCTGCGTCTTTCGAGAATGGTATTGGGACTACTGTTTGGAGGAGAGAGATAGATGCTTTCGAACCTTTTGTTGGAAGTTTTAATGTGCGTATGACTTCTCGAATCATATCAATAAACAATAATTTATGGGAAATGGAATATGAAGGAGCTACCTCGACAAGTGGTAAAATTAAAGTCCATTTCGTTATCGACATAGATACCGGAGAAATCAGCTATCTATAATCAATATTTATAAATGCTAAATTCCTTCAAATAGACATTCGACAGCATCCATCTCCACTCACGCGTGCGATTTTTGATTTTATCGGCGCATGATTTACGTATAAGAAAAGCAAAATTGGGAAAATCGCTGTAAACCAGATGTTTACAGTGGTTTTTCTTTTTAGGTAAGACGCAAAAACGGAGGATTCTCAGCATTACGGACATGCAAGATCGGTGGCACTTTTGTTTTACCGATAGTGTCACCGATTTAAGATTAATTCATTTATTGGCAGCTTATTGCGTCGAATGGCATTCCGGTTTAGCCAGCAACTCATACGTTTGTATTAACTAAAAAGGTGACAAACAGTATGGAGATATAATGATTCTTCGAAACAAAAAGGTGCGAAATTTTCGCGCCTCACTCTTTTGCGATGCGACCTACTGCAACCGGAAGACACAGCGAATTGCGTTGCCGCTGCCTGCATTGAAGGCAGTTCTCGGAACCACAAATTCATTGAATAGCATGCCCCACCCGCTCGCATCATCGTAAGGCGAGCCCGTCCAGTAGTACCCGAAATAGTGTACGTTGTTCGGCAAACCGACGTTATATCGCCCTCCTGCGGCAGGCAGGAACGAAGATTCTTCCGGGCCATGTAGAAGTCCATAACCCAAATCACCCAGATCGCCGATAAATCTGGTGCGGACATCAATATAATGCGACCTTATTTCACTATCAGTCGGCAAACGGAACCTCTTGTTATCGATAATGCCGTTATCTATGTCTGATTTTGTCAATCCGGCAAGCTTGCAAATATCGCCTAAACCTGCCCGCACATTCTCCAATGTATGGTAGGCACTCGAGGATATATAGCCATCCTCTTTATTACCTCCGTTCCACGAGGGGATAGTGCTATAATTCTCATAGCTCATGTTCGTGGGGTTGAATTTCACATCGCCCGCATCCCAGGTGTCATCGTTGGAAGTGGTAGTAAACCCTACTACCGACCCGAACTTGGAGAACAGTATATTCTCCTGAGTGACAGTTCCCCACGACCCGAGTTGCATAGTGTTCGTAGCGGAATCCCAATAGAGAATGTATATCTTCTCATAAGCAATAACATAATCCCAGGTAGGATATTCCTTGGTAGGATCAAGCTTGGTAAGATCCAACTTATATGACTGCGCAGACAATGGCCACGCACCCAACACGAGGACAACGGCCGCTATATTGATAATCAGTTTTTTCATGGTTTTTTGTATTTTCGGTTAATGCACTATATTACATGGTCAATATGCCGTAGGTATAAATACTTGATTTATGCCGAATTCTATCTGTTAAAGATAGTACTTTTCAATGACTTTTACAGCCTTTTATCAAAATAATAACACCATTCACAAACTACCGCAAGGTTAAAATCTTTGCAATCAACGTTCTATGTTGATTTGTCCTCTCTATGCATCGATGCGCACATGGCGTAAAGAAAACTTACTTACTCGTGGATCGTAAAAGTTGGAAAAATCACTGTAAATCGAGTGTTTCCAACCGGAGTTCTTAACTTGTTGGAGAGGGTTATTATTTATCCATAAGATTTTATGAATATTAGTGAATTTCTGTTTTTTTATTTTTGCAGGTTCATATATCAACTATGGAAACCACTTATATAATCTTATTTTTCACTGCCTGTCGGCCCGAAAAAAGAAAGTCGTCGCAACGGCGCGATGCATTAGAAGAAGAGAAACGTATTATGAAGGAGATACACCGCCGCGTGGTCGAGCACAAAGATTACACCATTCCCGGACTAACGCTCGCTATCCTGTCAGGCAAATTGGGAGTCAGCAGCGCGCAGGTCTCACGGGCGGTCAATCGGATTACGGGCCGTAATTTCTGCCGGTGGCTCAACGAGATACGTATTAAAGAGGCCGTCGTCCGCCTCTCATCCCCTGCCAGAATCTGCAATATTTCAGAGGTCGCATACAGTGTCGGGTTCGGAGATCGCACGACTTTCTTCCGCGCATTCAAACAGTTGACAGGCTCTTCGCCACGCGAGTTCTGCCGGTCAATGGAAAAAATACGTTGCAATTCATGAATTGCAACATTTCTTTCCCTGTGAATTTCTAATATTGCAGCATGGTTTACCATACGCTGGCATCGTTTGCCGAGGGGTTATCGGAGCATTTATCACGGGTTTTCGCCCTTCGCGACGCGATGGTACAACTTGCAGTACCAGATGTAAAGAACGCAACGCCGCCTGACAAATTGCTCGTAATGCTTGCCGGCATCGAGCGCGAGACGGCAGCAGGGATCAACTTCGCGAACTATTCCGCAGGCGAACGGCTTACGAAATCGACTCCTCCGTGGCAGGTCAATATCTACGTGCTGGTGGCGGCATTTTTTGCGGATAAGCAATACGGTGAGGGGTTGCAGGTGCTGTCGGAGGCGTTGCGGTATATTCAGGACAACTCCCTGCTGACGGTGCCGGCAACGAATGAGACGCTGACCGTCGAAGCGGTGAACCTATCTTTCTCCGAGTTGTCGAACCTGTGGAGTATTTTCGGGGGAAGTTACAGGCCGTCGATACTGTGCAAAGTGCGCATGCTGCAACTCTCGGGAGGCGAGGTGCGCAGGACGGCAGCACCCATCACACAAAAAGAGACAGGGTAATGAGCCGGTTCGAAAAATATATACAGTGCCTTGAGATACGTATCGAGCATAGGTTTTACGCCGGAACGCCACCCGTCGCGCTGGAGTTGGATACGGAAACAGCAATTTTTTTTCGGCGGACGGGCAGGGTGTTCCGCTCGTTAGGAAATGGCAGGTGGATTGTTTTAAGGCGCGAGGAGGAGCATGAAGAGTTCGCGCCCACATTCAAAGTGACACCTACCGACCCGCTATTCTACTATGTTACAGAGCGAGCCGATGATGCCGAAGTGGAGATAGTAATGCGGCAAGGAACGTGGGGTATCCTGAAGTGTTTATCGGACGAGGTGGTGCTACGCTTTCATTCGCCCGAGAAATACTTGGAGTTCGTACTTATTCCTCGCCACACTAACTCTTCGGCGATGGTCGAGATGCGCGAGGTAAGAGGGAGAGTGGAGTTCACACCGCCGGAGAGAGTCGAGCTTTTGGGCATGCAAGGTGCGCGGCGGGTACTGAGTAAGGAGAAGGTGCCGCTGACGGAAAAGTATGAACACAGGTTCCTACTCATAGAGATTATGGATTCGGGAGAGCGGGTGTTGTCATCGTGCATACCGCCGCCACGCCCCGACGAAAGTTCGATCGCAACCCCCCAAGGTACGATAACAACATATTTTTATTATTAACCATTAATCATTATATAATATGGCTCTCATGAAAACCCCCGGGGTGTATATCGTCGAGAAGAACGCATTCCCTAACTCCGTCGTGGAGGTTGCGACTGCTGTTCCTGCATTCGTCGGCTACACCGAGAAGGCGATGAACGGCAACAAATCGTTGCTCGACAAGGCATGGCGTATCACATCTATGGCCGAGTTCCGCGCCTATTTCGGCGATGCGCCGAAGCCAGCGTTCACCGTCGCTGACGAGCCAGCATCTGCGTCGGGTATCCGTTTCAAGGATAAGAACTATGTCGTCAAACGGACAGACCGTTTTTCACTCTACTACCAGATGTTGTTGTTTTACGCCAACGGCGGAGGCCCGTGCTATGTGGTATCGGTGGGTAGCTACACCGACGAACTCGACAAAACCAAGTTGGAGGAAGGCATTACCCCGCTACTCAAGGAACAGGAACCGACGTTGCTCGTTATTCCCGAGGCGGTGTGCCTCCCCGAGGCGGCAGACTGCTACGCCCTGCAACAGGCCATGCTCAAACACTGCGGCTACGACATGCGTAATCGCTTTGCCATTCTCGACGTCTACGGCGGCTACAAAGATCGCAAAGATCCCGAAGGTGACTGTGTAGCCGACTTCCGCGAGGCAATAGGCAGCAGTATGCTCGATTTCGGCGCTGTGTATTACCCTTGGGCCAACACCTCCATCGTTCAGGAGAACGAGCTCGATTTCGGCAACATGAACGCAGAGGAACTGAAAGCCATCCTCACCGAAGAAGCCGCGGCATCGGCCCTGCCCGAGGAGAAAAAGACGTTGGCACAGGAGTATATCGACAAGCTCGGCACCGAAATGGACACCGTTGCGGCGGTTACTCTACACAAGGTATTAGCACAGCTCAGCCCGCTATACCGCGAGTTCATGAAGGAGATGCGTCTGGCGCTGAACCTGCTGCCTGTGTCGGCGGGTATGGCTGGCGTCTACACCATGACAGACAACACGAAAGGTGTCTGGAAAGCTCCAGCGAACACCAGCCTTGCTACAGCGATAAGTCCTGCGGTCAATATTTCTCACGAGGAGCAGGAAGATCTCAACGTTCCCCTTAGCGGCAAGGCGGTCAACGCAATCCGCACCTTCACTGGTGAAGGCATCAAAATCTGGGGTGCGCGCACGCTCGACGGCAACTCACTCGATTGGCGCTACATCAATGTTCGGCGGACAATGATAATGCTCGAAGAGTCAATCAAAAACGCCGCCCGCGCCTACGTCTTCGATCCCAACACGGCCAACACGTGGGTCAGCGTCCACAGTATGGTGTCGAACTTTCTGAACGGTATTTGGAAGCGCGGCGGACTTGCCGGTGCTTCGCCCGAAGATGCTTACAGCGTCCACATCGGCCTCGGCGATACCATGACACCCGAAGATATTCTCGAAGGTATAATGCGGATCACAGTGTTGGTAGCAATCACTCGCCCAGCCGAATTCATCGAGATCACGTTCCAGCAGCAGATGCAGAAATCATAAATCAATCAATAATTTAATATTATGGCAGGAGAAGCGCAGGATAAGGTATGGCCGTTGCCAAAGTTCTATTTTCAGGTGCAGATAGCAGGGCAGGAGGTGGCGTTTCAGGAGGTGAGCGGGCTTGATATCGAGGCGCAGGTCATCGAATACCGCCACGGCAACAGCAAGGAGTTCTCGACAATCAAGATGCCTGGTATCAAGAAGTCGGGCAACGTAACGCTCAAGAGGGGCGTATTCAAGGGCGACAATACGTTCTGGGATTGGTTCAATGCGATCAAGATGAACACAATCGAGCGCAAAGAAGTCGTCATCAGCCTTCTCGACCAGGAGGGTTCGCCTACGATGGTATGGACGCTCAAGAACGCATGGCCGACAAAGATCACAGGTACCGACCTAAAGTCCGACGGTAACGAGGTGGCGGTCGAGACCCTCGAAGTGGCGCACGAAGGTATCACGATAGTCAATAAATAATGGCGTCCCAGGACCCTGTCAATTGGTTCCTTCCTGCGGCGTTCTATTTTTCGGTCAAGTTACAGGGCGAGCCACGTATCGGCGAGGTGGCGTTCAGCGAGGTCTCGGGGCTTGCGGCGGAGATGGAGTTCGAGGAGGTCGCGTGCGGAGGCATGAACGACCACAAACTCCTGCTCCCCAAGGGCATAAAACACGGCAACATAGTTCTCAAACGCGCTATGATGCCTCGTGAGAACAACTTCGGACTATGGGTACACGGCTCTCTCGAAAGCGGGTTCGCCGCGCCCATCGTACCCCGCAATGTCGAAATAACACTCCTCAACGAGGACGGCGATCCGATGTACTGGTGGCTGTGCGCCGGTGCATGGCCCGTAAAGTGGAACGCCGAGCCTTTCGATGCACGGAAGAACGAACTTGCCGTCGAAAGCATAGAACTCACATACTCTACCCTCACACGCGGACAATAACTATGAACGACAAAAGCGGCACACCAGTGAAGATGACGATATTCGGGTATAGTGACGAGACTTTCTCGAAAGATTTCGGCAGTATAGAGGTACAGATAAATCCCGCATCGCTGCACTATTCGCGTAAGGCGCTCTACAACTATGGAGGCTATATGGGCACCTCGGTACCCGCCAACACGTTCTTTATGCTCAGGAACGCATCTCTCTCTTTCGATTTCATCTTTGACGAGACAGGGGTCGTGCCGCTACGATCGGGAAATGTCGACAAGACGATTCCCGAGATGATAGAGCTTCTCGAAAAAGTCGTGTACAACATCAACGGCGATACGCACCAACCCAATTTCCTGAAATTGAGTTGGGGCTCTTTCGTCTACAAGGGGCGACTGACGTCGCTCGACTATGACTACACACTCTTCCGCC
>QMCD01001662.1_pt1 | contig 15952 bp, 8 predicted proteins | sample 1821841 | NCBI WGS metagenome assembly QMCD01 (sample SAMN01991225, study PRJNA193472) | Termite gut metagenome, whole genome shotgun sequencing project. | isolation source: worker | host: Macrotermes natalensis | reverse complement strand
GCCGAACATGCTGCAGAAGCCCTGAAAATGGATGCCAAAGAAATCAAACAACGTATTTATGCTTTGTTGGCAGTGTTTGCCGTAGTGATCTTCTTTTGGTTCTCTTTCCATCAAAATGGCCAGACCTTAACATTGTTTGCAGATAACTATACGAGATTGCTGAAATTCAACCTCGGCTTTACTACTTTGGAAGGTGCCGAAGTATTCCAAACATTCAATCCTTTGTTCGTAGTATTCCTTACGCCGGTGGTTATGGCCTTTTTCGGCTGGTTGAAGGCAAGAGGTATCAATATGTCCACGCCGAAGAAAATTGCTTTTGGTATGGGTATTGCCGCCTTGGGATTTGTGGTAATGGCACTCGGTTCGGTTGGTATTCCTACCAATGCGGAACGTGAAGCTATGGGCGGTTTAAGCGATGCGATGCGTGTAACTCCCTGGTTGCTGATCGGAACATACCTTATATTAACTATTGCCGAGCTTTTCATTAGCCCACTGGGTATTGCTTTCGTGTCGAAAGTAGCTCCTCCCCAATATCAGGGGATCATGCAGGGCTGCTGGCTGAGTGCAACGGCATTGGGTAACCAACTGCTCTTTATTGGAGTAATACTGTACAAACAGATTCCTATTTGGGCAACATGGAGCGTATTTGTTGTAGCCTGTTTAGTGTCTATGTTTACGATGATATTCATGCTGAAATGGCTTGAACGGGTGGCAAAATAAGTATATATTGTAATTCAATATATGAAAGGGGACGGAATTTTTCGTCCCCTTTTTGTTTTTATAAAAATATTTTTTATCTTTGTAAGGATATTATCCACCTTTATATGAATACACTCCGACTTTGGCAAAACGACCCTTGGCTTGAACCGTTCAGGCAGGTAATTTTTCGCCGCCACGAGCAGGCGATGATTAAAAAAGCGGAACTGAGCTACGGTCATGCCAAATTGTCGGATGTGGCCAACGGACACTTATATTATGGCTTGCACCGCACTGCCTCCGGTTGGGTGTTCCGCGAGTGGGCGCCTGCCGCAACGGCCAATCTTGTTCGACGGCAATAGCTGGACAAAAGATCCGGCCTATGCACTGCAACCTATAGGTAACGGCAATTGGGAGATACATCTTCCGGCCGTTACCTTCCAACACCAATCGCTTTATAAATTGTTGGTAGAGTGGGCGGGCGGCAGCGGCCTCCGGATTCCGGCCTATGCTACGCGCGTGGTGCAGGATGACAGCACTAAATTGTTTTCGGCGCAGGTGTGGGCGCCCGCCCGCCCTTACGCGTGGAAACATGCACAGCCCGCACGCGTTGACCATCCTTTAATTTATGAAGCGCACATCGGGATGAGCAGCGAGGAAGAACGGGTAGCTACTTACTCGGAATTTCGCGCCAACGTACTGCCGCGCATTGCCGCACTCGGTTATAATATGATACAGTTGATGGCCATACAGGAGCACCCTTATTACGGCTCCTTCGGCTATCAGGTATCAAGTTTTTTTGCTGCCGCTTCCCGTTTTGGTACGCCCGACGAGCTGCAACAGCTGATTGACGAAGCCCATAAATTGGGCATTGCCGTGGTGCTCGATATTGTACATTCGCACGCGGTGCGCAATGAGGAAGAGGGACTGAGCCGCTTCGACGGCACCTACGACCAATATTTTCATTCCGGCGACCGTGGCATGCACCCGCTGTGGAATTCGCGCTGCTTCAACTATGGCCGCACCGAAGTCATTCATTTCCTGCTGTCGAATGTGAAATTCTGGATGGAAGAATACCGTTTCGACGGGTTCCGTTTCGACGGGGTGACCAGCATGATTTACCGCGATCACGGCATGGGCAAGGCCTTTTCCAACTATCAACAGTATTTCGATGGGGGCGAGGATGAGGAAGCGCTGACCTACCTTACCCTGGCCAATATGCTGATACATGAAATTAATCCCGCGGCGGTGAGCATAGCCGAAGAGGTAAGCGGCATGCCCGGACTGGCCGCTCCGGTGGCCGACGGTGGCGTGGGCTTTGATTTCCGCCTGAGCATGGGTGTGCCCGACTACTGGATAAAAATTATTAAAGAGAAAAAAGACGAAGAATGGGATGTGGGGAATATGTTTTATGAACTCACCAACAAGCGGGCCGATGAACATACCGTTAGCTATGCCGAAAGCCACGACCAGGCTATGGTGGGCGATAAAACCATTATTTTCCGTTTAATGGATAAGGAAATGTACACTGCCATGAGTGTTTTTCAACAAAACCTGATTGTGGAACGCGGCATGGCCTTGCACAAAATGATTCGTCTGTTCACGTTGGGAACCGCCGGCGACGGTTACCTCAATTTCATGGGGAATGAGTTTGGGCATCCCGAATGGATTGACTTTCCGCGCGAAGGAAACGACTGGAGCTACAAGTATGCCCGCCGCCAGTGGCACTTGGTGGACGATACCACCTTGCGCTATCAATATCTCAGCGCCTTTGACAAGGCCATGATCACCATGGCACGCCGGGAAAATTTGTTCGCCACCCGTCCGCAATTGTTGTGGCAGCACACGGCCGACCAGGTGTTAGTGTTCAAACGGGGCGATTTGTTGTTCGTGTTCAATTTTCATCCGTCGGCATCCTACACCGATTATCGTTTCGAAGCACCGGCCGGAAAATATGTTTCACTGCTCAATAGCGACGCAGCGCAATTCGCCGGCTTCGCGCGTGTAGACGATGATGTAGCGCATTTCACCTTGCATGAAAAAGGGAAAGATTACCTGCAATTATACCTGCCTAACCGTTCGGCCTTGTTATTAAAGTTGCAGCCGTGACTTATTTTTTGTTAATAAATTTTGGTTAATAAAAAATAAGTTAGTAACTTGCGACTTTAAAATTTTAAGTTATGACTTACTTGAAATTTAACAAGGCGGAATTAGTGAATTTAGAATATTCACTACGACGTGAAATCCTTGCCACTAATCATGCCGGCGGTTATGTAAATACCACCATTGTGTGTTGTAATACTCGTAAGTATCATGGTTTGCTCGTAGTGCCTATTGACGAATTCGGCGGCGACCGGCATGTGTTGCTTTCTGCTTTGGATGAAACGGTAATTCAGCACGGACACTCGTTTAACCTCGGCATTCACCGCTATACCGGCGTGTATGAACCCAAGGGACACAAATATATCATCGACTTTGCCTACGAGCCTATTCCTGTCATCACCTATCGGGTGGGCGGCGTAGTGCTGAAAAAAGAGATGATGCTGGTGCACAATGAAGATCAACTGTTAATCCGTTATACGCTACTGGAAGCGAATTCGCCCACTACACTCCGGTTGAAGCCTTATTTGGCTTACCGCAATGTGCACACCCTGACCAAAGCCAATATGGAGGCGAACATCCGCTCCGAAAAAATTCCGGGCGGGATTAAATCGAAATTGTATAACGGTTTCCCCTCGCTGCACATGCAGATGAGCAAGGCGGCTGAATTTGTAACCAATCCCGATTGGTATTACAATGTAGAATACATGGATGAAGTGCGCCGTGGTTACGACGGGCACGAAGACCTTTTCGTTCCGGGCTATTTTGAATGTACCATTAAAACCGGCGAAAGCATCACCTTTTCCGCTTCGGTAAAAGAAAATAAACCTGCGGCTTTAAAAACACTGTTCGATAAAGCGCTGGCCGTGCGTCCGCCGCGCAACAATTATGTCCAGTGTCTGAAAAATGCGGCTTCGCAATTCATTTCCCATCGCGGCCGGATGTCCGAGTTAATGGCCGGCTTTCCGTTCTATGGCATGAAGAGCCGCGATACCCTGGTATCTTTGCCCGGCCTTACCTTAGGATTCATGCACGACGAGAAATTCTGCAAAACGGTGTTGGATGCTATGTGCGAAAAATTGGACACCGGCCGTTTTACAGATATAGATAAAAATAACGACAACGTCAGCGCACCTGCCGATACTCCGCTGTGGCTGTTTTGGACTATTCAGCAGTATGCTGCAGCTGTGCCTGCCGCCGATGTGTGGAAACTCTACGGTAAAAAAATGAAGGCGGTACTCGAAGCCTATGCTTCCGGCGCTCATGCCGATATTAGAATGCACGACAACGGTTTGCTGTGGGCCGACGAACAGGGTAAGCCGCTGAGCTGGATGGATGCCATGGTCGACGGCAAGCCCGTGACCCCGCGCCCGGGCTATCAGGTAGAAACTAACGCCTTGTGGTATAATGCTGTATGTTACGCCATGGAATTGGCGAAACAACATAGGGATACGAAATTTGTAAAACAGTGGACACCCGTTCGTGAAAAAATAGAACAAAATTTCCTGCCTGTATTTTGGTTGGAAGTCGGCAACCACTTGGCCGACTACGTGGGGCCGGAAGGACAAAACGGCTTTATCCGCCCGAATCAGATTATCGCCTGCGCCCTGCCCTATAGTCCCTTGACCGATGACATGAAGCGCACGGTGGTGTCCACAGTGGAACGCCATTTGCTGACCTCACGGGGATTGCGCACCCTGTCGCCGCGGAATCCGCTCTACGTTGGCCGTTGCGAAGGCAATCAGGTACAGCGCTACAAAGCCCAACATCAGGGCACGGTGTATCCTTGGCTCTTGCCTTTCTACATTGAGGCGAATTTCCGCCTGCTCGGTAAAAAATTTGTGCCTGTTGCCAAAGAATTAGTGGCGGGCTTTGAAGAAGATATGACTATTCATGGACTTTGCACGGTGGCAGAGTTGTATCATGGCGATCCGCCACACAACCCTCACGGATGTATTGCTCAGGCTTGGAGTGTTGCCGGTGTTTTACGAAGTATGCAATTAATAGAAGAAAACGACTTATGAGAGTGCTGATGTTCGGTTGGGAGTTTCCTCCCCACATTGCCGGCGGTTTAGGCACCGCCTGTTACGGCCTTACTAAGGGCCTGGCAAAAAATGATGTCGATGTGCTGTTCGTTATGCCTCACGCTTCAGGTGATGAAGACCAAAGTGCCGTGCGCATTGTTGATGCCAGCGATGTGGAGGCGCTGGTGGACGTGTCTACCATTGAAGAATTTTGGCGACGCATCAGCTTCCTCGAAATCGGATCCAACCTGATTCCCTATCTCAGTCCCGAAGAATTTGAAAACGTAGTGAACCGGCAATTGAAAGGAATTACCGGGCATCATGCTATCAGTTTCGGGCAGAAATATAATTTTTCCGGAAAATACGGTGCTAACCTTATGGAAGAAGTAGCCCGTTATGCGCTGGTGGCGGCCACTATTGCCCGCCGTCAGGAGTTTGATGTGATTCATGCGCACGATTGGCTCACCTATGCCGCGGGAATTGCCGCCAAAAAAATGTCGGGCAAGCCGCTGGTGATTCACGTGCACGCTACCGAATTCGACCGCAGCGGCGAAAATGTCAACCAACAGGTGTATGACATAGAACGTGCAGGCATGTTGGCCGCCGACAGGGTAATTACCGTGAGTAACCTCACCCGCAATATTGTGATTAACCGCTACGGCATTGATCCGCAGAAAGTGATTACTGTGCATAATGCTGTTGATTTCCAAGGGCATTCATCCTTAGAAGTAGAGCGCGGTATACAGGAAAAAGTGGTGACTTTCCTTGGGCGTATAACCTACCAGAAAGGCCCGGAATATTTTATCGAAGCGGCAGCGAAAGTACTCAAGCAGTATGACAACGTGCGTTTTGTAATGGCCGGCAGCGGCGATATGCTTAACCGTTCTATCCGCCGCGTGGCCAAGTTAGGCATTGCCGTCAAATTCCATTTCACCGGCTTCCTGCGCGGTGCCGATGTGCAACGCATGTTTGCACACAGCGATGTGTATGTGATGCCTTCGGTGTCGGAACCCTTTGGCATTTCGCCGCTCGAAGCGATGCGTGCCAACGTGCCCACCATTATTTCAAAACAGTCGGGCGTGGCCGAAGTGCTCAAGCATGCGATAAAGGTTGATTTCTGGGATGTGAATGCGCTGGCCGATGCCATTCACGGATTGCTGGCCTATCCGGCGCTTTCGACAATGGCTGTGCGTTGCGGACTGGAAGAAGTGAACTCATTGAAGTGGGACAATGCCGCATTTTTCATCAAAAGAGTATATGAATCGGCAGTGAGCGGAAAGCCGTATGATCAGCAGGAATAAGAATTCATACCTTTATATATAGGTATAAAATATATTGAAAACAGAGTTATGAAAAAAACATTGTGTTTCTACTTCCAGGTGCATCAGCCCTTGCGCCTTCGCCAATACCGCTTTTTCGACATCGGGAAAGATCATCATTATTATGACGACTTCGCCAACCGTTCAATTTTGCGCAAGGTGGCCGACCGTTGTTACCTGCCGGCCAACAAACTGATGCTGGAATTGATCAAAGAGTACGGGAAACAATTTAAAATCAGTTTTTCGATTTCGGGATTGGCCATTGAACAATTTGAAATGTATGCTCCGGAGGTGCTGGACAGCTTCAAAGCCCTTGCAAAAACAGGCTGTGTAGAGTTTTTGGCAGAAACTTACGCCCATTCGTTAGCGGCTGTTAAAGACCCTGAAGAATTCCGCGCACAGGTCGAAGCACATGCCGCCCTCATCAAAAAACATTTCGGGCAGAAGCCGGAGACTTTCCGCAATACCGAACTGATTTATTCCGATGAAATCGGCGCTATGGTGGCCGATATGGGCTATCAAACCATGATTACCGAAGGTGCCAAGCACGTGCTGGGCTGGAAAAGCCCGAACTATATTTACACCAATGCCATTAATCCGAAGTTGAAATTGCTGCTGAAAAATTATACGCTGAGCGACGATATCGCTTTCCGCTTTTCCAGCAGGGAATGGGACCAATGGCCGCTTACTGTGGAAAAATATGTGGAATGGCTGAACGTGGTGGCGAAGAAAGACGACATCATCAACTTGTTCATGGACTATGAAACCTTTGGAGAACATCAGGGCGCCGAAACCGGCATCTTCGCATTTTTGCGTCATCTGCCCGCACGGGTGTTATCTCATACAAACTTTGAATTCCTAACGCCGGCCGAGGTTTCAGCGAAACATCAACCTGTGGCGCCCATGCATGTGCCCTATGCCATTTCGTGGGCAGATGAAGAACGCGATCTCAGCGCATGGCTCGGAAATGAGCTGCAAAACGAAGCGGTTGACCAATTATACCGCCTTGGAGAGAAAGTGAAGGCGATGAATGAAAAAAATATTTGGGATGAATTTAGGCATCTTCAAGCCTCTGATCACTTCTATTACATGTGTACTAAATTCTTCTCGGATGGCGCGGTACACAAGTACTTCACACCATATGACACTCCCTATGAAGCATTCATAAATTACATGAATGTGTTGAGTGATTTTATTACGCGTGTTGAAAAAAATGTTGAAAAAACTTCACAAAAAAGTACGCGCGTATTAAAAAAATTACTAACATTGCAGTCGAATTTGCAAAGTAAAAAGAAAAATTCGAAAAAAGAGAAACCAGTAACCCAATTAGAAAATACAATTTTTATGAAAAAAACAACTCTCAGCGCTCTGGCGGCAGAAGGTCCTCTGCCCGGCGTATCAGCTAAAAAAGCTGCCAAGAAACCTGCTGCTAAAAAAGCAGTAAAAAAAGCTGCTCCTAAGAAAAAAGTAGCTAAGAAACCCGCTGCTAAAAAAGTAGTGAAGAAAGTAGTGAAAAAAACTGCTCCTAAAAAAGTAGTGAAAAAAGTTGCTGCCAAGAAAGTGGTAAAAAAAGCTGCTCCCAAAAAAGTAGCTAAAAAACCCGCTGCTAAAAAAGTAGTGAAGAAAGTAGTGAAAAAAGCTGCTCCTAAGAAAGTGGTAAAAAAGGCTGCCCCCAAAAAAGTAGCTAAAAAACCCGCTGCTAAGAAAGTAGTAAAGAAAGCTGCTCCTAAAAAAGCCGTTAAAAAAGTTGCTAAAAAGAAATAAGTAACCTGATTACTGGCTAATTTTTTTTAACAAAGTCACGGCATTTGCTGTGACTTTGTTGTTAAATGAAGAGACAAGAAACAAAGATTTTAATACATTATGAAAGAAAAAATGCAACCGGATTTTTTATTTGAAGTAAGTTGGGAAGTGTGTAACAAAGTAGGTGGTATCTATACCGTTGTTGCTACTAAATCGCTGAATATGAGCAAAGAGCTGAAGAATAATCATATTCTGATTGGGCCTGATGTGTGGCGCGATACGAAACAAAACCCCGACTTTACCGAAGATACCCGTTTACTTCGTTCATGGAAAGCTAAAGCTGCCGAGGAAGGTTTGCGAATCAGGGTAGGGCGTTGGAATGTGGCCGGTAACCCTATCGCTATTTTGGTAGACTTTACGGCATTCTTTCAGAAAAAAGATGAAATCTTTGCCAAGTTTTGGGAAGTATATAAACTGGATTCTATTGCCGGACAATGGGACTACATTGAATCGGCTCTTTTCGGCTACGCTGCCGGAAAGGTGATTGAAAGTTTTGTTAATTTTAATACCTCAGCCCGTCAACGCGCTGTGGCGCAATTCCACGAATGGATGACCGGCGCCGGCTTGTTGTACCTCAAAATGCAAGTCCCGCAGGTGGGTTGTATTTTTACTACGCATGCCACCGTGTTGGGACGGTGCATTGCCGGCAACAACAGGCCGCTCTACGACCAAATGGAACATTATAATCCCGACGAGATGGCCCGTCAGTACAACGTGACTTCGCGCCACTCCCTCGAAAAAGCGGCGGCCACTGCGGCCGACTGTTTCACCACCGTGAGCGATATCACGGCTAAGGAATGTAAACACTTCCTTGCCCGCGAAGTAGACATCGTTACCCCTAATGGATTTGAAAATAGTTTTACGCCTTCGGCGACCGATTATCCGGCGAAACAAAAAGCAGGGCGTGATCAATTAATAGCCGTCGCACGGGCGTTGACCCGCCGCGATATTGCCCCCGATGCCTTGCTGGTAGGCCTCAGCGGACGCTACGAATATAAAAATAAAGGCATTGACGTATTCATTGATGCATTGGCGCAACTGAACCATAACAAACAAGTCAAACGTGATATTGTTGCTTTTATCATGGTGCCCGGCAGTCATCACGGTCCGAACAAAGAATTGCTGCATAACCTGCAAGCACCTGCCGAACTTCATGATGCCTGTGATAATCACACGACCCACTACCTGAGTAACCCGGAGAGTGATGCGATCACCGCCCGCTGGAAAGAACGAGGACTGAATAACGCGGCAGACGGACGGGTACAATTAATTTTTGTGCCTTCCTACCTCAACGGCAACGACGGTATTTTCAATATGCCTTACTACGACTTGCTCGTGGGGCTTGACCTGACGCTGTTCCCGTCTTACTACGAGCCTTGGGGATATACGCCGCTGGAAAGTCTGGCCTTTTCCGTACCCTCCCTGACCACTTCATTGGCCGGTTTCGGCCAGTGGGTGAAGGATCATTATCAGGGTGAGCATAAAGGCATAGCCATTGTGGAACGCAATGACAGCAACTACGATGAGGTGGTAGCCGCGGTGACCGGCCGGATATTGGATATCGTGAATTTGCCGGAAGCCGATATGAAAGTATTAAAAACAAATGCCAAGGATGTATCGGCCATTGCGCTTTGGGATCATCAGATCGCTTATTATAATAAGGCGGCGGCCCTGGCGTTGGGCAAGGTGCTGGAACGCTTACCCGACTTACCCGCACCGGCCGAAGAACATACTTCGTATATCGACAAGCAGGTGTCTATCAGCACACCTGCCTGGAGCCAGATTATGATTCACCGGCAAATTCCCGCCCGCCTGGCCTCCCTCGAAGAACTGTCTAAGAATTTGTGGTGGTGCTGGAATGAGGATGCGGTGGAATTGTTCCGTTCCATTGACCCCGATTTGTGGGAACGTTGCGAATTTAATCCCATTGCCCTGCTCGATAAGATACGCTACCAGCGTTATCAGGAGTTGGAAAAGGATACTCAATTCGTGCAACGCTTGCAGGAAGTGCATGCCCGTTTTACCAATTATATGGCCGGTAAGAAGAAGATGAAAAACCCGAGCATTGCGTATTTCAGCATGGAATACGGTTTGCATACCTCGCTGAAAATTTATTCGGGCGGCTTGGGCATTCTGGCCGGCGATTACCTGAAAGAAGCCAGCGACAAAGGTGTCAATATTACGGCGATGGGATTGTTGTACCGCTATGGCTATTTTACCCAGAAATTATCTTCGGCCGGCGACCAGGTGTCGAGCTACGAGGCGCAGGATTTCATGAAAATTCCCGCTACGCCGGTGCATGACGAGGAGGGCAAATGGGTAACGGTGAGTATTGCCTTTCCGGGCCGCAACGTAAACGCCCGCCTGTGGCGCGTGGATGTGGGACGGGTAGAATTGTACCTGCTCGATACCGACCACGAAGAAAATTCGGCGGAAGACCGCAGTATCACCTACCACCTCTATGGCGGCGATTGGGAAAATCGCTTGAAACAGGAAATATTGCTGGGCGTGGGCGGTATTCGCGCATTGCGCCAGTTAGATAAAAAAATAGATGTATACCACTGCAACGAGGGCCATGCCGCATTTATCGGACTGGAACGCCTGCGCGAATTTGTGGTGGACGAAAATTTGACCTTCGACGAAGCGCTGGAAGTGGTGAGGGCCTCATCGCTCTTTACTACGCACACACCGGTGCCTGCAGGCCACGATGCTTTCGATGAAAATATGCTGCGTACTTATATGTCGCACTACCCCGACCGCCTCAAAATTTCCTGGGGCAAGTTGATGGGCTTGGGTAAAATCAAGGTCAGCGACCCGAATGAGAAATTCTCCATGAGTTTCCTGGCGGCAAACTTGTCGCAGGAAGTGAATGGCGTAAGCTGGCTGCACGGCGAAGTGAGCCGCGATATTTTGAAAAACCTGTGGCCGGGATACCTGCCCGAAGAGTTGCACGTGAGTTACGTGACCAACGGGGTGCACTATCCCACCTGGACGGCGCCGGAATGGAAGGCCATACAGGGAGAGGTATTTGGCGAAGAATTTAAAACGCATCATTACGACAAGAGTTGTTTCGACGGTATTCACAAAGTAGAGAATAGCCGTATTCTCGAAACGCGGAATAAGTTGCGCAAACGCCTGATTAGTGAAATCAAGCACCGCCTGTCCGACTCGTCGATGATTACTTACTTCACGCCGCGCCAGGTGGTGGAGGTGAAGGAGTTGCTGCGCGACGATGTACTCACCATAGGCTTTGCCCGCCGTTTTGCTACCTACAAACGCGCTCACTTGTTGTTCAAAGACCTCGACCGTTTGAATGAGGTGGTGAACAATCCGCAGCGTCCGGTGCAATTCCTTTTCGCCGGAAAAGCGCACCCGGCCGACAAAGCGGGACAAGACCTGATTAAGCGTATTGTGGAAGTGTCGAAGATGCCGCAATTCATCGGCAAGATAGTCTTTGTGCCCAACTACGACATTGAACTGGCGAAATTGTTGGTGCAGGGTGTGGATATATGGATGAATACGCCTACACGCCCGCTCGAAGCATCGGGCACCAGCGGCGAAAAAGCCGTGATGAATGGTGTGATGCACTTCAGCGTACTCGACGGATGGTGGGTGGAAGGCTACCAGCCGGGCGCCGGTTGGGCGCTGCCAATGGAGCAAACTTATGAAAACAATGCATTCCAGGATGAACTCGACGTAGAAACCATCTACAATATGTTAGAGGATGAAATTGCACCGATGTTCTACAATCGCGATAAGCAGGGCATTTCTGTGGAATGGATGAACCAGATTAAGAATACGATTGCGAAGGTGGCGTCGAACTTCACCACCAACCGCATGCTTGGCGATTACGAAGACCGTTTCTATAACAAGCTGGCCGAGCGCCACGACTGGTTAGTAAAGAATGATTATGCCGAAGCGGTGGCTATTGCCGAATGGAAAAAGAAAGTGAAACGCGAATGGGAGCACATAGAAGTGTTGTCTATGGAGCAGCCCGACAAGGCCCGCGATATGTATGCGCTGGGTAAGGAAATGGAAATGTCGGTGACCTTGCTCATCGGCAACCTCAATCCCGAAGATATAGGGGTAGAGGTTGTGTTTGCCGCGCAGGAAAAAGATGATAAATATGTGATTAAATCGACCAGTGAATTTACGCTGGACAGTTATTCCGAGGGACAGGCCACGTATAAAGTAAAAATAGTGCCCGACGAACCCGGCATGTTCTATTCCGCCGCGCGTATCTACGCTAAAAATTCCAAACTCCCGCACCGGCAGGATTTCGCGCTGGTGAAGTGGCTGTAAATTGGCAATGCCTATGTAATAAGAATGCCCGACATGTCGTCGGGCATTCTTATTATACGTTTTATTTATCTTAGAAATGGAACATAAGAAAAATAGCTCCCTGCGGAACGGTGGCCACGCTGAATTGGTTGGACGGGGCAGTAGGATAGTTGGGAACAAATTGCCTGCTCGGTTGAGTGATTACCTGGTTAGCGGCAGCATCAAATCCTTCTACTGTTGTTTCATTTTGGCCGGTTCGGCTGAATATCACTGACAGGTTGAACTCAGCGCCTAAGGAAAGCTGCGAGGCGATGAAATATTCTACCCCAACAAAGCCTGCCAGCGTGCCCCTGAGCGTTTTGCCGTTAGTGACTTCAGTAGCTCTCCTAGCAGAGCTAGCTGTTGCTCCGGTGGTCCAGTTGGTTACTGTCGTGGGGTTTTGGTTGGCAGCGGTCATGAGGTTGCCATATTCATACTTTGTTGATCCGCCGCTATATCCAAAGCCTACTTCGCCGCCATAGAAACCCTGTATGCGCCCTTTGCCGCGGCGGAATTCATAGCCTACCATCAGGTCAACGTCCTGAATACGTTCTGTCCGGCTGTCTATCACCGTAGCAGTAGTGTTCAGCGGGTTTTGTGCTCTTTCCGTGTCGTTGGGAACGGTAGCGCTGAATGCTTTGTTAGAGAAATTCAACCGGAGCCTTGCACGGATAGCGCGGTTGTCTTCCAGAAAATATTTACCGTAAATAGTTCCTTGGTAGCCGTTGGCAAAAGGTGCAGTATTGGCGAGGCTTCCGTTGAACATGTTGCCGAAATATTGAAGAAAAGGCGTAGCATCAATACCCAGGGCAAAATCGCCTGCCGAAGGAAGGTATTGGGTATTGTTGGCCGGTGTCTGTTCGGTTTGCTCTTGTGCTCCGGCCGTGATGAACACACCCAGCATACAGTAAACTGTAATGATTAATTTTTTCATTGTCGAATTGTTTTTGCAGAGTTATTATTGAATGGGAGCAGCAGCGAAAGTGTAGTCGATGCGTGTTCCAAGTACTGTTTGTCCGGCGCTTACAGTAGTGTTGAAAGTGGCGGGAGTGGGAGTATAATAACCGAATACTCTGTTTTTAGTGGCCGGAGTAGTACCGGCTTGCAACTGGGTTCCTGAAAAACTGCTTACTGAAGTGGTAACGGCTATTGCAGCGCCGTTGCTGGGAGCGGGAACTTCAATGGTGTACATGCCGCTGGAGGCATCGTAAGAAGTCCTTAATGTCAATTTGCCGTTAGTGGCATAGGAGGAAAGTGAGCTATTCGCAACCGTGGCAGTGATGCTCACGTTACTGGCAGATGGTTTGGCACGGTCTACAACCGTGTTGTCAGGCTGGTAGGTTACATACCCTTTAATAGTAGCCGTGGTCGTAGTGTTCAGTTTCAAAGGAGTAGCTACATCTTTGTTACTGCAGGCAGAGAAGCACAGTAAGGTGCAGACTGCGGTCATGCTTAAAAGAATCTTTTTCATTTCGTTTTGTTTTTTTAAGTTTTATTAGGATTTTATAAAAAAGTTTGTAAAGATATACATTAAATTTAAAAAAACAAATATAAATCAGAATTTTACAGGGAAGTGGGAGTGGTCAGGGTGATAGCGCGGCTGCCGTCGGCATTAACGTTGATATGCAATTTTAATGTACCGGCAGGCAACAGCGGTTCAATCAACTCCGGCCATTCAATGAGGCAGAGGTGTCCGCTGTAGAAATATTCTTCGTAGCCGAAGTCATATACTTCTTCAATTTTATTGATGCGGTAGAAATCGAAATGGTACACCGGCTCTCCCGTGGGACGCCGGTATTCGTTCACTAAGGAAAAGGTGGGACTGTTCACCGTGGCGTTAATGCCCATGGCAGCGCAAAGGGCCTTTATTAAAGTGGTCTTTCCGGCACCCATGCTTCCGTAGAAAGCCACTACTTTGTGATCGCCAATCAGGGATAGCAAGGCTTGGGCTGCTTCTGGCAGCGCTTCTATGTTGAGATCTTGAGACTTTGAGATCTTGAGATTGTTTTTATCCGCGTTCATCTGTTTAATCCGCGTCATCCGCGTTCTATTCGTTCTTTAGTCGGCATAGTGCGTATTGAAGAAGTCGAGATAATCGACCACCGCCTTAGTTTGGGTAAGCAATTCAAGATTGGCCGGGGTGATGAGCATCCGGCGGAAATTGATCGGGCCGAAAGCCTCCAGCGCCTTATTTTCCTCAATGCTCAACGCATAGTCTTCGGCGCCCTGCCGGTTGGCAAAGGCTTTCACCAATAATATTGAGTAGTTGTTGCCAATGCTGTGCACGCTTACCTCGTAATTGCTGTCGAGGAAATGGTCAACATTGTAAGATTCCATGGCGAAAAGCAGCTCGTTAGCATTTTGCTTGCTGTCGAAAAGAATGGCAAAATAATGCGTTCCGTTATCATCCGGCGTGAACACCACCTTGGATGCTGCGGGTGTACTACCCGTTTCCGTCGTGGTGTCGGCAGTTGTTGTTTCTGTAACTGATTCCGTATGTGTATATTGCAAAGCGTTAGCATTGAGGGAGACCAGCAGTTCTTTAGCTTTCTGTGCTGCCTCGGACGTGGGGAACTGTGTGGTGATGCCGGTGAGCGCCTGCTTATAGGCGCCGATATTGCTTGTCTTGGCTGTACAGAAGGCTCGGAGCAGTGCAATCTGCGGTTGTATCAGGTTCTGCGGGTAGTGTTCGTTAATCCGGCCTGCCATAGCCCATGCCTCGGAGTAGCGCCCTTCGTTGTATGCCGTGAGCGCTTCTGCGTAAGCCGTTTCAATCTGTTCGCTCAACACCCGTTGCTCCTGCAGGTAGTTAGGATTGGTGATCATCTGCGTTAGGGGCGCTTTCGGATATTTACCAATGAGCAGTTGTTTATACTTATTACCTTCTTCGGCATTGCCCGCTTCTGTGTAGAGGTTGTAGAGATAATAATAGGTGGATGCCAGATTTTCATTGTCGGGGAAGCGTTGCAACAGATCCAGGAAAGTATCAATAGCTTTTAGCGGCTTTTTCACATCATTCATATACGCTTCGCCAAGCAGGAACAGGGCGGGGCGCATCCGGTCGTTGGAGGCTTTCATGGCTTCGGGTGTCAGCGGCAGGTCACGGGTATAAAACTCCCTGGTTTTATTCGAAGGCGGAGGTGTCGTTTTAATCGTGTCGCCGGCATTGGCTTCCTGATCATTCGACAAGACGTTCGTTTCGCTACGGTCTCTGCGGCGCCAGTCATCTTCAAGCCGCCGTTTGCCCCAGCGCATGGTAAAGGCCGCCTGTCCGGCATTCACCGAATTAATATTGTAGAAATACCATTTACCGCCGGTAGTATTGGACGCATAACGTTGTTGTTCCTGTTGATTGATGTGGTATTGCCGCTGCTGTTCCTCTTCGGCGGCGCGCCGTTCCTCTGCTATTACCCAGGCGATGGCTTCGGTAATCATTTTTTCGCGTTCGGCGGCGGGCATGCCGGCTATGCGTTGCAGACTGTCTTCACGGTGTACGATTTTCCAGTTGGTAGCAACTTTTTGTATCGACAGGGCACGATCCTTGATCTGATTGTAGCGTGAAAATCCGGGGGCTAAAATTTCCGTTGCCCGACTTAAATTGTCGTAAGCTTGCGCATAGTGCTCGTGATCGTAATAATAGTTGCCCAGCATTTCATAGGAAAGCCCGTTTTGGCGCGGATTGCTGGACTC
>QMCD01001232.1_pt1 | contig 15952 bp, 14 predicted proteins | sample 1821841 | NCBI WGS metagenome assembly QMCD01 (sample SAMN01991225, study PRJNA193472) | Termite gut metagenome, whole genome shotgun sequencing project. | isolation source: worker | host: Macrotermes natalensis | reverse complement strand
TTCATGATGTCTCCTCCAATATAAAAAAACGCCTCCGACCGGTAAATCAGTCAAAGGCATGGTAATTTATCTCATATCATATCGAAGCTGAAATAATAAGATATATCAGCTTCCTTAAAATGAGGATAATCAGCCCTGGACAGTTTGACCGTCTGTTTTCTGTTATGCCCTGTCATTATAATTACCTCACTTTCTGTTATATTTAACATTCAACAAGGAATAGTATAATACATTTTTTCACAGTTGTCAATACCTAATTTTAATATATTCTGAATACTAAATAAATTACCCTATTAACCGGCTCTTGCTGACATTATAACATTTAATATATTAAACTGTCCGACTTTTTTATTAAATTTATGCAGGATTATATACGCGATATAAACGTTTGTCTAAAAGCAGACGGACTATATGATAAGCTTCAGGTAAATATAAATGTAAAAATTTCGTTAAATGTTCTACATGATATTAAATAAATTTGTACAAAATGCAAGTTGACACTTTAGGTAATTTGTATTAAAATAATATTAAGTAATCCGGTATTTGTAAAGGATTACATATTTTGTTTAGGAGAATAATGTAATGAAAAAATCAAAAATCATAGCTTCCCTTATCGCAGCCGCATTGGCTGTGTCAAATTCCGCAGCTTTGACAGTTTTTGCCGAGGATGTAAACCTCGACGGTACTTATAATGCCTACATAGGCGTTCAGTCAGCAAGCTTTACTTTCAGAAACGCCTATGACGACGCTACATACGGTTACGGAATTACCGCCGAAGACGGTACCGTATGGTTCGACCAGCTTACGGCTTGGGACAATAATAATGCGGCAGTAAATATTCCGACGACGTTCAACGACTGCGAAATCGCTGGAAACGGCTCCTATACCGTTTCAATGTCTGACTTTGACTTCGGTGAGGACGAAACATTCAACCTTCTTTATGTATCAACCGATATTCCTTTGAACGAAAATATTACGATAACCGATGTCAGCGTTAAAATGGACGGCAAAACGCTGCATACCTTTGACGAAGCCTTTATGGACCCCGATGCCACGGTCATGATGAAATGGCAGGTAATTAATATGTGGAACGGTGACCTTGGCGGAGCCGACGGTATGTTCGGATACATGATGCCGTCTGACAGCATTGAAATTTCCTTTACCGTAGCAGGCTTTAACTATGACAAGGCTGAGGAGGAAGTAACCGAAGCCGAAACTGCTCCCGCCGAGACGGAAGCTGAAGCCGAGGCTGAAACAACTGCCCCCGCCGAAGAGGAAACCGAAGACCTCACAACGTCGGATGTTATTACCGAAGCTGAAACCGAAGCGGATGCCGAGGCGATAGACGCGGATGCCGACCTTGATTCTTCTTCGGACAATACGGTTCTCTTTATTGTTATCGGAGTTGCCGCTGTCGCTGTAATATGCGTTATTGTTGCTGTTATATTAAAGAAAAAGAAATCCTGATTATAAGATAAAACAGATTAAAATTATTTACAGACTGCTACTTATTTATAATATAAAAAAGCGGCAGTCTGTATTTACTGTTTTTGAACGTGTTCATGGCGTATAAAAGTTTTATTTATTAAAGCCGTAATACGTCAGCAACTGGTAAAGCATCTTTATAAGACGCAGTATTACGCCTGTGCGGACACGTTCCGGTACTTTTAAGAAAGGGTGATATTTTTTATGGCAAAACAGAACAATACCGTATCTTCTTCGGGAACTGTTGCTGTTCCGGTAAAAAATTATAAAACGCCGAAATCCGCGTCTGAAAGAATATCGGATAAAATATACTGGTTTTTTCGCTGTATAATTGTCTTGAATGTGGTTGTAATTTTTCTGCCGCAGCTTAATCCCGCAAGATTAAGTGAAATGATAAATAAAAACCTCTCCCTTTTTTCATGCGGTGTATCATATTCATCCGTAATCGCAAACTGCGGACGTGCTTTAAGGATGGGCTGGGTTTCGGAAGATAATTTCAGGATGCTGAGCCTTTTTTCAGCTTTTATTGTTCTGGGGGCAGTGCTTGCCGCCGCCGGCGGGTGTATGTCGCTGGGAAATAATAAGCTGAAAAAAAGGGGACTTTTATTTACCGCCGCGGGCGGCGCCTTGGAGTTAGGCTCCCTTTTCGGATTATATCAGGTTTATCTGCAGTTCAAACAATCTCAAAGACCCGAAAGGGTATTGCCGATGCTTCCCGATACCTATTTATTATTCATAATACTGGGAGGAGCGCTTTTACTTTTATCGGTATTAAATTTTATTCTGGTTCCGAAGGGGAAGAAGGGCGATGTTATAAGCATCGAACCGAAATTTCAGCTTTTCCTTATGATGCTTCCGGTAATCGCACTGGCTTTTGTTTTCAGCTACCTGCCTTTATACGGCTGGAGATATGCTTTTTTTGACTATAAGTCGGGCGAAACCCTTTCTATGGACAAATTTATCGGTTTCAAGTGGTTCACTTCACTTTTCCAGAACAACGCGACAAAAAAGGATATTATAAGAGTTATGCAGAATACGCTTGCCATGAGCGGGCTGGGTATTCTGACAAGCTGGATTCCGCTGGCTTTCGCCGTCTTCCTTTCGGAAATAAAGAACATGCGGTTCAGGCGGTTTGTTCAGACATTTACCACAATCCCTAACTTTATCAGCTGGGTGCTTGTTTATGCCATCGCAATTGCGATTTTTTCCACCGACGGTTTTATAAATACTTTCATAAACAGCCTTGGAGGAAGCTCCGATACCAACTACCTCATGAGCAGCAGTCACGTATGGCTTAAAATGCTTGCCTGGGGAACATGGAAGGGCGTAGGATGGAGCGCAATTATCTATATCGCCGCCATTTCCGGAATCGACCAGAACCTTTACGAAGCCGCAACCGTGGACGGGGCAGGGCGTTTTCAGAAAATGCGGTATATTACAATTCCCGACCTGATACCGACATACTGCGTGCTTCTGCTTATGTCAATCGCAAATATACTCTCAAACGGTATGGAGCAGTATCTGGTATTTTCAAACGCCATGAACATGAGTGATATTCAGGTGCTTGACCTTTATGTATACAATCTCGGTATCGAGAACGGTCTGATTCCCCTTTCAACTGTAATCGGTATGGTTAAATCCATTATAAGCGTTATTCTTCTCTTCAGCGCGAACGGCATATCAAAGCTCGTCCGCGGTGAAAGTATTGTGTAGGGAGGGTCTGTATAATGGAAAAGAACAATCAAATGAGCCGTACTGCATTAAGGGAAGAAAAGAAATATTTCAGGGAACATAAAACCGTAATGAAACTTAGCGGCAGTGATATTATTTTCAGTATTCTGAACTACACCTTCTTCGCTCTGTTTACTTTAAGCTGCCTGTTTCCCTTTTATTATATTTTCATTAACACCATTTCCGACCCGGAGCTGGTCACAAAGGGTGCGATTACGCTTATCCCCCGGCAGCTGACGATTGATAACTACATTAATATGGGCAAGGTTGACGATTTATGGACGTCTGTTTTTATAACGTCACTCAGAACCGTGATAGGCACTTCCCTGATGGTGTTCACCTCGGCGCTTGCCGGTTACCTCGTTACCAAGAATGAGATGTGGAATAAAAAATTCTGGTACCGTTTCCTGGTTATTACCATGTACTTTAACACGGGTCTTATACCCTGGTACCTGAACATGGCTATGCTCGGTATAACCGACAGCTTTGCCTCCTATATCATTCCGGCTATCGTAGCGCCCTATAATATTATACTGGTTAAGACCTATATCGAGTCAATCCCGTCGGAAATTGAAGAAAGCGCATATATAGACGGGGCAAGCTACTGGATGATTTTCAGGAAAATCATCTGGCCGCTGAGCAAGCCCATACTGGCGACAATCGCTATTTTCGGAGCGGTCGGACACTGGAATTCGCTTCAGGATTCGCTTATTCTCAACCAGAATTCCCCCGAACTCTATACACTGCAGCACAGGCTTTATATTTACCTCAACCAAAGCTCAAACCTTGGAGCCCTGGTATCATCGGGAACAAGCGGCGCGGATTCCGCTTCGATAGCGGGCATAATAAATACTAAGATTATACAGTATACTATTTCAATGGTTACTATAATCCCGATTTTGTGCGTATACCCTTTCATGCAGAGGTATTTCGAAAAGGGGCTTATGCTCGGGGCTGTAAAGGGTTAAGACTGGGAATTTAAGAAAAATACATAATTATATATATAATTTTAAGGAGGATATTTAATGAAACTGAAAAAACTTACCGCGGGGTTTCTTACCGCCGCAATGCTTGCTTCATTTGCCGCCTGTGACACCGGTTCCGGTTCAACGGCTGAAAACACCGGCACAGACGGCGCCGATAACACCGGGGATGCCGTAACGGCTGAGGTTACTTCGGCTAAGCCTGATGAAACTGTCCAGCTTACCGTTTACAGCCAGCTTGCCAACTACTCCGGCAAGTTTACGGGATGGTTCGCCGAAATTTTAAAGCAGAAATTCAATGTGGAAATAACGATTATTCCCGACCCGGACGGAACATTTGATACCCGTATGGAATCAGGCAATTTAGGCGACATTGTTATTTTCGGTTCAAACGGTGACGAGTATAAACGCGCCGTTACCGAAGGAATGCTGTTTGACTGGAACGAGGATGATATTTTAAGCGATTACGGTCCTTATATTAAGGAAAATATGCCGTATGCCATTGAAAACAACGCGGTTATGAACGAAGGCATAAACGGAGAGAAAACCGTTTACGGCTTCGGGCATAACGTTGCGACATCCACAGAGGACCATGAAACTTTCTTCTATACATGGGACTTGCGCTGGGACCTTTATAAGCAGCTCGGTTATCCCGAAATCAATAATATCGATGATTTATATAATATTTTTGTTCAGATGAAGGAAATAAACCCGACCGACGATAACGGCGGCGAAACTTATGCGGCTTCACTCTGGCCCGACTGGGACGGAAATATGGTAATGTATGTAAAATCCTTCGCTACGGCATACTGGGGTTTTGACGAACTCGGTTTCGGATTATACGATGTCGAGGACGGGACATACCACCATTTTAACGAAGAGAACGGACCGTATCTTAACAGCCTTAAATTCTTCAACAGGCTTTTCCAGGCTGACCTTCTTGACCCCAACTCAATGACCCAGACCTTTGCTGAAATGAGCGAAAAGGTTACGGCAGGCGGCACTTTCTTCTCAATTTTCAACTATTCGGGAAGTATTCCGTACAATACAGAAGAGCATACCGCCGAAGGCAAGTATATGTATACGGTTACCCCGAACGACGCAACCCCGATTGCTTACGGCATGAACGTTCTGGGAGGAAACAGAATCTGGACTATCGGCGCCAATACCGAATATCCTGAGCTTTGCATGGAAATACTGAATTATATTTCAACCCCGGAAGGCTGTATGACCTATAACTACGGTCCGAGAGGTCTTACCTGGGATTATGATGAAAACAACAACGCATACCTCACAGAATTCGGCGAAACAGCACATGCCGATAAGAAAAACACGAATATGCCCGCGGAATGGGGCGGCGGAACCTATGACAACGGTTCGTTCCAGGTTAATAACACTACCTGGTCTATCGACGCTTCTAACCCCGATTCAAACGGTGAAACATATAATAAAGACAACTGGAAAAGCAGACGTACGGGAGCAACCAGTGATATTCAGCAGGACTGGATGGATTTCACAGGATTCTACAATTCTGAGGAATACCTGAACAGCAAGCCTTTTAAAGTAGCGCTGGCGACTCCTTATTCCGAAACATCCAGGTCTGACGACCTTAAAATCATCTGGCAGCAGGTTGCCGAATGCATTAAAAATTATTCCTGGCAGGCTGTTTACGCTGAAAATGACGCCGAATATGACAGGATTGTCAGCGAAATGATAGCTCAGTGCAATGAATATGACCCTGACGGTCAGTGCCTGCAATGGTGCCTTGATGAAGCGGCTTACAGAAGCTCGCTTGAAGAAGCGGTAAGATAACAAATAACCATATCAAATAAATGAGGTTTATCGGGATGATATAGAGATTATACACTGTAATGTATCATCCCGGTATCCCTGTTTTATTTGCTGTAACGGGATTTATTACTTTTCCGAACGGAGATAAAAATGGCTGGATTTTTCAGTACCGACAGTAAAATATACAAGTTCATGTGCAAGCTTACGGATACATTGAAGCTGAATTTTTTATGGCTCCTGTTCAGTCTTCCTATTATAACAGTGGGTGTATCAACTATTGCCGCTTTTTATGTCGGCATGAAAATGGCTGAGGATAACGAAGGCCACATCGGAGCTGAATTTTTAAAGGCTTTCAAAGAAAATATCAGACAGGGCATACCTATGTCTTTTATTTTAATTATCAGTATATGGGCTGTGTACCTTGATTTTCAGATTTTCAGCGCGGCTGAGGAAAACGGGGTTGTTTTCCTTATTATAGGTATTATTTCGGCATATATACTTACGTTCGCGCTGCTTTATTCATTCCCTCTTCTCGCCCGTTATGAGAACAGTATTATAAACACGCTCAAGAATTCATTCAGAATCAGCATGAGGTATTTCCTGCGTTCCGTTTTTTTATTGATTTTAGTGGCAATTGAAATTGTTATTATTATGTGGAATTTAACTACTCTGCTTGCGGGATTATTAATAGGTCCGGCTTTTATTATACTTACAATAAGCGGACCTGCAATTTCTCTCTTCAGACGTATTGACAAGAGTAGCGATGATGTGGTATAATGTTTATGCAATATGAAAAAAGGGGCATTAGCGCAGATGGGAGCGCGTTTGACTGGCAGTCAAGAGGTCAGGGGTTCGATCCCCCTATGCTCCACCAAACAGCTTGAAACCCGCCTAAATAGGCGGGTTTATTTTTATATCCCCGAATATTTCACGAATTTATATAAAATTTGTACCGCTTGGAACACTTTACAAGGGTATAAATACGAATATATCACTCATGCCATGCTAATACTAATCCGCGATTAAAGTATATTCCAGACAACGGATAATATCCTGTGTATATCGCGGTTATTTTTATTTTTTATAAATCCATTTTGTTAAGATTATCCCAGTCTATATTTTCTGATGAGATATACCCGCTTTTTTCAGCTTCTTCAGCTTCTTTTTTTTCCGAGGCGGTGACTTTTGTATAATCAGGGTCCCAAGCTAAAACTATGTTCAACACACATTTTATATCCGGTAATACTATAATCCTTGACTTTCAGGCTTTAACTATGTATAATTATATTAAAGCCTGTTACTTAAAACAGTTAAACCGAGCAATGATTGTAAAAAAGGCGGTGAAAATACCATACTTTAATTTATACGGATATTCGCGGGCTTTACGGTATGGTTATAATAATGAATAAACTATTTAAAACAATAATCAGTGTTTTCCTATCCTTTTTACTTTTTTCATTCGGCGCGGGAGCTGAAAAACTGCCTGAACAAAAAGGAAATGAATTTATACATGTAAAGGGAAATAAAATTTATGACCGTGATAACAATGAATTTATGCTTAAGGGGATTTCTTTAGGGAACAGCGTATGGGGAAACCTATCTTTGCCGAACAGGAAACATCATACGGAGGAATCCTACAAAGAGCTTTCGGAGCTTGGCTTTAACTCCGTACGTTTTTACATGAATTATAAATTATTTGAAGATGACAGCCAGCCTTATAAATATAAGCAAAGCGGCTTTGACTGGCTGGATTTGAATATTCGGTGGGCAAAAAAGCATAATATCGGTCTTATTCTGAATATGCACGTTCCTCAGGGAGGTTATCAGTCGCAGGGCGACGGAATGGATTTATGGACTCAGGTTAAAAATCAAAACCGGCTTAGCGCGTTATGGAAAGAAATTGCAGAGCGTTATGAAAACGAACCGGCAGTTATCGGTTACAGTCTTATTAACGAACCGAGTATTCCTTTGAAAAACACCGTGAAGGAAAGCGTTAATGCGTTTAATGATTACATAAGTAGACTGGTAAAAACAATTAGGTCTGCTGACAAAAATCATATACTTTTTATTGAGAGACCCTTAATGGTCAAAAATACCGAAACCGGAGAAAGGTTATACGGTGAACCGGGTGAACTCAGTCATTTCCTGGTTGACGATGATAATACCGTATATGAATACCATGATTATTCACCTTTTTCATATACACATCAGAATCTTGAATTTGCGGATACAAAGGGTATTGTCAAATACTATCCTTCCGATGAAATAATAAGCTTTGTCAATGAAAACACCGTATGGCTCGGAGCTCAGACGGCGGTTGAAACAGGCAGTGAAGAGAACGGCTGGGTATATTGTGAAAGCAAGCCTGTTACAAGGACACAAAAATATAATTTAGGGGCAGTATCCTGTCAGGTTCTTAATTCCGGGGAATCCGGAACGGCATATTTTGACAGGATTACAATAACTGAATATGATAATAAAGGTAATGTCACAGAAATAATTACAGCCGGTTATAACGATAAACCTGATTTCTGGTTCTGGTCGAGCAACGGTTCAGGCAGCTACGGTCATACTGATACTGAAAGCTATAGCGGAGAAGGTTCTTTATTCATAAAAGGCGTTACCGGGGATTCCAACTTTGCGGGTAAAACCTTCGAGCTGAAGGAAGGCTGTGAATATACGGTTTCCGCTTGGGTCAAGCAGGAAAATTGCCTGGACTGGACGAAAGCCGTTCCCCGTATTGATTTTATCAAAGGTTCTGACATCCAATCGGTTAACAGGGATTATCTCGAAGCTAATATGAAAAAGAACATTGAATTCGGTATAAAAAACAACGTTCCGGTTTATCTGGGGGAATTCGGCGTAAACAATGAAGCGTTTATTTATGAAAGGGGCGCCCCGGATTTCATAACGGATATGATTGAACTCTGCAAAGAGTACGGCGTCCATTTCAATTATCATACCTATCATGAGCAAACCTTCGGTCTTTACATGAATTCGGATTTTGAACTCCCGGGAAATAAAAATACAAAGCTTGCTGAAATTTTCAAAGAAAAACTATAATTAATGAAAGGCGTTTTAATATGAAAGATAATCCGATTATTGCTAAAATGACTTCTGAAATCGTTAAAATCTGTTCCCCGTTTCAGATTTATCTGGTATCCTTTAAGCTGAACTCAAAGGGTGAGCTTACCGCATTTAAAGTTTGTATTATAACCGGGGATTCATATGATATAGTAAAGCTTGAATCTGATATACTTCTGAGTACGGACTGCCCTGTGCCGTGTGATATTATAATGTACCATATAAGCGAATGGAACAACTCCCTGGAGGATGACTGCACATTTGCATACAGGGTGGAAAATGCGGGGGAATTGCTGTATGAGCAGGAGTAGCGGGCGTAAAACCGACAGCAAGCGTTATTTTGACTGGCTTTATTATTCATATGAGGATTTGCTTGCCGCACGATTGCTAATTAACGACAAAAGGCTTTGCGAGGCTGTAATTTTCCATTGCCAGCAGGCTATTGAAAAGGCTTTGAAGGGTTTTATGCTCTTGAAGCAGCATAAGCTGTACGACGGTCACAACATCACATGGCTTTGCAAGCAGGCAGCTTTAATAGACGGCTGCTTTACCGAATGGATACCTAAAACCACCGAGCTTAACAGATTTTACATAGAAACCCGATATCCGGCTGATATTCACTTTGAAATCACCGGGGAATATGCCACCGCAACCCTTTCGTATACCGAGGATTTTATTACACTTGTATGCAGTCTGACTAAGTTTGACTATAAAAGCTACCATAAACGTATACGCAAGTGAGCGCGAACGCTTTTGGAATTATTAGCGTAATTATTAATTTTTTAAAAACACTTGCAATTTATATTAATATGTGATAAAATAGTAATGTTATCTTTGTAATTTCGATTTTATTTAAAGGAGGTGCAGTCCCATGGCAAAATGTGACGTTTGCGGAAAGGGTGTTACTTTCGGTATTAAGGTTTCTCACTCTCATCACCGTACCAACAGGAAATGGAAACCGAATGTTAAGCGTGTAAAAGCTGTTGTTGACGGTACTCCTAAGCATATTCATGTATGCACAAGGTGTATGCGTTCCGGTAAAATTACCCGTGCTGTATAATTTTGTTATATTAAAATAAAAAGAGACGCTGAAAGCGTCTCTTTTTATTTTAATTGAGTTTTAATATGTGAAATTGGTGCTGTCAGTCAAGCTTAAGGACAGCCATAAAGGCTTCCTGCGGAACCTCCACAGTTCCCAGCTGACGCATACGCTTCTTGCCTTCCTTTTGTTTTTCAAGAAGCTTTTTCTTACGCGTAATATCGCCGCCGTAGCATTTGGCGAGAACATCCTTGCGCATCGCCTTAACGGTTTCGCGCGCTATTATTTTTCCGCCTATGGCGGCTTGAATAGGAACCTCAAACATCTGACGGGGGATGTTGTCCTTTAATTTTTCAGCTATCCTGCGCGCCCTGCCGTAGGCGTTGTCGGCATGGACAATAAATGACAGTGCGTCAACCGTTTCGCCGTTAAGCAGTATGTCAAGCTTAACCAGCTTTGACTGAACATATCCCGTAAGCTCGTAATCAAAGGAAGCATATCCCCTGGTACGGGATTTTAAAGCGTCAAAGAAATCATATATAATTTCATTCAGCGGGAGCTCATAATGGATTTCAACCCGTGATTCCTCTATATATTTCATATCCCTGAAAACCCCGCGGCGTTCCTGACAAAGCTCCATTATGTTGCCGACATAATCAGAGGGAGAAAGCACGGTCGCCTTAACCATCGGTTCCTCTGCGGATGAAATCACAGCCGGGTCGGGGTAATTGGTCGGATTGTCGATATAAATTGTTTCCCCGTCAGTTAAATTAACCTTATATATAACCGAAGGAGTGGTGGTAATCAGGTCAAGGTTAAATTCGCGCTCAAGACGCTCCTGAATAATTTCAAGATGAAGAAGCCCCAGAAATCCGCACCGGAATCCGAATCCCAGCGCAACTGAGGTTTCAGGTTCAAAGGACAGGGAAGCGTCGTTAAGCTTAAGCTTGTCAAGCGCGTCGCGCAAATCGCTGTAATGCGCTCCGTCTGCGGGATATATACCGCAGAAAACCATCGGGTTTACTTCCCGGTAACCGGGCAATGCCTCTTCGCACGGGTTACCGGCGTCCGTAACGGTATCGCCTACTTTAGTGTCCCCTATTGACTTAATGGAAGCTGTTATATACCCGACCTCTCCCGCCTGTAAAATTCCCGTGTTAAAAAGCTCCGTGGCTCCCATATAACCTGTTTCAACGACGGTAAATTCGGCGTTAGCGGACATCAGCCTGATTATCTGCCCTGTTCTGACGCAGCCGTCCTTAACACGGACATAAATGATAACGCCCTTATAGCTGTCATAATAGCAGTCGAAAATCAAAGCTTTGAGAGGAGCGTCAGCGTCTCCTTTCGGCGCTGGGATATTTTTAACCACAGCTTCAAGAACCTGCTCGATGTTTACTCCCGTTTTTGCGGAAATACGCGGAGAATCCATTGCGGGGATTCCGATAATATTTTCAATTTCACCGCATACCCTGTCGCAGTCGGCGGAGGGTAAGTCAATTTTATTGATAACCGGCATAACCTCAAGGTCGTTTTCAATGGCTAAATAAGTGTTGGCAAGCGTTTGCGCTTCAATACCCTGTGATGCGTCCACCACAAGCACCGCGCCCTCGCAGGCAACAAGCGAACGCGATACCTCATAATTAAAGTCGACATGACCGGGGGTATCTATCAGGTTGAAAACATATTCCTCGCCGTCAGCGGAATTGTATGTCAGATGAACCGCCCGCGCTTTTATTGTTATACCGCGTTCGCGTTCAATATCCATATTGTCGAGAAGCTGTTCCTCCATATCGCGTTTTGCAACAGTAGAGGTCAGCTCAAGAATCCGGTCAGCCAGCGTTGACTTGCCATGGTCAATATGGGCTATTATACAAAAATTACGGATATTCTCCCGTTTATACGCCAAATTAACACTTCCTTTTTTGCTTAATAGCTCCGTTCTTTTCTTCAGGAAAAATACTGCATATAATCAGGATAAAAGTATTCAACCTGTTTCGAATAAGCGTCCTGAGCGCTCCGGCAGGTATCCAGCAGGAATCCCCGCTCATTAGTCCACTCTTTCAGTCCCCTGTAATAAAACAGTTTATGATTATGGTTAATTATAAACGGCATTATTCCATGAACAAGACATTCCCTGAACATAATAATTCTTCCGACACGGCCGTTTCCGTCCTGGAAGGGGTGTATAGCTTCAAACTTCTCATGAAAACCGATAATATCTTCGAAGGCAATTATTTTTTTGCGTGCATAATCTTCTAACAGTTTATTGACGGCTTTTGCGACGCCTGATGGCGGAGTTGTCTTTATATTACCCACAAAATTAGGACGGGTCTTATAGCCGCCTGTTTTAAACCAGTCTTTACGGGAATCCGAAGTACCCGATTTAAGTATCCGATGAAATTCCTTCAGCAGATTTTCGGTCAGCGGTTCGCCGGCGTTACGGAGCATATAATCAAAACAGGAAAAATGATTTACAGTTTCAATAATATCATCCACATTTGCGGTTTCCCCGGTTTCAAAACCGATTGTGTTTGTTTCAAAAATATACCTCGTCTGGTCTTCCGAAAGACGGCTGCCTTCAATTCTGTTTGAATTATAAGCGAGATTAATCTGTGTCTGATGATATAATCCGCCTTTAAGCTTTATATCCATTTCTTCATGTAACGCTTCCAGCAGAGTTTCCGGCATTTTATGCTCCTTTTTGGTTTATTACTGCGGCATAAATTATATAATCATATCCTGCTTATTCCGCTGTATTTACTATAGCCTTTACTAAATCCTCATAATACCATTTAAGGTTCCTGCGGTCTAAAAGCCCGAAACCCTCACCGCCGCTCGGCAGGCTGTTTGAATTATTATCCCATAATACTACGGGTATGCTGTATTTATTAGCCGTTTCAATATAATATTCGGCGGCTTCAACCCTTTCTTTTTCGTTATCCTTGTTAATCCAGCCGCATTCTCCTATTATAACGGGTATTCCTTTGGATATAAAATTACTGTTAAGCGTATTGAAAAACGAAGTAATATCATTTTTTCCGCTGCCGTCCAGCTCCTTAACGGAAGAATCCCGGTTCAAAGCCATATTATACGGAGCATAGGAGTGGACGGAAATTATCAGCCTGTTATCTTCGGGTATATTAAAACCGCTTAAAGCCCCGCTGCTTGCCGCATAGGGGGGTATCATCAGATAACGCGTACTGTTTTTTCCGCCTGACGCTCTGACAGTATCAATAAAAGCCTTGTTTAAATTATTAACCACCCTCCTTTCTTCCTCCGTTCCGCCCTGCCATTCCCTTGCGGAACCTACTGTTCTGGGTTCGTTCATACTTTCAAATATTAAATATTCGTCATAATTATTAAAACACTCAGCAATTTGCTTCCATAATGTAATAAACCTTTTTGTTGTTGCAGCCTCATCATTTTCCGTAAGCTTAATCCATTCAGTATCGTGATGTGAATTCAGTATGACATAAAAACCGTTATTATATGCGTAATCAACCACTTCCTTAACTCTGGAAAGCCAAGCCTGTTCAATTTTCCCGCTTGAATCCATATGCCCGCCCCATGATACGGGGATTCTTACAGCGTCGAACCCTGCCTTCTTCACTTCGTCAAACATCTCTTTCGTTGTTTTGGGGTTTTTCCAGTATGTTTCAGCGTTTACCCCTCTTATACCGGTCGAATCAAGGGTATTGCCCAGATTCCAGCCTACCTTAATTTTCTTTACAAATTCCATAGAATCCTTTGCTGAACTGATACCGGGTTTTTGCACGGGTTTATCAGCTTCCTTTATTTCAGCCTTTTGTGCCGGCTTTGTATTATCAGTCTTTTTTACCGGAGTTGTATTTATGTTAGCAGAAGGGGTTGCGGTTTTGTCATCCTTTACCGTTACCCTGCACAAAGCGGAATATGATGACATATCCCTGAACTTAACCGTAACTTTTACAGTCGCCGTTCCTGCCTTTAAAGCGGTTATTTTTCCTTTACCGAGAACCTTTACGATATTTTTATTGCTGGTTGCCCAAGTCAGCTTATAATTCTGTTCGCCCTTAACGGAATAGTTAAGCTGATAGGTTTTGCCTGCCGTTACGGATACTGATTCCTTATCGAATTTTATTGCAGCTTCGTCCGCCGATAAATTCAACGGAAACAATGTGACTATGAAACACATTATCAATATAAGCGCCGGTATTTTTTTTATTTTCATTTAGTAAACCTTCCTTTGAATAATTATAACATTGATTATACCATAATTCTTAAGATATTTCAACTGGTTAATGCAATATAAAACAATATTTTTAAAAAATGCTGACAAATATGCAATTATATGTTATAATATTTATTAGTTTTAATTGCGGGGTGATTTCCATAGCTTTAAATACAAAAAGGAAAAAATGGAGCCGGCTTGACAACGCCGCAAAAATCTTTCCTTCCACAAGCGAGAAAACCGATACCAGGGTTTTCCGTTTTGCATGTGAGTTATACAATGATATTAACCCGTCTCTTCTGCAGGCAGCCGTAGATGAAGCGGTTAAGGTTTTTCCCGATTACCTGTGTATTATGAAAAAAGGGCTTTTCTGGTATTATCTGGAGCAGACCGATACAAAACCCGTTGTCTGCGCCGAAGATAAACCGGTCTGCTATTCAATGTATGAAAACAGCCACGAAAACCTGCTTTTCGAAGTTTCCTATTATAAAAGCAGGATTAACCTTGAAATATACCATGTGCTTTCAGACGGAACGGGAGCTGTGCTGTTCCTGAAATCAATTATATGCAATTATATTGCGCTGTGCAATCCGGATGGATTTAAAGATAAGACGCCTGATTTTGATACAGGTCAGTCCGTTTCAAAGAAATCCGCCGACGGCTTCAGAAAGTATTATACCAAGCCGGAAAAAGCATATAAACCCAGGCAAAAAAAGGCTTACCGTCTTAAAGGATTTAAAGTTGACGACAATATCCTGAATGCAACCGAAGTTGTCATGCCGGTAAAAGCCGCTGTTGACGCGGCGCATAAATATAAAACCACTCTGACGGTCTTCCTTACCGCAGTTTTTATTGATTCAATCCATAAGGAAATGTCCGTTTCGGACGAAAAATTCCCGCTGGTTACAATGGTTCCGGTGAACCTACGCAATTTTTTTCCCTCGGATACGACTAAAAACTTTTTCGGCATGATTTCCGTTATATATGATTTCAGTTCCTGTGACGGAAGCTTTGAAGACATTATAATGTCTGTAAGCAGGCAGTTCGCGGAACAGCTTACCAAAGAAAAGCTCAGTATCCGCATGAACAGGCTGGCTGCCCTTGAGCATAACCCGTTTATTAAAATTGCTCCCCTTCCCATTAAAAACCTGGCTCTTAAAATTGCCCGGAATATAACTTTACGCCATGAAACCGTTGTTATATCGAATGTCGGAAAAATCATAGTCCCGGAGGAGTTTGAGCCTTATATCAGGCATTTCAGCGTTTTCGCAAGCACGCTTAAGCTTCAGCTCTGCATATGCTCATACATGGACAAGCTTTCGCTGGGGTTTACCTCCGCTTTTGAAAACACCGCCGTCCAGCAGAATTTCATAAGGTTTTTAACTGCCCTTGGCATTGAGGCTTCGGTCAGGTGCAATAAATTCTTTGCCGATACTGACTATTATATGGAAAATGGTGGTTCTATATAATGTCTGCTGAACAATTGAAAAATGCCGTCGCTATGCGACGTAAAAGCATTTTTCAATTGTTCAGGTGCAAGGTTTTTGAGTAAAAATACTCAAAACTCTTGCACTTATAAAACAGTTTTCTCAGAAAACTGTTTTATAAGCAGACATTATCAAGAAG
>QMCD01001231.1_pt2 | contig 15959 bp, 8 predicted proteins | sample 1821841 | NCBI WGS metagenome assembly QMCD01 (sample SAMN01991225, study PRJNA193472) | Termite gut metagenome, whole genome shotgun sequencing project. | isolation source: worker | host: Macrotermes natalensis | reverse complement strand
ATCGCCGGGAAAATGCTTAATAGTTGCTATCACGCCGTGGTCTTTCATAGCACGAGTTTGTGCTTGCAAAATTGGAAGAGCACGCTCGGCATTGTCGGAAACTGAACGTTCAATTACCAAAGGGTGTAAAGGATTCATATTCAAATCAGCAACCGGATTAAGCAACCAGTTAAAACCCATTGCACGCGATTCTTGCGACATAATTTGACTGTAAGCATACGCCAAATCGGTATTATTGGCAGCACCGAGTGTCATTCCTGCCGGTAGTTTTGTCGTAGCATCTAAGGCCGTCTCCCGCACTGATCCATAATTGGTTCGACGAATCGAGCAGCAGGCTGTTTGTATAACTTGGAATGGTATTGTCGGGGAGACGTTCGATACTGTCGTCGGCAAGTGACACCCTGACCACACCCGAGCCGTGCGTACTGTAATATATCCTGTCTTCGGCGCTGTCATAGACAGAATGTACGGCCTTTTGCAGTTCGGGGTCGGAAGAGTAGCTACGAAAACCCTCCTGCGGAGAGTATGTGGTAATCCCGCCCATATATGTCGATATATATAGCTTTCCCCGTTTGTCGAGAATCAGATTCACGATAGAATTGTTGTGCAATGGGGTGTTTCTGCGGGTAAAGCGTTGAGTGTGGCCTTTTTCTTCGAGGCGGAACAGGCCGCCGCCGTCGGTGCCGACCCACAGCGTACCCGAGTGGTCGCGGACAACGGAGGTCACACAGGCCAAATTCTCTCCGCGCGGCTCCCCGTTCGCCGTAAAGGCATAGTACTCGAAACCGTAGATTGAGCGGGGAATAATCATCAGCCCTTTTTGGTAGAGGCCCGCCCAAACATTTCCCTGCAAATCCTGCATCAACGTGTGGACTTTACCCGAATTCGGGTCTATCGGGGAACGGAGAATGTCGGCCTCTTCGATACTCTCGGTGGAGAGGTTGAAACGACGGATACCGGTCTCTTCCGTCCCTATCCAAACATGAGGCCCGCCGAGATGCTCCTTTCCCTCCAAAATAAGGATATCCCGAACCCTGTAATTCGAAACGCCGCCGCGCGCAGGACGGACATAACCCAACTCCGGGTCGAACACGAATATCCCGTCATTGTAGGTGCCTATGAGTATTTTACCCGAACGCGGCTCCTCTCGAACCACCGAAACGGCAATATCGTCCGGAACTCGCTCTCGTGCACTACCCCACAGGTGGCTGTCTACCTTTCCGCCCGCCATATCGATTCTGCTGAGGCCACGCTCGGTGTGCATCCACATGATCCCTTTCGAATCGATGTATGTCCTGCCGGAGAATTCCCCCGCGATCAATCGATTGAGGCTGATGGTGATCTCCGTGTCCAACTCGTGCGTGTCGGCATTGAAGATGCGGAAACCGATACCAGAAGTAGCTATGACTATATGTTTCCCGTCCGGAGTCTCCTCGATGGAAGAGATGTGGTAGCGCGGATTGCTTCCGGAAAGAATGTCGGTGAAGGTATGGTATTCGCGGTCGAATATCTGCAGACCCGACGGGGTACCTATCCAGCATGTTCCCCTGCTGTCGGTAAAGACGGCTGTCACATAATTGTTGTTGAGGGTACCTGGGCGGTTACTATCGTGTCGGAACGTGGTAAAGTGCATCCCGTCGAAATAACTCAATCCGTTTTGAGTCGCAATCCAAACGATTCCGCTCGGATCCTGATATATCTTGTTTATCTTACTGTTGGGCAATCCGTCCTCCGAAGAATAAAAACGCACCCGCTGTCCACACACCGGGCCTATGCAGAAAACAAGAAGTAATGCAATAGCGTATCTAATCAAGTAGTAGACAGACATAATAATTCTTGTTAACTATGTTTTAACCAAACTATTAGTGTGATTTCGGAACAGTAAAAATTTCACTCAACATTACTTTCAATGACTATATTGTCGAGATACAGATTGCCGGCCCCCGATGAGTTGGCCTTCAGTTCGAAGGTATTCGCTCCCTTTCGCAAGGATACCGACATGGTAGCCGTATTCCATACGGTGTTGTCGTTGTCGGTCATAACAAACTCAGGAGCGCCCGCCTTGACGTTGTTTACATACATATCTACCGTGTTGACTGTCGCCGAAGGAGCGCGATAGCGAATACGGAACGTGTATACACCCTCTTCCAATACGGTAATTGCATCTCGCACGGCGGCTGCGGAATTGGTGCCGAAGTTGATGTATCCCTGCGCCGTGTAATTGCGTATCGGCTCCGTATCTCCTTTTGACACCCTTTTGGCCACATTCTTGAAGTCGAAATATTCGGCTTCATACTGATGCGGGCCATTATATACCTGCGGTGGAGCGGGAGGCTGGATAGATCCGGCAGCATACGTACTCTCACGTTCCACAGCATTTCCCGAACAGTTGACGGTCAAGTCGAGTGGGCCGTTATGTCGTACGGTGAGTTCATACACACCATTCGCCCAACTGTCGGAAACACTCGCCGTTCCATTTGCTCTCGGAACGAGGGAATATGTCGGGGGCGATGTGGCCCCGTATATTTTGATCACGTCTGTTTTATTCGAGCCATTGATATCGTAATTGTTCATATAAAAAGTGACCTTGTCGGCATATTCTTTCACAACGGCTACGGTATATTTGGAGTAAGCGAGTTCCATTTTATCACACGTATTATACTTAAACGGAATGTCGGCATTTCGTACTCCGGCAAGTCCGTTATAAATCACCCACCCGTTATCTATACGCCCGGCAAAAAGTTCACCGGTGTACTCTTCCGGAAACCAGCTATTGAATTGCCCGACTTTGGTATTCACGTTGCCCCATGACGCATCGAAAGTCGATTGACGAATTTTATACCGGAATGACCTGGCCACATCGTCGCTCAATTCGAATGCCACGGGGATAGTGGGATAACGTCCCGTTTTCTTGAAGAAAGAGTGATTATCCCAAAGATTGCCGTCGTCATCGCGCAGATAGAGTCCTTCGTGCAGATTCTTCGGGCCGCTGTATTTTGCATTGTCGTCGCCGGAATATACATCCTGGATAATCACGACTTTGGAACGGTCGACAACCTCTTGCCGGGAAGGAATACGAATCGTTTTATCTATAATTTTGCGGAACATATCCATATTGATATTGACAAATTGCGGAAAACATTCCCAATTTCGGCTCTGATAACCGTCGCCCACACCGACAGTACCGGTTTCCCTAAAACATTGCTGCCATATAAGTTCGGGGCCGTCGATTACGGTTTGGCCGGTCAACATCACATGCTCTATAATGGGCAGCGCACCGGCAGCCGGCGGGAAATCCTTATCGCCGTTCTGTCCCACATCCTGTGTCCAGCCGCACTGGGCGAAACGAATACCGTACTGACCTGCATAACCGGACAGCCACGTTCCCAGGCAAATTCCCTCGACATTGAAGAAACCGCCCTGCGTAGTATATTTTTCACACATGATGAAGTTCTCGGAATGCAACCTGGCAGTTTGGGCAAAATCGGAATTACGTTTTACAAGAGCAATGGGATTGATATTGGCCGACCATGTGTTTCCGCAGAAACTCACTACCAAATACCCTCCGTATTCATGCGTAAGTTTCATCAATTGCGTCCAATGCGCCACCCGTTGCAACCATGATACAGAGAAACGATCGTCGTAGCCCCAAAATTGTTCACAGTAATTAAAACCGAGAAAATTCGGGTATTCTTCAAAGAATTCCTCATACACGCTACCCTGAAACTGGCTGTATGAACTAAAATCTGGGAAATGACAGAAGCCGCCGCTCGAAGGCTGCACCATAGCCCAAACATTGTTTTCAGCACACGTCCTCAACCACGATTTTGCAATTTCGTACCCATACTCGCTTACCTGAAATCGCCCTGTCGTTTCATCGTGACTCACGGACAGCGAGATATTAAAAATGACGAACGGGCGGATATCGGCAGGTATAAGGTCTATGATTTTTTGGGGATCGGCGTAATTCCACGAATCGATATGAACGAGCCATGCTGGTTGTTCGGGAGAAATGGGACGACGCAACGTCCCTGTCGGCGGCGGATTTCCGGGATCGTCGCCTTCCTTGAAAAGATCGAGTTCGATGGCAGGCGTCCTGTCGTTGAACGTGAAACGAACCGACTCGTTGCCCACGGCGCTCACCTGCTTGAACTGGCCGGTGAGTTTGCCGCTTTCCGCCCTGGCGAGGGTGCGAGACCGGGTTCCGTACTTCACGGTCCAGTAGCCGTCGGTATCGATACCCACAATCGGTGTCGTCGTACTGTTTCCGTCTACCACCTTGATTTTTTCGTTGTTCTCGAATGTCAGCCACTCGTCGTCGACAGTCCAGTAATATTCATCCTGTTCCATTCCGGCTCCCACCTTCGGAGAATACACTGCACTCTCACCTCCGCCTTCCAACGCCGCTATTCGGGCATATATACCGAAACTCGCGCCATCCGACAATTCGACGGTATAGCTCGCACCGTTATTCACCGCGTTGTATGTCTTCACGGTCAGGTTCTGTTGTTTGGCGTCGACGAGCCTGCGCAGCGCCTTGACATTGGTGTTGATATTCTCGACGGCCACGCCGGGTTCGGGTACGGACGTGGTAACTACATCGTCGTCCTTACATGAACCGAAAAGACATGCGCAACAGGCCGTTCCGAGAAAAAGCAGGTATAACGACCTGCTCTTGCGATTCAACGAATTCATCATATTCATAAAGGTTATCGGAAGTTTGCTTATTAAACCGACTGTTTTCAAATTCTTAAAGGTTGAAAAATGTCTAAAAAACCAGCCGGAGCGCTTCCGCCACCGGAAGCTACTCCGGCTGATTCATTTAATGTCGTTTTGCTTTATTGGGCGCCGAGTCCCATTGCAAAACCTGCGTAGACAGGCGTGCGATTGTAGTCGGTACCCCACAGGCCTCGCGGTTCGGAACCTTCGATAGTCGCTCCTGCGGTGATGCCGTAGCGCTGTGCCGCAGGAATTTTCGCAAAGTACGACTTGACTATGGCCTCGTAGAAATCGCCCAACTGCACGCGCTGCGCATAAGTCGCGTTGGCGGTCGTCACATTGGCTCCTTCCTCCCCTTCGAGACTTATTCCGAGGTCGTTAATCCTTATCAGCCTGCCCGTCGCGGCGAGGGCTTCGAACAAATCGTCGATATCCTGCTGTTGCTGTGTCTGAGCTGCCGGGTCGGCTTTCAGAGTGAGGCTGAGCGGTGTGGAGATGCCGTCGATTTTCGTGACTCCGTCCGACTCGACGCGCGCGATATAATCGACGAGTCCTTCGAGCTTGGCGCTGTTGCCCAACAGGCCGGTCTCGTTGACAAAGAGCGTCACGTCGCCTTCGTTGTGCTGGCGCGTCAGTTTGACGGCAAGTCGGGCATATCCCTCCTCACCCAGATAGTCCTGCCAGAAGAAGCTGGTCTCGTTTGAGCCGCCGTTCACTGCGCCTGCATCGTTCACCGGTTCTTTTATAACGTCCCAACTCTTCACGTTGCCTTCGGTGGCGGCCATCATGCCCGCTATCCATCTGTTCATGGCGTAGGTGAGTGTGTCGGCTATTCGCTCGGGTGTTTGGGGAATGACTATCTCCTTGTCCGCCGACTCCCAAAATATCGACACGTTGTCAATCCAGTAGTCGCCCGAACCGGTAGCCGAACCGGCGATGACGTCGAATTCGGTCAACTGTTTCTGCGCCTCGGTCAGATTCAGGTTGGCAAACTCCATGTTGACAAGCCCGCGTCCCCAGGTACCGTCGCCGGGAACTCCGAACTCGCCAGCGCTCATGAATACCGTCAACGGCCCGTCGTTGATTCCCAGTCGCATACCGCCACCATATAAACCGGTCGTGCCTGTTGCGCTCATGTCCATGGTCAGCTTCACCATTTCGCCGAGCCTGCGGCCCTCGGGCAACACTACGTGGAACTTGGCATGTGCCTGGATGGCGGGACCGCCTATGTGCAACACCTTGCCGGCGCCGCCTTTGGGGTCGTTCTCCACCTTTGCCCAGCCTGTGCCGTTGGAGCCGGAGTCGTAGAACATGGGATAGGAGGTGTCGAGGGCATCCGACTCGAAATTGGCTACCTCTATCGTGCCCGATACCGTGGTCTCGTAGTACATCGAGACGTTGTCGATGTAATAGTCGGCGGCGCTTGTTTGCGAACCGATTATCAAATCGAACGAGGTCAGCGCCCGCTGTGCTTCAGTCAGATTAAGCCTCGAAAGCTCGAGTTTGATAAGTCCCCTGCCCCAAACGTCGCCGGGACAGCCGAAAGTTGATGGGCCACCCCATCCTCCGGTCACGGGCAGATCGTTTATGGCCATACGCATACCTTGACCGTACAAACCACCCGAACCAGGCCCTCGGAAGTCGATAGTCACGTGAACGTAATCGCCCAACTTGCGACCTTCAGGCAGGGTGATAGGGATTTTAGGATACGAACTGTTGGCCGCGTCGCCGATATAAAGCACGTTTCCGCTCACCCCGTCGGGGTCGGTTACTACGGTCGCTGAGCCGTTGCCGGTCATCGGAAGGGTGGTACCCAACGCCATATCCTCCAAATCGAACTTGGTGGTTCCAGACTCGCTCTCTATCGGAATGCGGGTAGGCGCTATCAAAGAGTTCAGGTAGACCATGTTCTGCCCGCTATGGGTCACCAGCGGGCCTCCGAATACGGACAGGCTGCCGTCGACGGCCGTCATGACCGCACCCTGAACGGTGCCGAAGTCCATTTCGCCTTCATCGGCGGTTATCGCCCCGTGATTCATGTTGGGAACGGTCACCTCGTCGAAGTTGGTCACTACCAGTCCGTACAGCGCCTCCTTCTTCACGAAGTCGTCTACCACCACGCCGGTTCCAAGCATAAACAGGGGATTCGCACTGCGGTCGATGTACGATTTCAGCACGCCGAAACTGTTCAGATATTCGCTTTGGTTTATCTTCTCCGTCTTTTGGACCTCTCCGTGATACGACTCGGGAGGAAACTCGGCACAAGATACCGATAAGACAGCGATAGCCAAAATAGCCGTAAAATGATTTATGTATTTCATTCTTTTGTCTTTTTAAGTGTTATACACGTCATTGTTCTGCCGGTTTCTTCACGACCGTGTAGTACTCGGGCTTCACATTCCGGGTTTGGAGAACCAGGATATCCTCCGTGGCGTACTGTGTATCCATGGTCTTGAAATCCACATCGTAATCGAGATAGATAGCGTCGCGATCCTTACCGCCGATACTGTTCTTTTCGCCTTTCGAAATGAACCTGCCGGTGCCGGTGATCACATATTTGTCGGAATCTTCCGCAGGATTGGAAATTGTGCAGGAACCGTCGTCGGTAAAGGTCAGTGTCAGGGTATACGGCACTGCTGTCCCTTCGCTGTCGTATGCGGTCAGGGTGATATTGTTAACTTTCAATCCTTTGGTTACAACCTCCACTTTCTCGCCCTGTTCCACGGCAATCGGTTCCATAACAGGATTACCGGCTGCGTCTTCCATCGGATTACCTTCTTCATCCAATACCGGCCTCTCTAATCGGGAGACGGTCTCCGTACCCTCGGGAGTGGTAATCACATCCGTTCCCCTGCGCAGATATATTCCGTGCCAGGGATTGACATACTTGACGGCATAGAGCGTAAAGTCCTTCGGGGCCACGGTCCAATCGTCGCCTATGCAGCGATTGGGATTATCGACCAACTCTTTCCCCTGCAAAATGGAATCCGCACCCTGCACACCCGTCATTACCAAGGGAATGACATACATTCTTTCCAACGATTTGGGGTCTGAGAAAAATGCATCGTTCAACTGAACTATCACTCCGCCCCGGGTGCTACCCGAAGGAATGACAATCTGGTTGGAGGCCAACGTATAGTAGGAGGCCGGCATAGGGACCACTTCGTCCTCCGTGTTGGCGAAAAGCAACCCTTCGGTCAACGAATTATCCACTTCGAAAGTGATTGTCCGTTCCTTATGGTTATTCACCCATACTCCGCCCACTTGAGCCTGGATCTCTATTTTGTGCTGATTGTCAAGGGTAAGATCGACATTCGGATCCTCACCGAGTTCTACTGTCCGAACAGGGAACTGGCTGGAAAAATAGACTGTCTGATAGTCGAAGTCATCGAATGAAATATCCTTGTTGCTACAGGCGGTCAGCCCCATCGCGGCCAAAAACGCCAAAATTACAACTATTTTACTTGTCTTCATGTTAGAGTATCGTTTAAAGGTTCTTATTACCATCCGTTATTCTGTTCCAAATTGCTGTATTTCATAATCTCGGAATGGGGAATCGGCGCGTAATACATGTAATCTGCATACGAACGGGCTTCCACGTCGATAGGAACTATTGAATTCCCGTTGATATCCAAGCCGCGGGTAGTTTCGTTAAGGTTGCTCTTCCAACGGCGAAGATCCCAAAAACGGAAACTTTCGAAACAGAGTTCCAAACGGCGTTCGTTACGAATCAATTCACGCATTTTGTCCTTGTCGGTCGCACACTCTTCCAGGTAAGGGTCGTCGGTGCCGCCCACGCTCGCACGTCGGCGAATCGCCTTAATCACGTCGTAGGCCGAATAACTGCGTCCGCCCGATACCTTGGGGCCATACGCTTCGTTGGCGGCTTCGGCATAGGCAAGAAACATTTCGGTGTAACGCATACGCGGATTGTAGTGCGTCTGTCCCGTCCGGGAAGAGGGATTGGCGTTGACATCCATGCGGAGACGTTTCTTCATGTAATAACCCGTACGGGTGGAGACGTCCCTCACGTTGATGCCGTCGGCAGTACCCGACTGACTGCCCGTGCTGATGACGGCATTGTTAACACCGGCCCTGCTGCCGTTGTAGATGATGTAGAGCGCCAGGCGCGGATCGCGGTTCGTGTAAGGATCGCCCGCACTGTATCCGCTACGACTATCCGTAATGGGATATCCGTTGGCCATCGGGAAAGCGGCCACCAAATTCTGCGTGGGATTCATGTAGCCCGTACCGAACAGCGAAGGCGGAAAATTTTGCTCCTCCTGCGTATAGTTGTTCGTGGCTATATTCTCGCGCCAAATCATCTCCTTCGGATTCAACCCTTCACTCAACGCATTGAGTTCTGCAACGTTGGTATAGTAGGTATGTCCGTTGGGGTCCAAACCACTCACTCCGTCGATGTAATCGAGCACCGAACCTGCCGCGTCAGCCGCATCCGCCCACGTGGTGGTATTGGAAGCGTCCTGGAAAGCGGGACTGGCAGCCAACTGTGTGACTCTGGCACGCAGGGCTTTTGCCATCAATCCGTTGAACAGCTGGCGGGCCGACTGCCCCATCACACGGTTGTATACATAGAACAGGTCATTGGTCACTTCGTCGTCCCCTCCTGCATTCTCGATGAGTGTCAACATGTCTGCGGGAACTTCGTTATTGGAGGTAACGTTTTCATACTCCATAGGCAAACTCTCATCTGCAATATCCAAATCGGCGTATATCTGCTGCAAGCACTCTTCAAACGTGTTGCGAGGCACATTGAAGTTGGACTGTGCGCCCTGGAACTCACGGAGAATGGGTACTCCCATCAATCGTCCGTCGGCTGTAAATCCGCTGTGATTGCGAAGCAGGTAATACATGAAAAGTGCGCGCATACCGTGCGCTTCGCCTTTCATTCGCAAGTTGAACAGTGCGGCAGCTCTCGGGTCTTCGGCCCATTTTACCTTATCCATATTTTCCAAAAACAGATTGAGGTTTTGGATAGCTCCGTAACTGGTCACCCACATGTTCACATGATTGTTGGTAGAAGTCCACTCGCCTGTGGCCAGTCTCAGATAGGCGTTACCTCTCTGATTGGTCACGGCATCGTCGGTTGCATACTCGCTGTTATCGTAGTACCCCGGTATAACCCTGTACGTGTTGGTCAAAAATCCCTGCGCGTAATTCGGATCCGTGTACATTTGTTCGATAGTCTTGAAGTTTTCGACAGCCGGCTCGAAAAGGTCGTCGCAGCTTGAAAACACCAAAACAGCGGCCAAAGCGAGAAATATTCTTTTTTTCATATTCATATTTCCTTTAAATGATTATTAGAAAGCCACTTTCACACCGATATTGAAGAAACGGAGCTGGGGGGCGGATCCGATATTGGTTTCCATGTGTTTGCGATCTTTGGAAATCGTAAGCAGATTCTCGCCGCTGACATAGAGGCTCAATTGTTTCATGAACGTATTCCCGAGTGTTGCATCCGAGAAGTCATAGGTCAACTGCACCTTGTGCAGGTCGAAACGGGCGGTGTTGTATTGCCAAAAAGTCGAATTCCGGAAATTGTTCGAGTTATCCGTCGTCGTAAGGCGGGGATAGGTTGCCGTATTTTTGGTCTCTTCGGTCCAGCGTCCGAGTACAACTTCCGAATACTTGTTGTTTCCGCGTACCCAATAGTAAGAGGAGTTTTTGAAGCCCTTGGCGCCCATATTTCCGCCACCCATGGCGAAAAGCGTAAAGTTCTTCCAGTTCAGCGTCAGGTGCAAACCGTATGTGAACGGAGCTGCGCCCGAACCGCTGTGTCCCAAATCTATTTGGTCTCTGGTGTCCACGATTCCGTCGCCGTTGATATCCTTGTATTTGAGGTCACCGGGTTGCACGACTCCGAAAGACTGCACGGCATGGGCGTCGATCTCCTCCTGACTTTGGAAGAATCCCTCGGATACATATCCCCAGGAAGCATCCAGCGGTTTTCCTACCCGATACTGGTAGGCGTCGTCGTAAACTTCGTCGCGACGCGTGGCTTTACTGCTAAAGACCATTCCCGCAACGCCCAGCTCCGCATTCACCTGTCCGATTTTCTTTCTCAGGTTGACAGTGAAATCGAACCCGGTACGCCTGTCGTTGTTGTAGTTCAAATTAGGCAGATAGGAGTAGTCCCAACTGGTGAAATAGGAGGGATAGATGTTGGCCGAACCGGTCGTCAACAAACCGTTGGTATCCTGCGAGAAGAAATTGGCATCGAGGGTTATCGCTTTGTTAAATAGCGTGGTTTCCAAACCCACCCGGAATTCTTTCCTTTTGATGTATGTCAACTCGGGATTGGAGCCGCGAACGGACCTGGAAGTCCAGCCTCCCGCAAATGCGTCGTGCCACTCATACCAGTTTGTCTGACTGAAGTATCCCTCATAGAGGAAATATTCGGATATGTCGATGTCCTGATTCAATACGCCGTACGATGCGGTCAGTTTAAGGTCGTCCACAAAAGAGACATTCTCCATGAAATTTTCGCCGCTCATACGCCAGCCCAGCGTCACGGTCGGCGATAGCGCCGTACGTTTGCCTTTGGGCAACTTTGCGGAATGGACAACCGCCCCCGAAAAATCGGCATAGTACTTGCCGGCGTAGTTGTATCCGGCCTGTATACCGAGATTGGCGTTGCTGGTCTTGTGATAGGAACTGCTGTTGTGGTTTGCGTCCGCCGAGTTTTGCTGCTGATACCCCCATGCAATCAGGGCGGCGGTCACATTGTGACGCTCGTCGAATGTGCGCTTGTAATTGAACTGCGCGCTGAACGTCATGGTCTGCGTATAGCGGCTTTCACCGATATATTCGCTGGTAGGATTATCGTCTTCGTTGTATTTCGTCAGGCCGATGATCATATCCTTGCCGTTCACGTTTGCCCAGGTCGGCTGGTATACGGCATAATTGTATCTGAACGCTTCGGAATAGAAAGACGAGTAATCCACAGCATAAGCCGTTTTGAATGACAGTCCTTTCAGAATAGAACCCAAATCGGCGCCGATATCGAAATTGAACAGGAAGTTGCGGGTTTTGTTCCTGATGTATCCCGCCTCCAGCATGTCGGCAAAGTTATTTGTGGTGAAATCCGAAAGGCCGCCCAACATGTATCTCCCGTCGGGCACGTGCTTGCTCGTGGATATCAAAGACTGAATGGCGACATTGTTCGGGTCCATCATGTCGATGGGAAGCAACGGGGAGAACCAGTTGGGACGGAATGTGGAAGCCGCTCCCCAAAAATCGCCGCGACCGACATAATTGTCATCGAATACCACTCCGGCGTCAGCCGATGCCGTCAGCCAATCGGTCAGATTCATATCGATGTTGGCACGAACGTTAAACTGCATGTCCTTGTTGTCCTTCTGATAACCGTATTTCATCAGGGAGCCGTTATACCTCGTTCCGAAGTTGGTATAGTAGCGTGCCCGCTCGGTTCCGCCGGACAGTTCGACAGTAGCATCCGTCCTGTTGAAGGCTTTCTTCAAATAGTCGGATGTGTAGTACTTGACATCGGGATAACGGTACGGATTAGAACCTGTCGACGTGTTGTAGATCGTCTCCGGGCTATATCTTTCCGCTACACCGTCGTTCCGCGATGCTTCGTTATACAGGGTCATGTACGAGGTGGCGTCCAAATAGTTGGGGTAGGCTTTCGGAGTATTCAACCCGGTATTGGCGCGTACGTCTATCTTCAGAGGATGAATCTCCCCCCGTTTCGTCTCGATAAGTATCACACCTTTGGCCGCCCTGCTTCCGTAAAGTACGATTGCGTTCGCTCCCTTCAGAACGGTAACGCTTTCGACCTCCGAAGCACGCACCTGCGAAGCGTTGCGGGGAATTCCGTCGATCAACACCAAAGCGCCCTGGCCCCAAATGTTTCCCGTGTAACCTCCCACCATGTTCGACAAACCGTCGAGACTGTTAGAAGAGTAACTCTTCTTCTGTAAATCCGTAACGCTGACCATCGAGACAGCCCCCGTCAGATCTTCTTTTGCTATTTTCCCGAAAGCCACATTCACAAGACTGTCTTTCACCTCCTGCGCCTGTACGCTAACCGCACCCGACAGAATCAGGGACAAAATAGCATAACCGGTAAATATAAATCTATGTTTCATCATATTTGTCTGTTATTATTCTACCTCTACTACCATCCGGGATTCTGATATAATTCCGGATACATATTCACATCATTCTGCGGAAGCGGGAACCAATAATGTCTCATCGAGAATTGGCGCTCGACCAATGGTTCATCTCTAAATCTTAGATTCAGCACCTTTGCCTCCTGCGGTTTGGTAAAGTCCATCTCGTCGTCCGGCAGGGCGCGGTCGAACTCAATCGACGTCTTTATGTTGTAGGGATATTGATGCAGAAGCATCCAGCGGCGCAGATCGACGAAGCGGTGACCTTCGTAGAACAATTCGACGGCGCGTTCGCGACGCACTTCACTCATGAAACTTTCGGTATTGCCCGTGAATTTTTCCGCCACGTTGTCTACACCTGCACGCGCGCGAATCTTGTTAACCGCATCCAGCGCCGAAAGGGAGTAACCGCCGGCCTTGCTTTGCGGAGTACCGTAACCAATCGCAGCGGCCTCGGCGTACATCAGATATACGTCGGCCAGGCGCATAAAACTCAACACCATAGCGTTGCCATCCTCGTGGCCATCCCACTGATTGGCCATAGGATGGACAATCTTGGAAATCATAAACCCTGTTATCACACCTCTCCCCTGATCGTATCGATATATACCTGTCGAAGAAAGGTTGGCATACTGTATGGGTTCCGGCCTTTGTGTCTGGGGATTGGTCGCCTGACGCGGAGTCGACGTACATTGAACGCCGTCGTATATGATATCGTTGTAAAAACGGGGGTCGCGATCCCTCCACGGATATTGCGGATCATATCCCGACTCGGCATCCGCTACTTCGGGGTTGGTAATCGGAAGTCCGTTTTTCATACCGTAATAGAAAGAGTAGTTGGCAGTGGCCCACACCTTGATACCGTTGGGACGCAGCATCATCGGACGGTAATTGGTGACCTGATTCCAGCGCCAGCGACCACCGATATCGCTCAATTTTTCCATAAAAATCGCCTCCTTCAGTCCCGGCAATCTGTTCTGCTGATTATACGTGTAGAACAGCTGCTGATATTGGCTGAAATCGGCCAATTCATAGCGTCCGGTCGATTCGGTAAGCGCCAACGCCTGTCCGAATACGTCGGCAGCCTTCTTGCAATACTCGACGTTGTATGTTGCGCTGCCGGTCGATACGCTGTTCATAAGCGGCGAGCCGGCCCACAGGTAGTTTTTGCCGAGATAGGCCATGGCCATGATTTTGTTGATGCGAAGATTGTTGCGGCCCACCGTCTGCCGGCCTACGGTCGTTTGATCCCAGTCGACGGGAAGCAAATCGGCAGCCCGTTGAAAGTCCTCCGCTATCTTATCGGCACATTCGTGATAACTCAATCGCGGAAGGTTGAAAGTCTCGTCCGAAGGCAGTACCCTGTCGATGTAAGGCAAACCTCCCCAATACTGTATCATCATGAAATGGTACCATGCACGGAAGAAATAGAGTTGGCCTTCTATCAGATTCCTCTCTTCGGCTGTCGCCGAGATCAGTTTGTCGAGATTGGCAATGCCTATGTTCGCATGACGTATAGCCTGCCATGATACCCCCCACAGATTCTTTCCGTCTCCACGTCCACCCGATAAACTTCCTCCGGGGTAGAACCAACCTGTTGCAATCCTGTCCGAGTTGCTTATCGCATGCCAATAATTGCCATTATCAATATGGTAACTGAGAAAAATGTCGTTATTGTTGCCCCTTTCGTTGTAATCCTCCTCCCCGTAGTTCCACGAGTTGTGCATGTCATGCGCGCTCGGCATGGGAATCCCGTTGTACAGCAGTTCCGTAAATCCCTGGAAATTCCTGTAATTCATGAACGGCACGTTCGAGTCGATATCGCTTTGGGGCGATTTATCCAAATATTCTTCGCAGGACGTGAGTCCTATGATTCCCATAAAGAATATCAGGCATGTCCATGTTTTTATTATTGTTTTCTTCATAGCTATCGTTATAAGATGATATTGATACCAAAATTAAAACGTCTCATCGTGGGATATGCCCCATTGCCGGAACCGCCGCTGAAGTTCGATTCGCGGTCGTCGGGCATGTCCGTCCACAACAGCAGGTTGTCGCCGTTCAAATAGAGCTTCAACGATCTCATACCAGCCCGTTTCACCCAGTTGCCGGTGAAGGTATAGGCCAATTCGGCATTTTTCAACCTCAGGTAGGAGCCGTCGAACAGGTAGCGGGTACCGGCTGCGTCTGCGCCTACGACGCTCGACCAGCGCGGATGCGGAACTACGCCTCCTTCGCCCACGGTATAATAGGCGCCTTTCCCGTCGACATAGGCCACGTTCGAGCCTGAGTGGAAGGTGGGGAAGGTTACCTCACGTGTCACATTGCTTACCCCGTAGAACTGAACGAACGCGCTGAAGCCCTTGTATTCGAATCCCAACGAAGCATTGTAGGTGTTTTGCGGAGTTCCGGGATATCCATACGGCGCGCGGTCCTTGTCGTCGATGACACCGTCGCTGTTGTAGTCTATAATGTTGAAATCTCCCGGAATTTTATTGTTGTTGCTGGTCATACGTTGCGTACTTCCGTACACGTCGTCCCAAGTGTTGAGGAACCCGTTATCCAGGTAGGCGAGGGTTTGCCCTATGGGAAATCCCGCGTTCCTTTGGTAGGCGGGTCTCAACGCAGGGTCGTCGCGGAATCTCACGATATTGGTGGCATGGGTCATGTTGGTGTTCAACCAAACGCGCATACCGTTGGTAAACACATAATTGAATTTCAACTCCAACTCATACCCCTTGCTGTCCACCGCACCCATATTGGCGGTCGGAGCGGTCGCCCCGAAATAGGAGGGTATGGCACGCTGGCCGCCGGTCAAGAGAATTTTCGTGCGTTTGTCGTTGAAGACATCCACCGAACCCGAAACAAAACCTTTCAGGAAAGAGAAATCGACACCGAAGTTCCTTTTTTCCGCCACTTCCCATCCGATATTGGCATTCCCCAAAGAGGATATCCTGAAAAATGAGTAAGGCGTATTGCTCGGAGGACTTCCCATTTGATAGTTTCCACTGTTAACCCATTGATCCGCATAAAGGAAGCGTCCGCCGGCCCTGTCGTCCCCGACTTTCCCGTAGGATGCGCGGA
>QMCD01001476.1_pt1 | contig 15977 bp, 20 predicted proteins | sample 1821841 | NCBI WGS metagenome assembly QMCD01 (sample SAMN01991225, study PRJNA193472) | Termite gut metagenome, whole genome shotgun sequencing project. | isolation source: worker | host: Macrotermes natalensis | reverse complement strand
ATGTGATCTCCTTTTTATCCTTCCATGTCATAAATATTCTATGAAAAATGTATATTGTCCTATGAAGGTTACCGTTTTCCTAAAAAAACAGGCAATACTTAACCCACTATATTAGGAAAATACCACACTCCATGCGTTACGCAATCCCGTGAAACTCATCGGCAAACTTCATTCTTATAGAGATGTTGCCATTTTCGTATACTCTAATATAGTCTACCAGTTCAACCAAAATCTCTCTTGTAAGTTGGTCAATATTTTCATGCTTTTTAAAAGCCTCCCAGAAATGATTTTCTGTTTCAACACTGTTTTCCAGTTCGGTTTTTTCAGTAGCAAGGTTATCTAAAACAGTTTGAAGTAATGTGATCTGCTGTTCATAATCCTCACTCATATGACGATAGTCCCTTTGTGTGATTTCTCCATCTTTCCAGTCTTGGTAAACGGACTGTTTATAACGCATAATTTTATTATATTCTTTTTGCTTGGCCTCCATTAAGACGTCAAGCCTGGCTGACCGGCTCTTTTGCAACGGCGCGGAGTTTACCTCTTCGTAGATTTGTGAATAGACTGTAAATATATATATATATTGGCGAATGGCATATACGACGGCAGACTCCATTAGATTATGCTTTACGGAATGCTTTGAGCAAGCTGTTTTGGAGCGGTCTTTATATGTGCGGCAGAAATAATATACAAAGCCCTTGACTTCACTTCGCGTCATTGCTTTGCCGCAATCGGCGCAGCGGAGAAAGCCGCTGAAAATATAGAGCCTATTTTTTGCCGGTGCTGTCCTGGTGTCGCGTTTCAGCAACTCCTGAACCTTGTTAAAAATAGTTCTTTCAATTACCGGCTCGTGAGTGTTTTCTACTATGAACCATTCCTTTTCGGGTACTTGTTCCTGCTTATGGATTTTATGGCTTTTTATACGTTGGCGGCCCTGCACCATATCTCCGGCATACAGACGGTTTTTTAAGATCTCTCCCACGGTCTTGGCGCACCATAACGGCTTGTTTTCTGCAAAAGGATTCTGATAGCTGTATCCTTTACTTTTTTTGTATTCCGACGGACATAGGGTACCGTACTTGTTAAGATGGCGGACAATGGCGTTTTTACTCATGCCTCCCAGAAACCACGTATAAATATTCCGCACTACTTCGGCAGCCTCTTCATCAATAATCAGGCTATGCTTATCCTGCGGGTTTTTCATATAGCCATACACCGCAAAACCTCCTATAAATTCACCGTTCCGCCGCTTATAGTCAAAGACCTGCCGGATCTTTTTAGAAGTCTGATAACAGAAGTTATCATTCATGACATTGGTAATCGGTACCACCAAGCCGGAAACACTGTCGGGATCCTTAAAGCTGTCGATTCTCTCTGCCAAACTGATAAACCGCACGCTCATCTGAACGAACAGGTTTTCAATCAGGCTGCCGGCGTCACTGTAATTACGGGAAAGTCGTGAGAGGTCTTTGACGATAACGCAGTTGATTTCTTTGTTCATCACATCAGCTATCAGCGCCTGAAAGCCGCTTCGGTTCGTATCGGTGCCGCTGCAGCCATCGTCAGTGTACTCAACCGTACCGGTGAACTCACCGGAATGTTCCTGACAATATTCATCCAGTAGCTTTTTTTGATTCAGCACACTGTTGCTGTCGTCACTACCTCTGCCCATGTCCTCTTTGGACAGGCGAATATATTTACCGGCCTTCCAAACTAGGGCATGATAATATGCCACCGCGTCTTCATGGCTTCCTCTGTTTTTGGTTCTTGCCAATGTGATCTCCTTTTTATCCTTCCATGTCATAAATATTCTATGAAAAATGTATATTGTCCTATGAAGGTTACCGTTTTCCTAAAAAAACAGGCAATACCGGCCCCACCGGAGCAACTGGCTATACCGGGTCGACCGGCGCCACCGGCTATACCGGAGCAACTGGCTATACCGGAGCAACTGGTTATACCGGACCCACTGGTGCTACCGGTTACACCGAACAGTGAATATATGCACAATGCCAATATAAAGTAATATCAATATCGGGAAGGAAGAAAGCGGAAAATGCCACGTATACGGAAAAACAACAAAACGCCGGCCCCGACGGCACCCTTCTGGAAAATCGGGCTCTATATCCGGCTGTCAAAAGAGGACGAAAGTAAAGCGGCGAAGGAAGATCACAGCGAAAGCGTCATCAACCAGGAAAAGATACTCCGTGACTTTACCGGAGATTACTTTGATCCGGGAACCTATGAAATCGTGGACATTTTCACGGATGACGGCCTGACCGGCACGGATCTGTCACGGCCGGAATTACGGCGCTTAGAGGGCTGTATCGTCCGCCAGGAAATAAACTGCATGATAATCAAGTCATTAGCACGCGGGTTCCGCAACCTGGCCGACCAACAGAAATTCCTAGAAGAATTTATCCCGCTACACGGGACACGGTTTATCAATATCGGCAGCCCTTTCATCGACACCTATGCTGATCCCCGTTCCGCAAGCGGCCTTGAGGTTCCTATCCGGGGATTGTTCAACGAGCAGTTTGCCGCCGCCACTTCTGAAGAAGTCCGCAAGACCTTCCGGATGAAGCGCGAACGCGGCGAATTCATCGGTTCGTTCGCCCCGTATGGATACCGGAAAGACCCAGCAGACAAAAACCGTCTGCTAATCGACGAGGAAGCGGCCGAAACAGTACGCTGCATCTTCAGCTGGTTTGTCAATGACGGCTACAGCAAACGGGGGATAGCGGAACGTCTGAATCAGATGAGCGAACCCAACCCAGAAGCCTATAAGAAAAAAAAAGGGCTAAATTATAAAAATCCCCATTCCAGCACCAATGACGGCCTGTGGTCGGCCATTACGGTCAGCCGGCTGCTGCAGAATACTATGTACACCGGCGTGATGGTGCAAGGCAAGTACCGGGTCGTAAGCTACAAGGTACATAAGCAAATCAATGTTCCGGAGGAAGAATGGTTTATCGTCCCGGACACGCACGAAGCAATCATAGATAAGGCAACATTTGAAAAGGCCCAGCTCTTACACCGGCGCGACACGCGGACGGCTCCGGGCAAGAAAAAGGTTTATATCATGTCTGGATCGGTACGCTGTGCCGGCTGTAAAAAAACCATGCACCGAAAAAGCGCCCGGAACATCTCATACTATCATTGCCGTACCTACGCCGACAAGAAAACATGTACCAAACATACCATCCGGCTGGATAACCTGGAACATGCCGTCTTGCGATCCTTGCAGATCCAGATCGGACTTGTAGGCAGTTTATCGGCTGAGATTGAGCGGATTAAGGAAGCACCTGACTCAAGCCGGGAATCAAAACGGTTATTCCTAGCTCTTTCACAGGCCGAAAAGCAGTTAGGACTGAACCGTGAGGCTTCCGACAGCTTGTATATAGACTGGAAAAGCGGCGAAATCACCCAAACGGAATACCGCCGCCTGAAAGGCAAGATTGCCGAACAGCTTGGACGGCTTGAGCAGGCTGTTTCCGACCTGAGATCCGAAATAAACGCCACGCCTGACGGTAACGACACAGATGCTTCCTATCTCGCTGTTTTTTTGCAAGATGAAAATATCCGGACTTTGAACCGGGGTATCGTCGTTGAACTGATTGATACGGTCTGGGTTCATGAGAACGGGGAAATAACGCTGGATTTTGATTTTGCCGACCCCTACCAAAACTGTTGCCCTAAATAACATTTTCATAATATTTCCATAATATTTCCATAACTTCTTTTCTCAAGAAGCAATATATGATAATATAAAGTATTATTAAGTGGCCGGGAAGCAAAAGTCTTGCCCGTCCCCTACAGGTGAGGAGGGTTTTTATGAACACAATTACAGCAATCGATGAGTACATGTCAAGGATTTACAGATGGGTCATCCTAATTACAACCGGAGCTTGTGCCTGTGCCGGCGTTACCCTTGCAGGGCTTAAGCTGCTAGGGCAGTATCAGGATGTTTCATGGGTCGCCCTGATTATTTTCGTCTGTACATGCCTGTTATACATAGGAATAGGGATTGTACTGATCCGCAACTGCATGAAGGACGGCCGCCTAGATCCCCGGATGCTCCGCAACGGCAAGATATTCCTAGCTGTCATCCTGATCATCCAATATAACTTTATCCAATATATGATTCCTTCCCGTGATTTCTGGGCATATGTCTTTTTCTTCGTGATCCTGGCCGCCTTTTTTCTTGATTACAAATACATAGCACTGATTATCGCTGAAATCGCTGTTTCACTGGTTGTCGCCTGGTTTATCAATGGGGCGAACCAGCTTCCGTACCAAGATGACATCTTCTTCACTGATATGGTCCTGCGCGTTGTCTGTGTAGTCCTCTCTTTTCTCTCTATTTTCCTTATTACCCTGTTCACCGGCAAGTTCCTTGTCAATGCCAAAAGGGACGAGCTTGATAAAAATAATTCTCATGTCAATACCGTACTGGAAAGAATCAGCCTGCTGGCCGACCGGCTCAAATCCTCCAGTGAAACCATCGTTACTGCCCTAGAAAATGAAAGCGTCTCACAAAAATCCCTTTCGCAGATCAGCGAAAATCTACTGGATAACAGCGATAATATCCTGCGCAAAACCAACGGCAGCAAAGAAAACCTGTTAGCCCTTAATGCCAGCAGCGATCAGGTGGCGGCGCAGATGCAGGAAGTCAACCAAGCCTCTCAGGAACTGATGAATATATCATCTACCAATGAAAATGCCCTCAACAACTTAATGGTGATCAGCGAAAAAGTAGAGAAATCCACCCAGATCACCGTCGAAGTCACCGACAAGCTGTTGAAGGAAACAGATGAAATCGGCAGGACCTTGGATATCATCAATGAAATAGCCGAATCCATTAACCTACTGTCCCTCAATGCTTCCATCGAAGCCGCCCGGGCAGGCGATGCCGGGCGCGGCTTTGCCGTGGTTGCTCAGGAAGTCGGCAAGCTGGCTGTCGGCACGGTGGATTCCCTGCACAGCATCAATGATGTCGTCACCAAGGTTCAAGGCGGCGCTTCAGAGGTGGTGCGCTTTATGGACGAAAATGCCGCTCTTCTCAAGGAACAGAACAAAGTGCTGATCGATACGGTTAACGGCGTCCGTAATATGATCACCTTATTAAAACAATCGGTAGCGACTATTTCTAACGTCGGCAGCCTGCAAAGCAAGCAGAACGATGTAATCGAACATACTGTCTCCGATAACGAAGTTATTTCCGAAAGCATCCAAAATGAAAACACCGAATTCCGCAACATCGCCCAGATGGTTCAAGAAACCACTAGGGTAATGGATACTCTGGCCAGCCAGGCCGACTCACTTAATGTGATGGTCAAAGAACTGGAAGAACTGTGCGGATAAGGACTGACTGATATCGTTTTCATCACTTGACGGCAGGCCTCAGGGTAATCTGCCGGTTAAATAAGATGTTGTGCAGATATATACTGTTACACCGGAGCAACCGGGGCTACCGGCTATACCGGCTATACCGGGTTGACCGGGGCGACTGGCGCTACCGGCTACACTGGGCCGACCGGTTATACCGGAGCCACCGGCTTAAGCGGGCCGACCGGACCGACGGGGCCAACCGGTTACACTGGGCCGACCGGACGGACCGTAACATGTATTTTACGACAACTGCGGAAACCCTCATAAACACTTAAATTCCCGTCCAAATAAGGTGCTTGGTAATGATACATGCACACCCCTGAACGGCAAGGGGTGTGCATGGGTTGGAATCGTCAAAAGATAGATATGGCTGATGTCTGTTGCCACGGTAAATGTTCAATATTTGATGTAACTCAGCTATTCAGCAGCTTCTCCAAATCTGCCACCGACACATCCATGCGCTTAGACGTTTCATCCATCGACATCCCGGAATCAAGAAAGCGCCGGTACTACACGCCGCTGGCGTCATTCAGCTCGAACAAATTGCCCTCGGTATCTCTGAAATAAGTACAGCGCATACCCCAATCCTCAATGGTTTGCGGTTCGCCTAAAAACTCCACCCCTGCCGCTTTGAGTCGCTGATAGTCTCCGTCCAAATCATCCGACGGAATGATCGTCACGACCGAATCGGGCTGCGCATTGCCGAGTGGCTGTTCATAACCGCTGAACATTATCATGTTGGCTCCCGCAAAGATGGCGAAGCACGGCGGTTTCCCGTCTTTAACGGTGAAAGAGGTGTATGGGCCGTTCCTATCACCCCATACCGGAATGAGCCCATCTTCTCGGTGTAGAAGTCATAGCAAGCGCCGTAGTCCTTGCGTACCAGTATCCGGACTGTCGTGTCGTTAAATCGCATAATATCGTCTCCTTAGAATATAATCAATTTTCCTTGTCGTCCGGCAGAGATTTCATAAGAGCGAAGAAATGTTCAGGCTTGCCGGTACTGAAATAATTATGCCAAGCAGCCAGAGTGTCGGCCTCAAAAACGCCTAAACGCTCAATTATGTGCTTCGCCCACAACAAGCCCCCGGTGCTGCCTGCGGTGATAAGGTTGCCGTCCGCAACAGCGGGCTCGTCCACATAAAACCCTTGCCCTTTGTAGCCGGGACAAAACATATCAAGGAATCCCACCCCATTGCTGGTGTGCGGACGATTATCCAACAACCCCACACCAGCGAGCGCGGTAGTGGCTCCGCAGACCGCGCACACAGTCGCGCCTGCGGCGAGTAATTCCCTTGCTTTTTCGATGACAGCAACCTGCTTCGGGTCGTTCCATGTGTTCGCGCCCGGTAAGAGCAACACGCTTGTTTCACTTACGGCCATATCGCGGATTACGCAATCGGGCGATATTGTCAGTCCACCCATTGTCTTGATTGGCTCTTTGGAATAGCTGACCGTTTTAAGCGCTATTTGCGGCGCGTCCTTCTTGAAGAACCGGCCAGAGTTTAGCTCAGCGGTAACGTACCCTAACTCCCAATCGGCTAAAGTATCAAGGACGTAAACGTAGACATTGTACTTCATGCGTTCACCACCCACTTTTTGCATTGCTCTATACGCTTGCCGTCGTCGCCCTGCTCTTTGTCGTAGGCAAACTGATTCAGCAATGCGCAGGGAAAATCGCCGCATGTCCCGCAATGCTCCTGCCCCTTACCTTCGCAGCAGCTTTTTACGGGGCAGGCATCGCCCCAAAACGGCTTGTTAATATGTACACAGCCGCCACAGTTCATCTGCTCCCTGTATTCGCACTCGCCGCACAGAATACCGCACCTTGATTCAACCATTGTCATAACCTCCCACTTTTTCGATATTTCTATCTTAGCATAAGGAATACGACAGCAGCGTGTCATGTTTATTTATATCTCGACAAAATATTTTCTGCGGCGGTTTTCAAATCCTCGCTATCTTTCCGGCATTTTGAAATCTATGAGCGCCTTGTTTAAATAATCGTTAAACGGCTTCATTAGCCGAAATAACCGCGCCGCTGACGCTGTGAAGTCATCCGCGCTATCAAGCTGATTGTCTGCAACGGGATACTCCAGAAACCAACTCTTGTTTTTCAGGTATTCCGCCTGCGGGTGGTCTTTGTCGCAGCCCGCCGGAACGTTCTTCAGCGCCTTGCCTTTAACAGAGAAACGCTCCGCAAAGTCCTTGTTTCTGATAATCGCCGCAAACTCATTACCGTGAGCGGAGATATACTTGCGCATCATTTCTGTCGCGTCCTTAAACATTGCTTATAAAAGACGCCCTTTGCTCCAATTCTCACTATTCCATCAACCTTAACTGCGCCATCTGTTTGCGCCGATCCTCCGCGTTCTCCTCCGGCGACTTGGTTGGATCATCCCGCTCATAATGCTCACAGGGCAATGATTCGCACTTACCGCAGTGGGACATTTTTTTCTGATTCACACAGCAGTCTTAAAGAGCGCAAATGTCCTCGCCGGTGTATTGCAGCCAATATGCCTTTCCCTTGATTTCAGGGCCGCCTTTGCAGTCTTTCGGGAATGACGGGCATTCTGAGCAGACTACACCGCAACAGCTTATTATTTTTCCATAGTATTATCGCTCCTTCCAAACACTAGCTGGCTGATTCACTATAAACTCTTCTCAAGAGAAAAGAAGTGGCTTTTGCAGGTACTAAAATTTAGAAATGAGTAAAATCTCTCCGCTAATTCATTGGGCGAGTTTGCCTGCGCAAAGCTCTTTGCGTCCTCCTTTGTCTGAAAGGTTGTAGCGTCGGCCCAAGTAGCACCGTCAACCATCAATTCAAATGAGATATAGCCTTTTTGTGTTGAAATGTAGCCCTCGACCAGCTTGTCCACCGCGTCAAGGAAATCCGGGATTGAAACGCCTTTTTTCAGCTTATAGGTGTTAAAGAAAACTACTTTTGACATAGGAAAAACCTCCTCGTATTTGGGTTTAACTATAAAATAGACAGCAATGGAAAATGAGTTGAGATATAGAGTTTAATTATATTTCAAAATAATTTTGTTGGCGGCAGCTTTCAAATCCTCCGCGATAAACTCCGGTTCCAAGACCTTCACCTTGCCGCCGAAACCAAGCAGCAATGAGAGCATATAATTGCGCTTCGTAAACCCGATTTCAAAGCGCAGACTGATTCCAAAGGCGCAACAGCTTGAACATACGCCAGTCCTGTCGCTCTAAGCAGAAGCCGAACACATACCATGACGACCATTGGAAAACTATAAAGTACGGCTCGACGCGACGATGGGATTCGCCTTTGTCGCAGAAATAATCGAACTCTATCACGCGCGATTCAAAAACTGCGCGCTTGATAAGCTCTATTTTCTTGGTGAGTTGCCCGCCATAGTGCGAAGCTAGGTCTATAAAGCTACCGTCTTTGATACAATCTATCCCGCCGAAATAAGGCGGCGTTTCATCAGGCGTATGCCGAAAAGCCCTTGTTTTAAGGGGGTTCAGCGGCATACGCCTGTTTTTTGTTTTGAGGCTTACCGCCACTTGCCCGATTGCCATCTGCCAAAACGCCTCCTTTCAGGTCGGCTCGATTCGATTTTGCACCCCCTCGCCAGTCGCTCGGAGGAATAATTAAAAGGTATAGGAAACGTCAAAAGATTTAATCAGCATGGACGATTTCCCAATGTCCAGTCCGATTGTTCCCCACGCGCCGAATTTGCCCATCTTCCTGAAGTGCCTTTATTTCGCGTGATACCGTGCGGCGCGGCAACGACAACTGCATCGACATCTCATCATAGGTGAGATTCGGATTTTGCCTTAAAGCCGCAATCAGCACAGCCTTATTATCAGTGCCAAGTTTAGTGCCATTAGTGCCAGAATCAGTGCCGGAGCGAACTGATTCGCCGAGCGGCACCATCGTCCTGAATACATCGCCATCGATGAGTTCGGGCTCACCGCCGGAATAAATTTTTGTGAATTTGTAAAGATTACGGACACCTGAACCAAGCGTATCTGCCCGCCCTATCTGGACAAAGAAGTTTGCCAGAAGCGGATTCTTCGGATACGGCGTGAAGCGGTTCGGGTCAATCCGTCCGGGGTTCTTCGGTATGCTCCAGTTTTCAGTAACTATCTTATCCCGCTCGATGATTATCTTCGCAGGAAATGCACTCGTATACTCGCGATGAACGAGGCTGTTGCTCACCAACTCGCGCGCTATTTTGGAACGCACGCTGACCGACTGGTCGCCGATGAGGAAGAATTTATCCAACGTGTGCTTGTTGATAAACGCAATCAACTGGTCGTAGGCGTCAATCAGATTTGTCGTAACCATGAGCCTGTCATCGTAGCGGTCGAGGTTCTCGCGTCTCAAGATGGCATCGGTCAGATAGTTCGGTGTGCAGGAGCGGATCACATCCTCACGTCCGAACAAGAGGATGGCAGCCAGATTAAACCCCGTCTTGCCTGTTTCAAGGTCTTCCTGATAAAGCCCCGCGCTTTGCAGGATTTGCATATCGCTGAGGTTAATCCACGGGTGGTCTTCGCGATGGTTCTGCACCAGACGCCGAACCTTGGGCATGAGCCTTTCGAGCTCGAGGTCGTCTTCCGTGGCATACGGGAATATCTTACGCTCTGAGAACTCGTGTGACTTCCTGCTGTGGATTTGCGCCACAAGGTCAGAGTTGCGCGAGATATCCATATCCCCGTCTTCATTGCGGTCGTATATCTTCCCGGCGAACATGACAATCTGCGAACTCGTGGGAATATAAGCCAGCAGTACGAGTTTGCCGTCGATTTCCGCTTCTTCAAGCGTTAGAAACAGCGTAGGGCTAAACCGCTGCGGATTGTTCAACGTATTTGCAAAGTTCTTCTTAATACCAGCTGCCGCTTTACGATTCACCCCAATGACCGTTCCATCGTCTTCAACGCCAAGGAACAGATAGCCGCCATATCGGTTGGAAAATGATGACACTGTCTCAAAGGCGGTGTTCGCCAGTTCGTTCACACAACGCTTGAACTCGACCGTCATCCCCTCGCCATCAGCAATTATCTTCTTCAAATTGTCGGCAGTCATATAAACGCCTCCTATTCTAATGACATATCGAACGCCTCTACGACATCCGTGCTGTCCAGATTGTTTACCCTCTTACCCATCGCCTTAGCGATAAGTCCGAGCGGTGTCTTTGCCCATGTAGAGCAAAAATCACGATGCCGCCGATGATTGTTCCGAGCGTGGCGCATCCTCTGTTCCGAGCGTGGCGCATCCTCGTCAATCTTCGCGTTCAGCGTCATCGTCAAAAATCCTGTCTAACTCAGAATTGGATGTGATTGCGCGAACCTTATTGCGGATAGCCATTTTGGACATATCCAATCTATAGAAATGGTCTTGACCATCTACGCCACGACTTTTGCGAATAAGTTGAATTCGACCGTATTCCTTCCAGTGCTTTTCAGCAAACTTAGCTAAACCGACTGCTTTGGGATAGTTGTCTTTACGGCTATCATCATGCGGTTCCAGTATGTCGAAAATGTAGCCATGAGTATCTGCACGTACTATAACTAAATCAGGATACATAGCCGTAGCCTCGCCGTTGACTTCATACGGTATCTCTAAAGACCATTTTTTTCGGTCAAGATTCCGAAGCCAAGCAACTGCACCATTTGCCAACTCTTCCTTTACAACTCCGCTTTCCCACGGATTCAAAACAGTCTTAAAAGAAGCATCCTCACTAACGTACAAGTGGTTCTCAAATATGGCACTGTAATCAGAGATAGAGAAGTCTATCCTCTCCGGCAAAACCCAAGGTACTGCGATGGGTCGCGCCGAGGCACTGGTCATACGCTCGTAGACGCTCGCACGAGCTTCAGGTAGATGGGCAATTTCGCACTTGTACTTTTCGTAAAGCGATTCAAACTGTTCAGACGCGAACGCCGAAAGCCGCTCCAGCGCACTGGTATCACCGGTAAAAATAATAATCTCCAGCTTTACATCTATGTGGTTTCTGGTATTGTTCCGTATCCAGTATTCCGTGTGCAAGCCTTCCCCGAGCAGTTTCCCCGACTTATCAAAATGTCGGTTAATATCAAACTCCGACATTTTCATAGTTTGCGTTGCATCATCATAAGTGAATGCGCCGTCACCATACTCGAATGTGACCGTACCGACAGAAAAACCTGTTAATGCAGAGGCTTTCTTTTCAAAGCCTCCTGACGCTTTCATGCGGTCAATTTCATCAGTGATTTGCTTAAGCACACTCTTCTTAGCCGTACTCCAAGCATCCAAATCAATACCATCCATCGTCAATGCTCTCGAAAGTTGGATATAAAGGCGCAGGGCTGCTTGTTTACGTGCTGCATCGATGCTATACGTCACGAGACTATCCATATTCGCAAAGATATCCGAAAACTCGGGGTTGCGCGAAAGTGAAACGAGTTCCCGCGATGAGCCGGTTTCGGTAGGCAGAATGTCTTCGCTCTCCCGCAAAGCGTTCACCACATTTGCCACTGTATCCTCATCGTAGTACGGCAAAAACAGGCTGACATTGTTCAAGTCGGCATTTGATGTGATACGACGGGCAAGCGGTGTACGAATCATACGTCCGAGCAACTGAGCTATATAAGTGAAATCCTGCGCACTGCGGAACGACATCATTGTTTCCGCACGAGGGCAATCCCAACCAGTTGACAAGTTCATTTTAAAGAAGACAATAACCGCTGTCTCGTCATCTTCAATTCGGGAAGCCTCAATGCGTTGCACTTCAATGTCGCGGATGGTCAATGTTCCCTTATCATTGAAAGTGTGTACAACTTCGCCCGGCAATAACTTACGCCCAAGTGACTCTTCCAAAACATCGACGCAAGCACCCATATCCGTGCGTGTCACTTCTCGCTCCGAGCCATCTTCCACCTGCACAACGAGAACCGGCTTTACCGGTCGCTCGTTCTCGCGTAAATCGTTTCAGTTCCCATATTCCGTTCGCTTGAGGATTCACCCGAAATATAGTCTTCCCAGTTGTTTGAAACGACCGAACCGCAGTGAGGGCATTTCACTTCCTGCACAAACAGACTCACCGATTCCCACATTTCCATATTGTCATCGATTTCGTCGCCTATAGCATCTAAGAAATCATTGCGGGCATCGGCATCGTTGCCGTTGGTTTCGAGTGATTCTAAAGCACGACCAAGTTTTTCAACGTTATCCACTTGCGGATTATTTAACGCTACGAGGCGTTCTGTCTGCGAGTTTTTCCTTGCTTTAAACTCGGAATATTTTTCAATGATTGTTTTCTTGAGATGTTTATACTCCAGTCCAAAGCAATGGGTGTGAACTCGCGAATACGCCTATTGAAGTATTTTGCAATATCATCGGCTACACCATCAAACAGTGTTGCCAAAAAATCATTTTTATCATTTTGGCTCATAGCTACCTCCCGAAAATAACTTGAGATTTAAAACCCGCAAACTTGCACCCCCTAATTAGGTTTTGCACCCCCTGAAAAAGCCGAGAAACAGAAGCGTTAAATTGTATCAAAGACGAGGTTATCAGGTCAATGATAACAGGTTCGCGCAAGGAAACAACCGCGTTGTCCGGCACTTTAGACCCTCCTTCACCGAGTATAGTCATATACGTTGTTATACTACCACAAAGTAATTACAATTTCAACCTTGAATGAAAAACCAAATTCCATATACGCTTCCTACAACTAGAATTTACTCTTACTTAAATTCCTAAGTGATTCCATGTATAATGAATAAGGTTTCCAATCCGCAGAAGGAGATCTTATGTCTAACTTAATTCCAGGAAACCAGAAATATTTAACAGAACAGGACAGGGTTTTCATTGAAAAATCCCTCGACAAGACTCTCAAAGCCCCAGAAATACAGGAAACCCGCAAGAACAATGGTTGTCGCTCTTGCGGGTTTTACTTTTAGGTCTTATTTATCCAATGCTTTATCAGCCAATCCATTGACCGCTCCGAGCGCCATCTTCCAAGTAACGTCGGCGGCGTAGCTATACTTCTTCTGATAGCGCTGCCATAGGTCAAGCATAATCGGGCTATTGGCTACGGTCTGGATTGCGTCTGTCATATCGCCCATCTGCTCGGACGTGCCGCGCTTTTCGACCGTCTTTTGAAGAGCTGCCCTGAACGTATCTGAATTGAATTGTTGCATTGTGGTCAGGATATAGATATCGTAAAAATCCCTCATGCGGGTATTGGTAACACTTCGGGTGACTACGGTCTCAAACTTCTCAGCGAGGACGGTTTCCAAGTTGTACGCCATAATGCTGATTGTCCTGTCCTCGAACATCAGCTTGAAACTGTACTCGATTTCTCTTGGCGTGACGAAGTCCCCGGCCGTAATGTCGATTTTGAGGGTCTGCTTCATCTTATCAAGAACCGCGCCGATGGAGACTCTATAGCCCGGATAGTCGGCTTCCTCGCGGATTTCCTCAATGCCGCGCATGGAGAATTCCACGCCGTCGGCAACTGGGGTGGCGAGAATATCCTCAATGATCGTCGTGATTTCAGTGGCGGTCAGCGTTTGCCCTTTGATGGTCGCGTCCATGTCCATCGTGGTTCGTGTATCGATGCCGACCATTGCCGCGATGAGCATACCGCCCTTGAGAATGAAGTTGTGTTTGTATTTGGAAGCGGCGATGCGTTCCAAGAACCGCTCAAGCATGAAGTTCCGTAGGAGTATTTCGGCTTCCACGTTGGACTTCTTGGATAAGTTACGGACGAGAGCCTTTAGTTGCGTTGATGTTTTCATAGGAGTACCTCCATATAGCTTCTGAGCGGCTTTTCAACGCGGAATGTCTCCGCCAACTTCATAAGCGTGTTTAAGTTTTTATCTTTTCGCTTGGCGTAGCGTTTGATTGCGTCGGTCAGGATAGCGATGTCCATCTTATTGCGATTCCGCAAACAGTCGCAGATGGTTCGCTCCAAGCTGTAGACCATCACGGTATGCCCGAACATTGTCTCTACTTCGGTAACGCCGACTTCGTGCAATTCCCGCTTGATGGTGTAGACTGTGAAACCGTCCTCGCGAAGCCTTACCGCACTGTAACCGGTCGGAACCGTTACTGAATAGCCAATAGGGTCGCGGTCGGTCAGGTCATGCAGAAACAACGCCGTTTCATGGGAATAGATGATTTTCGGACGGCGCTGCTGGGCAGCGTACATTTTATCGACAAACTCATCCGGCAAAACATATACGCCAAAATGAGGTCGCTCCAGCTCGCCTGACTTGACGAGCAGACGCAGTCGTTCGTTGGAAACGCCTACTTCATTTGCTTGGGCGGTCGTGAACATACCGCCGTTTTGTGTTAAGATTGGTCTGAGTTCTTCGGGAAGAGACATGCCGCTCACCTCTATTTGATTTTTGTGCTTATATTATACCACTAACTCGCACGAAAATCAAGAGGGAGTTTGACTTTTGTGCGAGCGTGATAAAAAATACTTGCACAAAAGTCAAAACCCACAAAGGCAATCTTGCCCCTGTGGGTTTTATTCTTGGCGTGGCCCTCGTTGACCTTTTTACGCTCCCCTATAGTCGAATCATGAGCGTTTAAAGCGTCGCACGCCACGAATGGGCGGCATGAATGAACCATGCCGGGGTAAGGTTACCCGTGAGGTTACGCCCGTAACCGCCCGAGTTTGCTTTTTAGAGCTTGTATTTAACATTTCCAGTTTTTTTACTTCATATCCTTAACTACACATCTTTTATAAGGAGTGATTTTATGATCACACTAGAAGAACTAGATCAAATGAGCCGGATGGAAATAGAACAGGCCGACAAAAGCAGACTCGCAGATATTCAGGCGATAAGTATTGATCCCTTGCAGCCTACGATAATGCGCATGGAAACTTACTTGGAGCATATTAAGAATCCATATCTCTTTTTATGTGGCGATACCGTAGTCAGGATACGGTTTGAGTCAGATGGAAAAGAACTGGCCGGTAAACTTAAAGATTACTTTGAGAACTTAAAAACGGGCTGATCTTTTGTCAGAGACATAATATAATATCCCTGTGATTATAGAAGATTGGAGGTATAATGGCAAGGGTACGGAAAACCCAAGACAACTTAATAAAGTCTGTCATTTCATGGAAGGCTGCTGTTTATATCAGACTGTCCAGAGAGGACGGCAACGATGAGAGCTACAGCGTAAAGAACCAAAGGCAGAGACTGTCAGCATATTTGGAAAATCTTATACTTGAAGAAAATGCACAGCTTGTAGACTTCTATATTGACGACGGCTACACCGGAACCGACAGCGACCGCGATAATTTCCAACGTCTGCTGCAAGATATTGACAATGATGCCGTGAACTGTGTGATCGTTAAAGATCTGTCTCGCCTAAGCCGGAACGACTGGGAATGTAAAAGATATTTACAGCACTTATTTGTGGTAAAAGATATCCGGTTTATATCTTTGGAGCTTCCCAGACTGGACAGCTACAAAAACCCTGACGATGTCTACGAGCTAGGTGTGTCTATCCAGAGTATGTATAATGAAAACCACTGCCGGGAAACATCCGTCAAAGTCCGCGGAACATTTAATACCAAGCGCAAGAACGGAGAATTTATCGG
>QMCD01001109.1_pt1 | contig 15992 bp, 15 predicted proteins | sample 1821841 | NCBI WGS metagenome assembly QMCD01 (sample SAMN01991225, study PRJNA193472) | Termite gut metagenome, whole genome shotgun sequencing project. | isolation source: worker | host: Macrotermes natalensis | reverse complement strand
AAACAATAAATTTTCTATCTTTGTCTTTCAAAAAATCAAATCTCTATGATAGTCAAAACGTATGGAAGCTGCATCTACGGTGTAAATGCTACTACAATTACTGTTGAGGTAAATGTAGATTCGGGAGTAAATTTCTTTTTGGTGGGCTTACCGGACAGTGCGGTTAAAGAAAGCCAGCAACGAATAGATTCTGCCTTAAAGCATAACGGATATAAAATTCCCGGCAAAAAAATCATTATCAATATGGCTCCTGCCGATTTACGCAAAGAAGGTTCTGCTTACGATTTGACTATTGCAATGGGAATTTTAGCTGCTTCCGAACAAATCCGGGCAGAAGATTTGGAACAATATATCATTATGGGTGAATTGTCACTTGATGGAGAACTCAAACCGATAAAAGGAGCCTTACCAATTGCCATCGAATCACGGAAACAAGGCTTTAAAGGAATTATCCTTCCTGAAGAAAACGCCAAGGAAGCTGCAATTGTCGATAATTTGATCGTTTACGGTGTCAATAACATTAAACAGGTAATTGATTTTTTCAACAAGGAACAGGAATTAGAACCAACGATTGTCAACACACGAGAAGAGTTTTACAATTCGTTAAATGAATATGAATTTGATTTTGAAGATGTAAAAGGTCAAGAAAATACGAAAAGAGCTTTGGAGATAGCTGCGGCAGGAGGACATAATGCCATTTTGATTGGTCCTCCGGGAAGCGGAAAAACCATGCTCGCCAAGCGTATTCCATCCATTCTTCCACCTTTAACCTTAATGGAAGCATTAGAGACCACAAAGATACATTCCGTTGCCGGAAAAATGGGAAAAAATACAGCTTTGATTTCCGTTCGTCCGTTTCGTGCTCCGCATCATACTATCTCGGATGTCGCATTGGTGGGAGGAGGCTCCAATCCACAACCGGGAGAAATTTCCATGGCACATAACGGCGTCCTGTTTCTGGATGAACTGCCTGAATTTAAACGATCTGTCCTGGAAGTAATGCGTCAGCCACTGGAAGAACGCAGCGTTACGATTTCCCGTTCAAAAATGTGTGTGGACTATCCCTCATCATTTATGTTTATAGCAGCTATGAATCCCTGTCCTTGCGGATATTACAATCATCCCGATACTGACTGTACCTGTCAGGAAGGAACGGTTCAACGCTATTTGAATAAAATTTCCGGTCCCTTGATGGACAGAATAGATTTACACGTGGAAGTTATTCCGGTAGCATTTAAAGAATTATCCGAAAAACGAAAAGGAGAAAAAAGCCATTTTATTCGTGAACGGGTAATTCAAGCCCGCGAAATTCAAAAAGAACGATTCAAAGAAAACAAAGGTATTTATTGCAATGCCCAGATGACTTCTAAATTAGTTGCCCGGCATTGTAAATTGAATCAGGAATGTATGGATATCTTTAAAATGGCTATGGAAAAATTAGGACTTTCTGCCCGTGCCTACGACCGCATTCAAAAAGTCAGCCGAACGATTGCCGATTTAGATAACTGTCAAGATATTAAGACGGAACATCTTGCCGAAGCAATTATTTTCCGAAGTCTGGACAGAGACAGCTGGGGAAGGTAAAATATTCCCTGCAAGGACGCACAGACGAAACTTTAAGAGCGTCATGACAAGGCACGCACTCCGTCATGGCGAGGCACGAAGCCATCCAGGACTGTATGCGGTGCAATGGTAAAATGGTGCAATGGTAAAATGGTAAAATGGTGCAACGGTACAATGGTGAAGAAGTAAGACGAATGGTTTCACAAAGTAACACAAAGGATTTCACGAAGTAACACGAAGGTATTATTTAGTGGTTCACTTCGTTATAAGCAAATCAACAAATAAGCAAATTTTCCCCTTTGCTCCTTTCTAACTTCCTGTACCTTCTTTAACTTCCATAACTTCTAAAATTTATTTTTACAAATCTTATCTATTCAAAACATTTTTTTATTACATTTGCAATTCATTTTAATGTCTTATGATAAACAGTGTAGAATTGCTTAATTATAATGTCAATATCTCTTCCAATTACTTGGCAGTATCAAATAATTATGTAACACACACACACACACACACACACACACACAACGCCACCGGAATATAATATAGATTCGCGGGCGTGTAATTTACTCTTTTTCTTTCGGATAAATTGCAGTTCTTCTTCCTTTATTCGGTTCCCGATGGGGCAAACCGGAGCAGGAATGGCTGTCGGGAACTCCCGACGGGCAAGTCGGAGCGGGAATGGTCGTCGGGAACTCCCGACGGGGCAAACCGAATCCGGGAGAGACTTTCGGGGCTCCCGACGAGGCAAACCGGAGTTGGGAGAGACTTTCGGAACTTCCGACGAGGCAAACCGAAGTCGGGAGAGACTTTCGGGGCTCCCGACGGGGCAAACCGAAGTCAGGACAGGTCGTCGGGAACTTCCGACGGGTAAACCGGAGCGGGGACACCCATCGGGAACTCCCGACGACCCACACAGAGCTTCAAAAGCTGTTTCCTGCTTATTTATTAAAGATAAAAACAATATTGCGAAACATATAAAAATTATTCAAAATGGAAATTAACAGATTCGATATGTCGCGTCTTCGCGGCGAAGAACACTTTCAGTACATGACCGACGTAGAACGGCTAATAAAGGAGACAACTCCACAAGTACTCAATATTGAGAAACTTTTTCCCGTCTTTCAGGATTTGCGGAAGAAGGAAGATCTGGCTTTGGAAGTCATCCGTAAAAACGCACTCACCAATTCCATTACCGAAATGGACATTACGCGGGATGCCCTTTATAAGGGCTTTTGCATGCTAGTAGATGCCCATACCCACAGCATGCGACCGATAGAGGTAGAGGCTGCCCGCCTGATAAAGATAGTTGTTGATCATTACGGCAATTTCCGCGACAAGCCATACAACGAGGAAACGGCAACTATTTATAATTTCCTGCAGGAGATTAACAGTCGCTGTGCTATGCAAATTGAGATTATCGGGGCGAAAGAATGGATAGAAGACCTGGCGGAGATAAACAAAAAATTTGAAGAGCTGATGAATCGACGCTTCGATGATAAGGCAGAACAGGAGAGTATCATTCTTCGCGAAGTCCGCAAGGAAATCGACACCGCTTATACGCAAATCATCAACCGCATCAACGCCCATATTTTGCTGATGGATGCTAATGACAGCCTGTCGGGTTTCGTCAGCCGAATGAATGAGCGTATCGTCTACTACAAAAACACCATCGCTACGCGAAAAGGTAGAGCCAACGCAAAGAAAAACGAGGAGGAAAACGAGGAAACGAGTGAACGGTAAAGCGGTGAAATGGTACAATGGTAAAATAGTGAAGTAGTGCAATGGTGTTTGTTCAGAGTATCATCTTAGCGAGACACCCGAACGCGAAGCATGTGAGAGCATCGAAACTTTAGTTGAGATAATCCAAAACTACCCTTAAATCCCCTAAAGGGGACTTACAAAGCATATTAACATGAAACATAATAAACAATAATAGAATAAGAAGAGCTAAATACTAACAATAAGCACTGAATCAAAAGTCCAAAAAGACCTTTACCTTTTTCTTCCCCTTTTAGGGGGAAGTCCCGAAGGGGAAGGGGGCGGGGATTTAGGGGCGAGAATAATAAACATAAGGGAAACAGGCAGAGCCTGTCAAGATAAAACGACAAGCAATGCCACTCAGTTTTTTTAATTGTAATAAGAAATATAGCGAAATAGTTTAATCAATAAATAATAATAAGAAATGAAAAAAATAACATTAATTTTAACAGCAAGCTTGCTATTGGCAAGTACAACTATGTTTTCCCAACGCCAACAGATAGGCACGTCCAATACTTATTGGGAAATTACTAACGATACGCTTTATATCACCGGAAGTGGGGATATGCCGGATTTTATGCCTGGTGGTACTCCCTGGTCTAATATCAGCCATACATTCAATTATTTGGAAATAGGAGATACTGTTACGCATATAGGAAGTTATGCTTTTTCTTCTTGCTACGGCTTAACTTCGGCAACAATTCCCAACTCGGTGACAAGCATTGGAGAGTGTGCTTTTTCTTCTTGCTACGGCTTAACTTCGGCAACAATTGGCAATTCGGTGACAAGCATTGGAGATGATGCTTTTTATTATTGCACTGGCTTAACTTCGGTAACAATTCCCAACTCGGTGACAAGCATTGGAAATTATGCTTTTTCTTCTTGCTACGGCTTAACTTCGGTAACGATTGGCAACTCGGTGACAAGCATTGGAAATTATGCTTTTTCTTCTTGCTACGGCTTAACTTCAATAGAGGTAAATACAGATAATCCCAATTACAGTTCTTTAGACGGTATACTCTACAGCAAGATGCAGGATACCTTAATCTGCTGCCCTGCAGGCAAAACGGGAAGTATAAGCATTCCCAACTCGGTGACAAGCATTGGAGGAAATGCTTTTTCTTATTGCACTGGCTTAACTTCGGTAACAATTCCCAATTCGGTGACAAGCATTGAAGATTATGCTTTTGAGAATTGCAGCGGCTTAACTTCGGTAACAATTCCCAATTCGGTGATTACCATTGGAAATTTTGCTTTTGATAATTGCACTGGCTTAACTTCGCTAACAATTGGCAATTCGGTGACAAGCATTGGATATAGGGCTTTTTATAATTGCACTGGCTTAACTTCGGTAACAATTGGCAACTCGGTGACAAGCATTGGAGATGTGGCTTTTTCTGATTGCTACGGCTTAACTTCAATCACCTGCCTGGCAAGCACTCCGCCAACGCTTGGCATATCTGTTTTCCGGTATGTTCCGGACACTGTTTCCGTTTGTGTGCCTTCCGGCAGTGTCGCAGATTATGAGGCTTCAGACTGGAACTACTTTACTAATATAGACGGATGTACACCAACTATATACACCATTAGCGGGCTGGTTACACATAATGCTAATCCGCTGGCAGGGGTTTGTATCTATTATGGAGAAGACTCTACACTTACTGCCACAGACGGCACATATATAATATATGTAGAAGAAAACGCCTCCCTAACCCTCACGCCAAGCCTGTCAGGCTATACCTTTACCCCTGCATCCATTACATGCAGCAATGTTACGGCTAACCTCACAGAGAGGAACTTTACGGCAACATCTACAGTCAACACGCTGGAAATAGGCAGGGAAGATGCCTCTGTCAAGATGTATCCCAATCCAACCACAGGACAATTACGAATTACAAATTACGAATTACGAATTGAAAAAGTAGAAATCTACGACATCAGCGGAAAGATGCTACAGCAAATAGCTAATCCAAGTCAGGAGATAAACATCAGCCACTTGGCAAAGGGGATTTATCTTGTCAAGGTAAAGACAGCAGGTGGAGAGGTTGTAAAGAAGATAGTGAAGCAATAATCCCCCGTTCGACTGAGGCTGTAAAAAGACATGATGTTCGGACGATGGCTGTGCCTCGTCCGTTCTATCCCCTGTTCGACTGAGGCTGTAAAAAGACATGACGTTCGGACGATGGCTGTGCCTCGTCCGTTCTATCTCAACAGGTTTTACCTGTAAAAAGAAAACAGGCAGAGCTTGTCAGAATAAAACGATAAAGGTAAAAGCTTTGCTGTACGAGGGAGGAAAAACGGTAAATGCCCGAACTTTGTGGTTGATAATTCAAGTAAAAATAAAATGTAACTTTGCAATTCGAAAAAATCAATATGCCCAAAAATCAAAGTATAAATACATCTAATCCCGAAAACGAGAACATCGAATACAAGGAAAAACTAAACGACACACTCGAAAAAGAGGCGGTTTCGTTTCTCAATGCAAATGGTGGGAGCATTTACCTTGGCGTTAGGGATAAAGACGGTATTGTGGTTGGCATTGCTAATATGGACAAAACCCAATTACAGGTAAAAGACCGTTTGCTTTTCGGTATTTCGCCAAGTCCGATGTCATTCATTTCTATTTCTACCGAAAAACTTGAAAATAAAAATATTATCAAAATTACCGTAAAGGAGGGAACAGAAAAACCTTATTATATCAAAAGCAAGGGGCTTTCGGAGGCAGGTGCATTTATTCGTGTCGGTAATTCGGCGCAACCGATGACACCCAAAATGATATACGCTTTTCAAACAAAATCCTTTCCAAAATCGCTTATAAACATTGAAGCACCAGAACAGGAATTGACTTTTGCCGAGTTATTTATTCATTACCGCCGCTACAACCGACCTTTGACTGATAGTACCTTTGCCAAAACTTTAAACTTTTTGACAAAAGACGGAAAATACAATTACCTGGCTTATTTGATGGCAGATAATAATCAACTATCAGTGCGTTTTGCCCGCTTTAACGATGCAGGAGAGCGTTTCGAATTGCTCGAAAAAGCCATAGAATACGGAAATTGCTGTTTGGTTACCGCCATTCAGCGCGTTTTAGACAGATACGAAATTGAAAACATAACACGCTCAACACTCACAGGTGCAGCCCACCGCATAGACAAGCGTTTGGTTGATGCCAAATGTTTGCGAGAAATTGTAATAAATGCCTTTGCTCACAACGATTATTCTTACGGAATGTTGCCAATTTTTGAGGTTTTCCAAAATCGTTTTGCAATCCGCTCCTATGGTGGTTTAGTGCCGCAATTGAGCATTGAGGAGTTTTTTCAAGGTGTTTCTGCATTGCGAAATCCTGAACTTATGCGTATCCTTAAAGACTTAGAACTTGTTGAGGGGTTGGGTTTTGGCATTCGCGGAATAACTAAAATTTACAATCAAGATATTTTTGAGTTTTCCGAAAATTCGCTTTATATCACCCTACCTTTTGATAAAAGTAAGGGAATAGGTAGGGTAGAAAGTAGGGTAGAAAGTAGGGTAGAAATAATCAATCTACTCAAAAGTGAACCTACAATAACAGCTAAAGAACTCGCGGGCAGACTTGGATTATCTCAAAAAACCATAGAAAAGCATTTGAAAATTTTGCGGGAAACAAACAAAATCCAGCATATCGGCTCAACCAAAAGCGGCGAATGGATTGTCTTAGAGTAATTTTTCCCTATTCGCCAGAGCTTGTCAGAATAAAACAGCAAAGGTAGAACCTTTGCTGTACAAGGAAATATTAAGTTATAGGCAGGAATATTTAATCTACTCCTGGTCCGGAATTTCGGCTTCGTCATTATCTTTGCGGTATTTCAATCCAAAAAAGATTGCTGCTAAAATCAAAGCACCCCAAATTAGTTTTCCGCCTATTTTATTCCAAAAGCCTATAGAAGGATTTTGCGGAACATCTACATCAAACTCCGTTTTCAATGTCTCAATATCTTCTTTTTCTAAGTCATAATACGTGTCTTCATTATCATTAAGGAACACATATTTAGTTTCTCCATAGTTCCACATTGGAATCCAAAAAATAGCAAACTGTTTGTACATTACTCCAAGATTGACATGTTCATCGTTAATAACAGCATCATCAGGAAGCTTTTTTGCTACTTCAATTTTTTCACCGTTGCTGTAAATAATAAAACCTTTTGCCGAAGCTGTGTTTGTTGTTGAAAATAATGCACAAAATAATGCAAATGTTAAAATTACTTTTTTCATTGTGATAAAGTTTTAAATTAATATCAGGAAATTTTACTTCTTAATAGAGTTGATTTTTTGACAGGATAAATATAATCCTCACCATTGGAGTGAGCGTAAATTACAAGTGGTTTTTCAAGCGTAGCATTGCCTCCATCGCCAACATACTCTGCATAAACAAATAATCCATTCGGCACATCGCTCAAAGTTTCTGCAATGGTATTGTTTTCTTGCGCAAATGATTCATCTTTGCCACGCCACAACTCTAAACGGGAGTATGTTAGAGATTCGTAGCGAACAGTACCAAGCTCTATTTCCGATGCTGCTTGCTTTAACCGAGCAATTGTTTCTGATTCGATTTGGTCTTTGGTAGAAAAAGCATAAATGGCATAATAAGATTTATAATCATCACCCTGGTGAACAAAATGATGTATAAAACGGAGTGGGAGCACTGCTTTTATTTCTGCTGCCGACCATACTGCAAATGATTTCTTTGCCTTCCCTCCAAATAATCCACCTCCATGAATTAGTTTAAAGCCTTCTTTTGAAGTCAATCTTTCTTTGAGTACTTTTGCTAAATGCTTTAAATCATCCATGAATTGTTTTAATTAATATGTTTGTTTTATTCTATTTATTTTCTGCAGTAATGTTACATACTTGCGTATTTTAAACGGGTGCAAAAGTATAACATTTTCGCAAATATACAAAGCTGTTTAATATTTTATTGCTATCAGAGACTTCCTCCCGTTCGGCAGAGCCTGCAAAAATAAAACGACAAAGGTATAAGCTTTGCTTAACGAGGGTTTTGCACAAATAATTTTGCTTTTTGCTCGACTTTTTACCGTTTTTCTTTATCTTTGTACGTTGGTAATTGGAATGATGAAGGATTATTTTTATTCTCATCATCCAAAATAGAACTTTATTTCTTGATTCCATATTTTTAACACAACACCAATATTTTTAACATGAAAAAATTATTTAGCATCGCAATTACTTTACTTTTAGTAAGTTTTATTCAAGCTCAAAATCTTGAACCTGTCGGACAAAAAGTAGGAAAATTAAATATTTCCGTTGACCCACGAATGGAATTGTTGAGCAGCATTCAAGTTTTATCGAAAAAATACCGGATGATTGAAAGAGGTTCGGATTATGCTAACGAAATGAACATATACTTTGCATCTTTGGGGAATGAAAATGCAGTCAAAATGACAAACGAATTGTATGAAAGACACGGATTTTGCTATGATGCTCCGGTAAATTTTATGTTGCATTTATCGCAAGTTCCCGAATTGAAACAGCAAATAAAAAATTCCGATTATTTGATTGGACGAGCAGGAGGAAAGAAAAATTTGGAAAAATATCGTATCGCTATTCAAGAATTTGCCATAATATCAAACTTTAAAACATTTTGGGATAACAGCAAAGAGTTTTATCAAGGAATAATAGATTTAACTGTTAGCGAATTAGATGGACAAGATCTGGTAAAAGTAATTGAAGATTATTTCAACGAAACACAAAATAGTTATAATATTACCCTGTCTCCTTTATTTGCAGGCGGCTATGGTCCAAGAATACCTGCTGAAAATGGAAAATACGACATCTACTCTTGTATGGAGACAACAAACGAAGAAAACGGAATTCCTTATGTAAAGTTGGAATATTTAATGTTTTATATATGGCATGAATTTGGACATTCTTTTGTTAATCCATTAACGGATAAATATATAAAAGAAATTAATTCCTCAAAAAAATTACTGGAACCTATTTTTGAAAACATGAAAAACATGGCTTACGGAACTTGGGCTAATTGTGTTAATGAGCATATAATTAGGGCAATAAATGTACGATTGTATGAACAAAATAAAAGCAAAAAAGAAGCTGAGAAATTACTCAACGGCGAATTAGGTCAAAAATTCATTTATATAGAACCGATTATTGAAAAACTAAAAGAATTTGAAAAACAGCGGGATGAAAAAAATATTACCTTTTCTGAATTTTATCCGGAATTCGTAGCTTTATTTGACAGTTTACTAAAAGTTGAATACTGGAAATCGGTTACAATTAAATTTAACGGACCTCTAAACAGTGTATCCTCAGAAGCTAAAACTGCGTGGATCTTTCCTACAAATGATGAAGATACGGAAAGTTTGAAAATTGCACAAAATCAGGTTTCTGCCATGTACAATAGATTCAAAAAAAGCAATGATATTCTAATTGCAGACACAACCGCTTTGAAAACGGATATTTCCGATTACGGTATCATGGCTTACGGCACTATTGAAAGTAATTTGTTTTTAGACAAATACAAATCATCTTTTCCTTTCAAAATCGAAGACAATACTTTATATGCCGATGAAGAATACGATTACAGCAAATTACGCTTTATTACCTGTCTTCCAAATCCGTTGAATCCGGCAAAGGGAATGAGCATTTATACCGCTTTTTCAAATAATAATATTCAAGGAATAAATAGTGTTTTCCATAGCGGAGAAGATTATATTATCTTTACAGATCCAGAAACTATTTTAAATCGAGGTTATTACGATAAAACAGGAATGTGGAAATTTAAATAATAGACCTTTTCGGGAAATAAACTGTCAATTAAAATACAAATCACTCACTCAAATAAAATCCCAATCCATAAACAATAGCAAACAATAATGTCAGTATGGAAATCATTCCCATCAGGTTATGATATTCATGCGGCGTTTTTGCCTTGGAAAACGCTTTTATATACATTCCAAAAGGAATCAGTATAAACAAAAACATCCATTGCCACAGACTTTTATAATGCAAAAAAACATAAATAGCAGAAAAAACAAACAATAAAGCAATCAATATATATTGATAAATACGGGCGTTTTTCAAGCCTAAGCGATAAGCTATCGTAATTTTCCCGCTACGGAAATCCGTGTTTATATCCCTAATATTATTATTATTAAGCAATCCGATAATAGGCATTCCCAAGGCTGCTGCAGGAATAAGTATGGTAAAGTCGAAGAGCAGTGTTTGCAAATAATACGAACCGGCAACGGTTGCTATTCCAAAAAACAGAAAAACAGAAAAATCTCCCAAAGCAATATAACCATAAGGTTTTTTGCCATTTGTATAAGCCACTGCTCCATAAATAGCAAAAGCTCCCAAAAAGAAAAATACAACATGTGTAATGGTTAATGATATTCCAAAAGCCGAAAAAATCATTCCCGTCCCGAAAATCGCTGAAAGAATTGCCAATACAATGCACATATTCTTCACTTCTTTCAACGACAACAAACCGTCCTGAACATAACGAATATCACCAAAATCATGGTTGGCATCTGTATTACGCACAGCATCCCCGTAATCGTTAGAAACATTACACAAAAGATGTAAGCACCAAGTAGTAAGCAAGGTAAATATAAAAACATCAAAACGAAAATAAGCGTATGAAGCCGCAATAAAAGTTCCCATGATAATTCCCGCCGAAGAGACCATCAACGAATAAAGCCGAAATGCTTTTAGCCAGAGAATGAATTTAGACTGCTTACTACTCATTAATGATGAGAATCAAAACTGATAAATTCTATTTGAGGCGTAATATATTCCGGTTTGACCGGCTCTTTTTCCATTAGATTGGTGCTCAGATATTTTTTGTTACAATCCGGAAAAACAGTTGCTACAGTAGCATCAAAACCGTATTTTTGCTGCAACCGTATCGCACCTACAAAATTGGCTCCCGAAGATATTCCTACACCAAAACCCAATGTTTTTGCTAATTTTTGAGCCATTAATATCGCATCACCATCCGAAACTTGAATGATTTCATCAGAAACATCCAGCTTCATAATGTCGGGAATAAATTCATCGGAAATTCCTTGTATCCGGTGTGTTCCTATTTTCGATCCGGTACTTAAAGTCGGACTTTCCTTGGGTTCAAGTGGATGGATTTTAACATTGGGATTGGATTTTCGCAATGTTCTTCCCACGCCCAAAACCGTTCCTCCCGTACCCACACCGGCAATAAAAGCATCCGGTTTTAATCCTCTATTGTTCAATTGTTCAAGTATTTCATTTCCGGTGGTTTGATGCGCCTTTAGATTATTGATATTGGAAAATTGATTGGGAAGAAATATGTTTGGATTTTCTTTCGCCATTTCTTTAGACAAGGCAATGCTTCGCAGGAAACCTCCTTCTTCTTTGGAAACAGTAATTACTTCTGCACCATAACTTTCAATTATCTGTTTACGTTCCAGACTCATCCAGTCCGGCATGATAATTTTCACTTTACATCCGATTGCCCGTCCGATAGCAGACAAGGAAATACCTGTATTCCCGCTTGTTGCTTCAACAATGGTATCGCCTTTTTTGAGCTGACCTTCTTTGAATGCTTCTTTGAGGATATAAAAAGCCATTCTGTCTTTTATACTTCCTGTCAAATTATAACATTCATATTTAGCGAAAACTATACCTTCTTTTCCATGAAAACGGTACTTAATTTCAATAATAGGCGTATTGCCAATCAGATTTTCTATTTTGTCAAATTCTTGTATCATCCTAAGTTATTCCAGCCTTAATAACGTTATCCATAAAGATTAAATTGCCATTTTTGAAAATAGACGATATTGTTCTTTTAAAGTTGCCTTTTCTTTAAATTTTTCTTTAATCAATAACTTAAACATTTATTAGGTTCAATATGAATCATAATGTGAGTATGTAATCCATACCTTTCACGCAATTTATTTTCAATATGATTTACAATAATATGTACTTCTTCCAATTTTTCATCGCCATCCATCCAAATATGAAATTCAATAGCATAATTACTTCCTATTTTACGAGTATGGAGATTGTGCAGATTTGTAATACTATCAAATGAATTTACAATACTTTTTATTTCATTTTCAATTTCTTCCGGCAAAGAACATTCCATTAATTCATCTATTGCCGATTTTAATAATTGTATAGCTACTCTTATAATAAATATACTTACAATAACAGCAGCAATAGGATCAAGAATAGCCCATTTACCACCCAAAAAGACAGCCCCTCCGATTCCTAATGCTGCACCTAAAGAAGATAGTGCATCACTTCGATGATGCCACGCATTTGCAATAACAACATCAGAGTTCAATTTTCTACCCATCCAAATTGTATATCGGTATATCATTTCCTTTGTAACAATAGAAAGTAAAGCAGCCCAAAATGCAACCATTCCCGGAGTTGGAAGAACACCACTATTAATTACGAAAAAAATAGCCTTTAATCCATTATAAGCAATACCTAAACCAACACAAATCAAAATAATACCTATAACAGAAGTAGCCAAAGTCTCAAATTTTCCGTGACCGTAATTATGATTTTTATCTTTTGGTTTTCCCGATATTTTAACAAATACAATAACAATAATATCAGTTATTAGATCCGATAATGAATGTATAGCATCAGCAAGCATGGCAGCACTGCTTCCTAAAATCCCGGATACGAATTTAAAGACAATCAACAACGTATTGATAATACTACCAATAAGTGTTGTTTTTATGATTTCTTTTTCCCTGTTTTTAGGATTCATATATTTAAGAAAAATAAAAAACTTACATAGTTATTCCTTAAGTAACAGAAAATCAAGAAAAATTATTGTGTAGAAAGAAATTTAATAATATTACACTATCAAATTTAAAGGTTTGATAATTATTTTTGAATATGCAATCGTATTAACAAAGTTGCATTGAACATATCTGTAACATTTTTCCACTCTTTGGCATAGCCACCTAATATATAATTTTGATATAGTTTCTTTTTATTAGTAGTTGCCCCCAGCATAGGCGTATGAAAAGCGTATCCACCATCAATTGAAGAATTTGTTTTATAAGATAAATTCTCTAATGTTAAATAACCTTGTTCAATATACCACTCTAACGGAAAAGCTTCAAATCCGCAATAAAACCCGTTATTGGGCAAAACAATAGTATATTGAGAAATATTTATCGTTATTTTCCGTTTATTTTTCTTCTGTGGAACTACAATAATAGTATCTTGCAACAGTTCTTCACCTGGAATATTGTTAATAGTATCTCTTGTATATATTTTAAGCATAAGAGGCATTCTATATCCTATTGTATCTGTATTTTCATCTGGAGATGAAAATACAAATTCTACTTTTTCCAATGTCCCTTTTCTATACATTTCAACTGGAAAATACACGACATGTTTTTGCCCCCAATTAAAATTAATTTCACCCATCGTTACAGGAACTTTTGGACCAATAATAATATTTTCTTGTTTTTCAGGACTTATTTCGACATTAGAAAGCAAGAATAGTTTTTCTTCTAATTCTATTTGTTTTATATTTTCTAATTGTTTTGAAATTAACACAATATTTTTATATGAAAGATGTGATACAACAAGTGAATCTTTATCAGAAGATTTTGGACAAAAAATAGAAACAAACCCATCATTATCAGAAATATAAAATAAATTATGATTATTATGGCAAACAATCACATGTACATTTTCAATCGGTTTATTCGTATTTTTATCTACAATTTTTCCTTCCCATTGAAAATGTTGTCCATATAAAAATGAAGAAAAACAAAATAAGAAAATAAAAAATAATTTATACATAATCAAGAAAATAAAAATAGACTGTTTAAAAGTAAATAAACAGTCTATTTGCTAATAAATTGAATCAACAACCTGTACAACCAGCACAGCCAGAGGAATTTCCTCCTCTCAAATTTTCCATATTAGAACAACCACTCAATTTTATCTTTGGTTTTAATTTTATTCCAAAAACATATCGTGTTTCTTCCCATTGCTGAGTACAACCAGCAACAGAATGTTGACAGCTAGTCCCTTCAATAGCTTTTGCTTCTTTTCCAAATAACTTTCAACCGCCTTGAATGTCATTCATTTCTTCAACAGTTAATTTCTGAAAACTTAATTCTTCTAAATTTTTCATAGAAATAATATTTTTGTTAGTTAATTAATTTTTTATTTAGATACAAAAATAAATTCCCTCCGTCTAAAAAATTAGATTGAACAAAACTTTTTCCACCTTGAATATTATTCATCTGTTCATTACTTAAAGATTCTGCTTTTATTATGATTTCAAAAGTAAAATCATTCAGATATTCAAAACTATTAATAAATCTATTATACATAATTTTTGCTCCAAAATATTTTAAATCATTAATATGATTAAAAAGAGTAGCTCTGGATATATTCAATCTTGCTGCATATTCATCTGCAGAACCTTTGTATTGCTGTTTTATTAATTTATGTAATCTTTCTAAAATCAATAACTTACTAATATTATTCATTATTAAAAAAATTAAAAATTACGACAACTCTAACATCTTTAAAACCGGAATTTTTGCTTTTTCGATAACTTTTCTATCCAACAAAATCTCATTCTTTTCAAAAGCCAGACAATCATAAATTTTTTCCAATGTATTTAATTTCATATACTCACAATCATTACAATTGCAAAAAGTATCGGTGGAAGCAATAAAAAATTCCTTATCAGGAGATTCTTTCTGCATTTGATGCAAAATTCCTGTTTCAGTTGCAACTATAAACTGTCTTTTATCAGAATTTTTCGTAAAATTCAATAATTGAGTTGTTGAACCAATAAAATCAGCAAATTGCAAAATAACCTGCTGACATTCGGGATGAGCAATCAACAAAGCATCTTTATGCTTAATCTTTAAATCAATAATATTTTCTGCTTTCAATGCATTATGTACATGACAGTTTCCATCCCAAAGCAACATATTCCGTCCTGAAATATGATTAATATAAGCTCCTAAATTCTTATCGGGAGCAAAAATCAATTTTTCATTTTCAGGAAAACTATTTATAATTTTCAATGCATTGCTCGAAGTACAAATAATATCCGATAATGTTTTGATAGCTGCACTACAATTAATATATGAAATTACTTTATAATCAGGATATTGATTTTTAAATTTTTCAAATTCATTCGCAGGACAAGAATCTGACAACGAACAAGCTGCCTCTAAATCAGGAATAAATACTTTTTTACCGGGATTTAAAATTTTAGCTGTTTCAGCCATAAAATAAACACCTGCAAAAATAATAACATCAGCACCTGTTTTTTGTGCAAACTGAGCTAATGCTAAACTGTCTCCTAAACAATCCGCTATATCTTGAACTTCAGCAACAGTATAATAATGAGCCAGAATTACAGCATTTTTTTCTTTTTTTCTTTGTTGTATTTTTTCAGTTAAATCCATGATGAATTGTTTTTGAAATGAAAATTCGTTACAAAAGTATCATTTAAAAATTTAATCTGTTCTGATCATTTTTTAATATAATGTTTTTTTAGAAAAAGAAGGCGGCATTAATTAGTTATGTTAAAGATGTTCAAAACTTTTTTTTAAATTATTATTTATTGATTATCAATTTAGTATTATTATTTATTTTCTTATTTTCATTGC
>QMCD01001893.1_pt1 | contig 15996 bp, 10 predicted proteins | sample 1821841 | NCBI WGS metagenome assembly QMCD01 (sample SAMN01991225, study PRJNA193472) | Termite gut metagenome, whole genome shotgun sequencing project. | isolation source: worker | host: Macrotermes natalensis | reverse complement strand
TGCGATTTACGGAGTGGCATCCAAAATCCGCAGCATACCATGAATCCCTAAAATACTTCAAGATGAATTCCTTACCCCAAAACACTTAACGGCGTAGCGTGTCAATGTTAATAGATCACAAGGCGTTTTTCAGGCCAATTGTCGCGATATGAAGCAACTCACGGAATATCCCGTCTCCGTTGAATTTCATCCGAAGATAGGAATCGACTCATTGCCCGGAAAACCCGCGAACAGACCTGAACAAGCGTTCCTTGGGAATTCTCGTACGTTCCATGCCGGGGCCCGAAACCAGGATGTCGCCCGGCGGACCTTTGTGGACGGCCCAGGGCCTCGGATAGAAACGCCAGAGTCCCGAGCGGTGCCACGGTTTCGTTCGGGCGTCGGCAAAGTCGATTTGAAAACGATGGAACCCCTTTTTCAATGGAATCGACCAGTTGCCCAGGGCGTGCCAGAATTGGGATGGCGACCATTCCTCGTCGTCGATGTAAAGTCGCAGATCGTAGGACTTGGCGCAGATCATGCGAACCATTTCCTCGGGAACGTGAAACGTGTAGACACCGTCCTTTTCGATTTCAAGGAAGCCTTTGTAACGAATACAATACGCGCCGTTCGTTTCGACGGAGGAGATATCCAGTTCCCGCTCGGCGATACCCGTGCGCTGGGCGGGAAGCCAGTGGCCGGAGGAAAACAATCGCCACCAGGGGGCCTCAAGGTATTCGTAATCGAGGCCCGATTCCAGTTCGTTTTTGACAACGGTTTCCGCGGGTTTCAACTCGGTTTTACGGAAGAATGCGAAAGACGGGACGGAAAATTTCGTGCCGTTGATCTCAAAATCCTCCGCGAATGCCGGATACGGTCTTCCGTTGCGCAAGCGGTACGCGCGGGCGGCGAATTCGGTGTTTTCCGTTATCGTCACAGGCCCTGTATACAGCGTCGAATCGCGTCCCGGCGGCGTGCCGTCCGTCGTATAACGAATTTCGACGTCGGGCGTCTCGCTGGTCATTTCAACCGTTTCCGAATCGATGAAGACGTTTCGGTCGGGCTTGAAAACCACCGGCGAAACCGGCGTCAAAATCGGGGTCGACCGAAGTGTTCCTTTTTGCCCGTAAAATTCGAAATCGGGATTCTTGGTTCGGCCGCTTCTTCCCGCGAATGCCAGGGATCGTGCCCCCAAAATGAATCCGTGACTTTCTCCCGATTTTTTCGTGACGGCGACGATCGTGTCCGCCTCCGCACTGATCGAAGAACACGAAAGAGGAATCGGCGATCCTGCAACGGAAATCCGGCACTCAATTTTCGTTTCGTCGTTCAGCCGGGCCGAAAAGCCCGTGACCTCGGAACCGTTTCCCTCGACCGCCCGGATTGACGCGATCCGGTCCTTGCCGTCCGATTCCCGTGAAGTCAAAAGGCTCACCAGTACGAGGGATTCCGCGTCGACCGACAAACGGACGGACTGTTCGGCGATTCCCAAGCGCTCGCCGATCCGACAGGCATAGCGCCGGAAATCCGGCTCGGCTTCGCCTTCGACCTGGTACTGAATCGGCTTGTCGGCGAATTGACGGAGGGTCAACGACGGTCCCTCGGGATTGTCGACGCGCACCGTGCCGTTTTTTTTCGCTCTCCCGGCGTCTTTGACCGGATCGCATTTCAACTGTTTTTCGCGCGAAAATCCGACATCCCGAGTCGTCGAGAGCGCGAATTTGTACGGAATGGACAGTCCGTGGTTTTTCGAGTCGCCGGTTTCGACGCGGTCGATGACCAGGAACATCCGGACTTGGCGGAGCTGGACGATCTGCCGGGTCGTCTTCCCGTTTTCCACGGCGGGGGGTGAAACGACCATTTCCAGCGATTCGTCGTCCCAGCCGCCGCGGAAATCCGGAAAACGCTGGTAGGCCCCTTCGAAAACGGCTTCCCCGAAATCCAACCGCTGCGTACTCACCCAACGATGCGGCATCGGTTTTTCATCGACGCTGACGAGAAAGGACGTTTTCGATCCCGGTTGATAACGGTGTTCCATCCCGTGAATCTGTTGCGGCGGACATCCATCGATATGAACCGGTTGGGCGAAAAGGAGCGGGAAGTTGTAGTCGTACATGTAATACATCCCGTAGGTCGCCAGCCAGGGTTCCGCTCCCCCGTGCGCACCCGCGGCCACCATCGCCAGGAAGGGGTCGTCGATTTTCCAGCCGCCCCGGAAATAGTACGAGCCCGTATACGGCATCCAGTCGGAGGTGATTTTCGGCAACTCCGGTTTTTCGCCGCCGAGGAATTTCGCGATCTTTTCATGCGTGGGCTTCCAGCGGCGTTCGATGACTTCCGCCGGATAAACGGGCTCCTTCGGTTCGGGGACGTCCTGCGAAACGAAGCCCCATGCCGCGATGAGACGTTTGATCTCCGGAACGGAAAAAATGTCCACATCCCGGTCCAAGGGCGGCGTCGTTGCGAAACGATAGGCCCGCGTACTCGTCCATCGATAGGGCCTGTAATCGGGTCGGTCCCGGTGGTCGTAACCACCTTGGGAAGGATGCCGGAAAATGACCTTGAAAAAGCTGTCGTTCCGTTCGAAATAATGGTTGCGCCAACCCGGCGTATACCATTCCGGCGGATTTTTCCCGATCCTGGCCACGATGGAATTGTTGATCACCGGAAATTCCATGTGCCCTTCGTCGATGGTTTCTCCCAGGACGCCGTCACGAAAATTTCCGAGTGTGAGAATGCGCTCGTAACCTTCCTTCCAGACTTTACGGGCGCGTTGGCCGGGCAGGAATTCGTCGATATAATAATGAACGATCGGTTCGAAGGCGTAAAAGGCCGAATAATTGTGATTGTAAATCGTTTCGTCGGCGACGCGCCACCAGGCGGGCGGATATTTTTCCACGGCGAGCATCTGCGCCCGGGCCAGGGTTGTCGACGGCACGAGATCAATCAGTTCGGGGTGCTCCACGGCCGTTTCGGCGAGTTCTTCCATCCACAGGCACCAGTTATGGCCGGGCTGGAACGAAAACATGTTTTCGATTTCATAAACGCCTTGGGCGACGTCGGAGAAAAAGTTCATCGCCCAATCGTCCGTGATTTCGGCCCAGCGGCGTATGTATTTCGCCTCGGGAGTTTTTCGATACGCCGAAAGCAAGGGCCGGGTCACGCTCCCCATGAGACCTTTGAATTCGCAATCGTCGCGGACTTCACGGATATGTTCGTTAAAACCGGGAGCGTTTCGATCTTCCGGCAGGTCAACCCAACGGATTCGTCCCGGCGTGAAACGGGTCGCCTTGGCCGAACCCGGCATGATTGAAACCATGACGCCGGCCAAGAGATCCTCCGCGGCTCCGGGGTAAGGTTGCAGTTCGGTTTTTCCCTCACGCTGGTTGAGTCGGTGTATTTTTTTGAACCAATAACGTTTCCAGGCGTCGAGCGCAGCCCGATGGTTTTTTGCGCGAAATTCTTCGAAGGCGTTTTCCAGTCCCGGTGTCGATTCGTCGAGGAGGTTGAAAAACGCGACGGCAAGCTTTTCGACTGCCTCGTCGGACTCCCTGTTTTCGAAGCGTTTCATTCGTTCTTCGCCGTCGCGGGGCGGCGTTTCGGGAGAAGTTTCCAGGACCCAGTCCATGGGGACCCAGCCCGGTGCCTTTGCGGGAACGGAAAGGCCGAGAACGGGCGTTTCTTTTTCGCTTGTCTTGCGAGGCGTCCAGGTGAAAACACCGTTTGACGATGCGTTTTTGTCGTAATAATTCCACTTCTCGGCCCAAACGACCTTTCGGTTTTCGTCCGTCGCGCAGATCGTCCGGTGCCCTTTGTCCAAGTAGAAGCGGTCGGGATAACGAGACGCGTAACAGACGATTTTGTCGATCCTGACCGTTCGGCCCAGATCGATTTCGAACCACGGATTCCAGCCCGGCGTAGTTCCCGGCGGCGAGTAAACGGCCCATTCGCTCGCGCGGTGCGCGGTGTCCGTGTCGCCGTTGGTGATCTCGCGGGCCGGAAATCCCCCCGTGACGACGGTGTTTTCCCGGGTCGGATTTTCATTGCCGGGCTCCGGATGACAGGTGCCCGTGACCCGGTCGGACTGGTCACGGAGAACGTTTTGGCCGTCGACATAAATTTCGACCTGTCTCCATTCCATGACGTAGCCCGTGGGATTGTCGATCCGGACGTACCGGGCCTCAATTTCCGCGAAAAGGGAAGACGCGGCGCAGACCGTGATCGCAAAAACAGCGAAAAAACGTTGTAAAGTCATGGCTTTTCGAGATGGGACGCCGGAGACGCCGGGTTATTCAAAATGTTTTCGTGCGAAATCGAGGTAATGAATCCAATCGAATCGCAGGATTTCATGCTCGCCTTCGCGAAGGTGATAGCCGATTCGACCGCCGATGGACGGACCGATCGGCGGCATCTCCGTAACACCGGCGAAACCGTCGGTTCCGAGAAGGCGGTACACGGGATCCGCATGCAGACCACCAAGGAATTCTCCTCGCGGATCGGCCCAGAGATCCTTCGAGGCACTCGCGATGTAGACCGGCCTGGGCGCGATCAACGCGATCAATTCGTGCTGATCCACGGGGCACGCATTGACGTCCGAATCGTATTTTTTGAAATGATCGCAATACCAATGAGGGAAAACCGAGTTGATCCGCCTGATCGTTTCACCGAACTCCCTCCGTGACAACGCGGCGCCGCAACAGCCGGAATTGTTCGAAATCACTGCGGCGAAACGGTTGTCGACCGCACCGGCCCAAAGAGCCGCCTTGCCGAGCCGGGAATGTCCGAAAACGGCGATCCGGACCGGATCGAGATTCAATTCTTCCCCAAATTCATCCACGGCGTCAAGGATGCGGGAGAGTCCCCAAGCCCAAACGGCGACGGCCGCGGCGGCGTCGGGTTTTCGTTTCGAATTTTCTCCATTGTCGTCGCGGTCAACCAAGCGGCGAACTCCATGATCCCTTCCCCCGTCGAAATCAGGCTCGACGTCGCCGTAATACGCTGTCACAAGACCGAATCCCCGTTCGAGAATCAGGTCCAGCGGGAAACGTCTCGACAAGGCGCCGCGATCGGCGTCCAGGGCCATGAAGGAAGATTTTTCCGTACCTTTATCCGGTTTCGCCCAGACTTTTCCGAGATAAATGCCCGGGTCAACATGGACGGTATGGTTGCCGAAGAAATTGTAACCGAGAAAAGCGGGAAAACGCTTTTCGACGGATCGCTTTGCGGGAACGTAAACCAAAACGGAGACGCGTGGGTCGTCTTCGGTCGGCGCCGCCCCCGCGAAAAAAACGATTCGGAGTTGGTGACGAACCGCTTTGCCGTCGAAAAGCGGCGTCGATTCGAGCAATGTCGTTTCGGCCCGAACGGCTCCGTCTTGTCGCATCGCTTCCGGAATTTGCCCGTACATGCTTTCTTCGAACAGGGCCAGCAGTTCCGGTCGCCGGATGTCAAACCATTGTTCCGGCGTTTCCACGTTTTTGCCGTCCTCCGTTTTCAGCGGGTCGGGCAACGTGTACGCGGGGACTTTCGATTCGTCGTATCGGTACAACGAGGCTTTTTCCTCCGGAATCGCCGTTCCCGGGAGCAAAACGGCAAAAACGAGAATAACGGTCGTCGGTACGGAACAGGCAAGAAAGGTGCTTGCCGACACGACAAATCGGACATACCTGACAAAAGGCGTCATCACTGGGCTCCTTGGGATTTCTTTTGGGTTATTTCGAATTCTTCGGACGGGCGACCTGGAAATCGAAAGCCGTCTTTCCGTTGACGGTACACTTGATTTCCGAAAGCACCGGACTTGCGAATTTGTCGGCGACGAGCGATTTGTAGATCGCGCTGCCTCCGGCGTCGCGACCGACGATTTCCGCAGCCCCCTGAACGTACACACTGTAATCGCCCGAGGGAATGCCGTCGCCGTCTTTCGTTTTCCCCAAGTTGTAACGGCCGCCTTTGCCGATCATGCCGTAACCGACAAAATTGGCTTTTTCATTTTCGAAACAAACGGTCCCCGTTTCCAAGGGGGTACCGTCGGCGAAAGTCACCACCCCCGTCACTTTACAGTCGCCGCAGCCCGTGAAGGCGGTCGCGGTGCAAAAGGCAACGAGCGTGAAGCAAAGACAACGTAAAAGTCCTTGGTTGTTTTTCATGGCAATAGACGCGGGCGTCGACGACGCCACGGCAAAAAAGGTGGTTATGGTAATTCGACGGAAACGCCGTCGCCGACGTCGCAGAGTCGGCACACGGCGAGTTGGATCATGTTGACGTTGAACGCGCGAACCGCGCCGTCGCCGAGGACGAAGTGGCTGACTCCGGGATGGTAGCTGCCGAAGGAAAAATTCGATTCCGCATTGTAACGATTAACCGTTTGGCCCGACTGGGGCTCGGCGGCGACACCCGGATTGCGTGTAATCATCCCGAAGGTCAGGTTCGTCGCCGCGACGCGCCCGATATGAATTTCGTTAGTGCCATCCGCTGAAAAATACTGACAATCCGCAAAGGTGTAGTCGGCATCCCAATCGTTGGCGCACGTTTGCAACAACCCCATCGGAATATGCTTTTCGCCGAAAATGATCTGATTGCTCGTTCCATCGCTCCACCAGGCCATCGTATCCCGCGGCTCCCAGTTCTTCATGCCGTCGGGGATCGCCGGAATGATCCCTGCCCGGAACGGACCGACGAAATAATCCGCATCCTCGGGCTGACGAAATCGTTGCCGCCAATACCGGGTTACCGAGTTCAAGGTGACCACACTGTCGTAAGCGGTCGAGTTCGTGCCATCCTGTTTCATGGTAATGACCGTCGCGTAATCGTTGCATGCTCCATTCCCGATTCGATCGCCGACACCGGAGTCGGTTCGGCCCTGGCTTTGGGAACGACGAGATGGACATGTCGCAATCGAAACCGAGGCGAAAGATTTGCGATGCTCTTCGATCATGGGTTCATCACCAGGCCAGGTGTCCGCTCCGCTCCACCACTGATTGTTTGTTACTCTCATCCCGCCGTAGGCTGTCCGAAGATAGAGTTCGTAAAGGGCGGATTGCTCGTAATAAGGCATTAAAATGACCCAAATGCTCGGCCCGCCTTCCGCCGTCACCACCGGAGGAACATAGTCGTTCTTGGCGTTGGCGAACGAGTGGACCGCCAAACCGTACTGTTTCAAGTGGTTCCCGCACTGCATTCTCCGGGCGGCTTCCCGGGCCGCTTGAACGGCGGGCAACAGAAGGGCGACCAAGGTTCCGATGATCGCGATGACGACGAGGAGTTCCACGAGCGTAAAAGCCTCCCGGTTCGCCCGAGCGGTTTCGTTTCGCGTGAAAGGCACGTTTTTCATGGTTTCTCCTTTGAATGAATTGCTTGTAAGGCGAAAAATCATACTTGCATATCGAAGGTTTCATCGCGGAGGTTTATCGCTTTCCGGAGAGCCGGCGCGGTGAAACTTTCGGATTTCCCCGGGCGTCAGCACGCGGTCGAGGAGCAGGAATTCGTCGATGCAACCGCAAAGGTTTCTGAGGACGTTTTGGTACGACGGCTCGTAATTGAAATGGCCCCGGGAATTCCAGCTCCCGATCTCCGCGGCCCCGATGCGAACGGTCAGGCCCCTTCTCGTCGGAAATTCCTCGACGCATTTCCCGTTGAAATAATAGCGCAACGTATTTTTCTCGCCATCGAGAACCACGGCCAGGGAAATCCATCGGCCAAACATTTCCGGTTTCAAAAACGGCGCGGAGGTGACGAAGCGGTCATGGATCACGTGATCGTCGCCCTGGACGGCGAAGGTCAAAAACCCGTCGCGGGTGATAAACCAATGACATTCGCCGGGCATGAAGGCGTCCGAATGGACGAGAGAACTGTACCGATACTGCAGCGCGTCCACCCGGAGCCAGAGCGCGACGCTCAGCGATGCATGATCTCCGGGCAGTTCCAGTCGGATACGATCGGACACTTTTCGCAACTCGACACCACCTTTTTGCGGCCAGCGTCCTTGTCCGTACATTGCACCGACGAGAACGCCGCAGTGACGCGGCGCACGTTCGCTCTCGGAAACGTTTTGCAGATATCCCCATGGATCGGGTTCCTGCTCGAAGTCGAAATGGACGAGCAGGTGCGGATCGCGATTCAAGGCGATGCCCGCCTTTTTCCAAGCTTCGTATTCGTGGTCCGTCTGTTGGGGTTCGAGCCGATTCCATAAATCGGTGTTGTTCGTCGAAGACCCGCGAGACAGGGGCATCACCCGACCGCTTTTTGCAATGGAAACCGATTCGCCTTCCAGGATTTTCGGCGAGGTTGCGGACAAGTCGCCGACCGCGACTTCGCCTTTGACGACGTGAATACTGGAGGTATCTTCGGTAACGTCCAAATCAAACGAGGTGCCCAGGTCGACGAAACATGTATGGGGCGTCTCGATGGAAAAACCAGTCGCTTGCGGTGGAACCTCAATTTTGAGGCGGCCTTTCAGGCAAAACACGCTCATTGCCGTTTTGAGTTCCAATTCGGCAGGCCCTTCGATTACGAGACTTGCTCCGCTGAGGAATCGCAGCACGACGATACCGCTCTCCAGTCGAAAAGGCCCCGGTTTGACAAGGTCGTCGACTTGCACGGGAGTACCGTTCTCGCTCCAACAGGGGGCGGACACGTATGCGACCACGGCCAGCGTGCTCGACGTTTTTTCCATTTCGGCGAGCGTTTCCTGTTCGACCTCGACGATTTGCAGGCGGTGTTGCCAATGCGTGTAGTTCGTCAAGTGGGCGACGACGAGAGAAATCAACCCCAAGGCGAAGAGTAGACATCCGGCAAACACGAAATAATTCCGGGAACGTCCGGGCTGTTCCGGAATATGCGGCGGGAAATCCACATCGGGGATTTTGAGGATCAGGTCCCGGACGGGTTTGTGAGCGCTTGCATGTTGACGGATCAGGACGTCGCTTTCGAAGTTGTCGCGGATTCTGCGGGGCAGTTCCGGGTAATCCCCCGACTCTAAAAAAGCAAGGAGCATTTCGGCGTCTTGCTCCGACAGCGCTCCGGAAACGTAACGATCGACAAGGATATCGATCGAAACATCACGGTTTTCGTCGTGTTCAAACATGACATTCTTCTCTCCTGCAATACCGCCGGATACATTCCCGGAGCTGTTCCCGGATACGACAGATCGCTTTGGAAACGGTAGACGTTTTCATTTGCATCATGGACGCGATTTCATAAAGTTTTTTGTCATCGTAATAATGGAACTGGATCAACTGTTTGCTCTTGTCGGGCATTTTTTCCAAGCATGAAGCCAGAGCCCGCTTTTCCAGGGAAACGTCGGGAATGTCGATCGTTTCCGTGATACCGTGTACATGCTCGGCAATTTTTCTCAAGGTTTCCGGTTGGGTTCGCATCCGCTCGCTCCAGTACCGTTTGGCGACGATCCGAATCATCGAATGAAGAAGCCCTTGGACGTTCGCGTCCGAGGAGGCCACGTCGAAGGAGTCCTTCTTCCGGATGAATTCCAAAAAAACCTGCTGGAGGATGTCTTCATCCATGCCCGGAAACGGGGCGTAATGATTCGCCAGACGAATGACGAAATCCCGGTGCGCTAAAAAAATTTGCGATACTTGAATTTCCGAGGCACGCATAAATGCAAAAGCGGACGTTCGGGACACTCCGGTTAGTACACTGAAGGCGGTTGAAATTTCCCGAAGCCAATTTGCAGGGAGCTCGTCTTCCGGAGGTAAACGAGCGGATTGACCGAAAAAACTCAACCGGCTTCGGCATAAAATGTCCGACGAAACCAATATCGAACCAATGTCTCCACCTGACTACCACGTGGTGTTCAAAGAAATCGACAATTATTTTGGATTTTATCCGTAATTTGTTGTTAGACAGATTTTGAAACCACCAGCGAGGCTGCCCATCTTGACAAATCTGGGCAACCAGGCAGTATGGAAAGGTTGTGCCGAAACTGCCGCGCCGGCTCCTGGTTGGCGGATTTCAAATGCTTTGCCCCAAACAGATTCAGAGACGGAGACGGCATCGGCACACGGTTACCTGTTGCGATATTCGTCGTACAACCGTAATTCGTCTTCCTTGACGGAAGGCCGGGTTCGTACAAGCGCGGCTTCCACATCGTCCGTTTCGATGGGCACGATGTTCCCCGAACGCATCGCGCGTTCAAATACGGGATCGACGATCCGGTCCGCGAGCCCATTGATGTCGGCCCCGCTGAGCCCTTCGGTTCGCCGGGCCAGCTCATCGAGCGCGAGATTTTCGTACCCCGGAATGCCAGACAGGCGGATTTGAATCAACTTTCGTCGCGCCGTCACATCGGGAAGCGGAATGTAGAGATGCTCCCCGAACCGACCGGAACGCAGCGCCGCCGGATCAATGTCCCATGGTCGGTTCGTCGCGCCCAGTAAAAGAAGTCCGCAGGCATTCGTGGCGACGCCGTCGACTTGGGCGAGAAATTCCGGGATAAGCCGATTCATGACCGGCGAATCAGTCCCGCGCCGCCCGATCAGGGCTTCGGTTTCATCGAAAAAAAGAACCGCGGGGCTCGATTTTCTCGCTTCGAGAAAAAGATCGCGCAGGTTTTGTTCCGCCTCGCCGACCCATTTGCTCATGATCTCGCTCGAAAGGATATTGAAAAACGGGGCGTCCAATTCCCCGGCAATCGCGCGGGCGATCATTGTTTTGCCGGTTCCGGGCGGACCGTACATCAAAACACCCGCGCCCGTCGTCCGCCGATAGCGTTCGGCAAGATCGCGGTTCTTGAACGGAAAAAGAATGCGTCGCGCGATCATTTGCTTGACATCGTCGAGACCGGCAATGTCGGAAAATCGCAGCTTCGGTTTTTCGGCCAATTGCCACCTGGACGCTTTTTCCCCGGTTTCCCTATCGGAGGAGTTCGGCGGCAAACCGGCGTTTTCATGCGGTGGCGAACCGGATTTTCCTTCCAGCCGCATGGCCGTCGTGTAAAGCCGTTTCGCCTTGTCCAACCGGGAGACTTTCGTATCGTAATCGCCGGCGTCTTTGGCCAGCCGGTAGAGCGCGCGGCACGCGAGGAAAAAGGCGTTTCGCGCTTCTTCAAGCCGCCCGTCTTCCAAGGCGCCGCGTCCTTCGTTGAAATGACGTTTGTAAATATCGAGCTGGGACATGTGTTGAAAAACCGCCGCCGGTCAGGCATCCGCGTTGAGGTCGTAACGAAAAACGGTCGTCGGGATGCTCTGGTGTTCGACGATATTGTACAGCGGAGCCAATTCATCGAACGCCGCCTTCAACTCTCCCTCACCCATCGAGGTCGCCCAGAGAATCTTGACCGCACACCCGCAATGTCCCTGTTCGATGTCGCCGATCGAGGGAAGCGTCGCGAGAATCGTCCCGTAATAACACAATTTACGGAGCATCAGGTAGGCAACGAGGTATTCCGCCTGGTGCGACGGCTTGAAACGCAGGAACGATTCATACGCTTTCGCGCCCTGTTTGAGCGCACCGAGGAGTTGCAGTTCGACGATCGGAACGAGCGAAAACGTCGTACCGAGCAATTTGTCCGGGTCCGTCACGACGGCATTGTCACCCAGGCTGCGGATGATGACGTCGATCCGCGTCAGGATTTGCGTACTGGGCGGCGGCACGGTTTTCGGCAGCGTCTTGGTCGCCCTGTCCAGTTCCGCGACCCCGTCGAGCAGCAGGTCCATCAATTCCTGCGACATCGCAATCCGGCCCTTGCGGATGTAATCGAGCAGGGTTTCCAATCCGTGCGACAAGGCTGCGGAGTTGTCCGCGCCGAGCATCGTGAAGTTCCCCTTCGCGGCATGGAGGCGACGAAAGGATTCCTTCATCAATTCGACGTTGTCGGCCTCGTTCTCCAGCGAAAGCAGGGCGTCCTGCAATTCGACAAGCCCCCGCGCCAGTTCGTCGAGAAGATCGCTCACATCGGCGTCGCTCAAATCCTTTTGGCCGCTCTCCTCCATCCGGTTCGCGATGTTGTCCCGCTTCGCCGTCAACTTGGCCTTGCTGATCAATTCCTCCTGCGAATGTTTCATCGCAACCGTTCCAGGAAGCGAACCACCCGTTTCGAGCCCGCCTTCCGGCCCGAACAGCGATACGTCGCGCATGGCGGCATAGGACGACGCGTCTTCGGGTCCTTCATCCGGCTCCATGCCGCCGCCGGTCGCGATCGCGACGAGATTGTCGACGTCGACGGTCATTCCGACCCGGCCGCCGCTGATGATGCAGGTCCCGGAGATTCCCGCAAGCCTTTGGCCCCCGAACATCGACGTGACGTTGACCAGTTTCGACGGGGCGAGAAATTCCGTAACGGAAACGGCGATCCGCTCCCGTTTTCCTTCGATGACGACGACGGGAAGGACGCCTTCTTTTTCCTGCGGGGCCGTCCCGCCGCCGAGCAGTTCCTGGAGGTCGAACAGCGCGACCGGTTCGCCGAGGTATTTGATGAATCGTTCCCGGTCCATCGACGCGTGAATGTCTTCGAAACGGATGCCTTGCAAACTGAGAACTTTGTCGATGGAAAGGGCGTACAGATTCTCGCCGCAGCGGACGATCAGGCCGTCGATGATGTTGACCGCGCGCAGTTTCGGGATGTGCAGCCGGAACGTCGTTCCTTTCCCGGGGACGTTTTCAAGGTCGATCGAACCGCTGAATTCATTGACCATCGTGCGAACCAGGTCGAGTCCGACGCCGCGACCGGAGGTATCGGTCGCCTGTTGCCGGGTCGAAAAGCCGCTGCCGCAAATAATGCCCAGGAGGTCGGGATTTTCATTCGGCTTGATGATCCCCAATGCCTTGGCCTTTTCACGGACGGCGGGCTCGTTGACGCCGCGGCCGTCGTCCGAAACGACGATTTCGGTTTCATGTTCATGCTCGACCGCTTTGAGCAGGACCACGCCCTTTTCGCCTTTTCCGTCCCGGATGCGCTCGATCGGCGTTTCAAGGCCGTGATCGGCCGCATTCCGCAACATGTGCAGCAGGGGTTCGACGAGGCGTTCGGCAAGCGCTTTGTCGACGAGAACTTTTTCACCCTCGCATTTGAGTTCGATTTCCTTCTTCAGGTTCCGGGCCAAATCGCGGACCGGCCGCCGAAACATCTTGAAGGTTTCGCCGATCTCGACCATCCGGATGGCCATGACCAGGTCGTGCAGATCCTGGCTGATCCGGCGCGACGCCTCATCGGCCGCCTTGATCGTCTGTATGTTGTTTTCCGACGGGGGACGCCGTTGCAGCGACGCATCGACCATGTCCCGTTGCAATTCATGCATCGTCGAACTGGTGATGATCACTTCGCCCGCGAGGTTGAGCAATTTGTCCAGGTGTTCCAGGCGCACGAGCATCCGGTCGATCGACCGGTTGGCGATATCGGTTCCCTGGACGCCGGGGGTTGCGGAAGTCGTGTTGAGACCGGTATGGGGTGTACTCTCAGGCATGGCGCATCACTCTCATGATTACTTGGGCGACGATCTCTTTGTCAAACGGTTTCGGCATGAAATCGTCGGCCCCGAACTTGAGGCCCTTGATCACGTTTTTCGCGTCGCTCTCGGTCGAAACCAGGACGAACGGGGTCCCGTCGTACCACGGCTCCTGCTGGAGGCGGTAACAAAATTCGAAACCGTCCATCTGGGGCATGCTGATATCGGAGAAAACGACGAGATACCGTCCGCGCCGCTGTTGTCGGAGGTGGTCGAGTGCGAGTTTGCCGTTGACGGCTTCGTCGACTTCGAAACCGAGATCGGCGAGAATCATCTTGAAAATACGGCGTGTCGGGACGGAGTCGTCGACGATGAACGCGCGCGGTTGCGGCGGAAGTTTCGGTCGGAGCAAATCGGCAAACCCGCCGGCGGGCCTTTCCTGCGTTTGTGCGTTGTCCGATGGAGCGATACTCATTTGACTTTTTCCATGGATAATCAAATCGGAGCCATGACCGTCACGGGGTGATTCTTCACGGGCCGGGAACCGTGTTCCCGGATATTCGGATTCACGAGGTGCGTATCCGTATCCGATTTCCGGCTCGAAGATCAATGAAATTTAGGACCTGATTGGTTGTTCGGCAAGTAAAACGGACGAGAATGGACAAAAAAGAAAAGGAAGGCGAAAGGAATAAGCTCTCGTTGACGGTCGTGAGGATCATGACGGACATTCGGAACGAATCGGGTTTGCATCGAGTCCGCCCGGAACGTGCCGTCGTTCTCACCGTCGGCGCGGCACGTACCGACCTGCGGCACGGGTATGCAGGTGAAAAACCGGAATGGATCCGGCGTTCAATACCCCGGGTGGATCGGCTGTAACAATACCGGGTTCCCGTAAGGAACCTGCGTCGGGTGGGAAGTCGTCGGCTGTGATTGGCGAATCACGTTCATGGCGCTCTGGATGATGCGCCAATTGACTTCAAGCGGAATTACATGCACCTTGCGGGCCGGTTCTTCGACGATGCGGCGGTCCAGTTCCTCGGCATACTCCTTCAATTCCGTGACCAGCGGTTCCGGGGCGATGATATCCACGGCATTCGTGAGATTGTCGATCGTGATTCTCGGTTTGAGACCTCCCGGCAGGCTGGTCATCCAGAGTTTCTGCTGGTAGACGTTCAGCATCTGCTGTGCAATCCGGAATGCCTGCGTGTTCTTGATGATGACGCGAACCGGCTTTTTGACGATCCGTTCCCCGGGCAGTTCCGAAACATCGAACATGTCGATCAGTTCCTCGACCTCGCTTCGCTCGGCACGCGAGCCTTTCACGTAAATCGTGTTCGATTCGATTTCCGGAACGATTTCAAGCGGATGTCTCGTCGCTTGGTAACCGGTGCCGTACTGCGACCGGGTTTGCGGAAGCCTCGCGGTTCCCATGAGACGTTCCCGCAGAACGAGCGTCAGTTTCCGGGCCACGTCGTTCGCGCTGACATTCCGTACCGAATAGATCGTGTAATCGCGCCCCTCGAAAACGACGCGGCTGTGGAGGCGTTCCAACAGTTCTTCCAGTCGGTCCAACGCCTGTGTGTCGTAGGACGCGATCGTCAGCGAACCATCGTCGTTGAGCGTCAGGTACACGTTCGCCGGTCCCTCGGTTCCGGTTCCGACCGGTGCGCCATTCCCGGGAGCATCGACGGGAATATCTTCAGGAATATCGGCAGGAGCGTCGGCGGGAACATCGGCGGGAATACTGACGGGAATACTGACGGGAACGGGCGATTTTTCCGTGGACGACGGTGTGTCGGACAACGAGTAATAGCCCCGGTCCCGGGCGGCTCCGGGCTCTTTCGGCGTTTCTTCCTTTTTCTGAATCAGCGGTTCCGGGGCGCGATTGATGTAGAGCGGATTACGGTTGAGCTGCGGCCACAGCTTTTCAATATCCTTGATCGTCCGGTCGACATCGGCCTCGATGCGAATGACCCGCAGCCGGCTGTTGCGACTTCCGCGCACTCTCCGGGGACCCTCCCGGAAAGAGGAATCGCCGACTTCCTCGTCAACGAGCTCCGTTTCGCCCATGCGGACAAGCAATCGGCGTGTCCGGTCGATTTGGTCGGCGGTTCCCCGGAAGAACAGCGTATTCGTGTAGTCGTCGATCTCCAGTTGCGGGGAGGCATCGTACGATTCGTCGGCGAAAAGGGCGTAAACGGCCAGGCGGGCCGTTTCGAGATCAACCGTTCGAAGTGGAAAGACTTCGAGATCCCGGTCTTTCGAAGCGAGTTTTGCAAGGATGTCCGCGACCCGCTGTTGGCTGTCGGCATCGGCTTGGACGAAAAGCTGATTGCCATAATAATCGAGCGTGATCCGGCTCGCCGGGACACCCCGCCGGGCCAGCGTTTCACGAACCAATCGCTGGGCGGTGTACACGTTCGTATTCTTGAGCGGATAGACCTCGATCGTCAAACCGGCTTCTTCTTCGTTCATTTTTTCGACCGCGGCGGCAATTTTGAGATGATCGGCCGGTTTCGCCCAGATCAGCAGTTGGTTCGGATGCGTTCCATAGCCGAACCGGGCGTTCGGAGCGACTTGCCGCAAAAGCGTCGTCGCGGTCGCCGCTCCGGCGGTTCCC
>QMCD01001291.1_pt2 | contig 15997 bp, 12 predicted proteins | sample 1821841 | NCBI WGS metagenome assembly QMCD01 (sample SAMN01991225, study PRJNA193472) | Termite gut metagenome, whole genome shotgun sequencing project. | isolation source: worker | host: Macrotermes natalensis | reverse complement strand
CCGCTTGTAAGCGCACGGTTTCAGGTTCTATTTCACTCTTCTATTCGAAGTACTTTTCACCTTTCCTTCACAGTACTGGTTCGCTATCGGTCTCTTAGGAGTATTTAGCCTTACCGGATGGTACCGGCAGTTTCAGACAGGATTTCTCTGGTCCCGCCCTACTCAGGATACGATTAGGTATAAAATCCATGTCGGATACAGGGCTATCACCTGCTATGGCCGTTTTTTCCAAAACGTTCTCCTATGAATTTTACGTCCACGTCATCGTCCTACAACCCCACACCTGCCGTAACAGATATGGTTTGGGCTCTTCCGCTTTCGCTCGCCACTACTTACGGAATCATTGTTATTTTCTCTTCCTCCGGGTACTTAGATGTTTCAGTTCCCCGGGTTCGCTCTTATCTTATTCAGATAAGTGATATGTCTTCAACATATCAGGTTGCCCCATTCGGAAATCATGGCCTCAGCGGTTGCTCCTTAACCATGCTTATCGCAGCTTGTCACGTCCTTCTTCGCCTCTAAGAGCCAAGGCATCCCCCGTACGCCCTTAATAAATTTCTTTATTAATATTGCACGGAACGCAAAAAGGTTAATGGCTAACGGTAAACGGTTAATGGCTTACCTAAAACCAAATCTGCCTCTTTGTTCCTTGTACCAACATATTCGATATAATATATTGGATTTAATTATTGTTTTTTTGTTATTTGTTCAATCAACAACCTCTAACCTAAATTGATAAATAATTATCAATTGTCAATTATCAATCGTTAATTGTACGATAATTTGCTCTCGTGTTGTAATTTTATTACACGTCTACCATCATGTCAATGAACTCGCACTGCCTTCCTTTTCTTCTTCGCTACAACACAATTCCGAAAATTCCAACAATAAGTCGAAAATAAAACCTCACGGCTTAATCTTCCAAAACGTTTCTTTAATCCTCTCCTCCTACTCTCCCCCACTCAACGTCATCCATTTTTTCTACTCCCACAGCCTCTTCTCATACCCCCGAAAACATACCCCCCTCAAATTTGGGACTGCAAAATTACAAAAAAAAATCGAAACTACCAAATTTTTTTTAACCTTTTTTTAACTTTTTCTTTATTTCACTGAAAATCAATAAGGGTTTTTGCGTAAAAGTATTAAACCTTTATCGTTTTATCCGAGATGTTTATCAAATTCTTTCTGCCAATCCACGTTCGGCCCCAGCAATCCGCTCTCCAAGTGTGTCCCCACAGACGGGGATGCCATATATAAATTCCTTTTCCTGTTCAAAATAAATCGAGGAATAAAAAATATCGACATTTGAATAAGAATCCATTTCTCGAACCGTTTTAATTTGAAGACCTCTCGAAGCAGTCCGAAATAATCTTTCCCCATCGTGATTCCTGCCCATAACGACGCATCGCCACTCCATTTGGAATAGGTCATAAAACGGGCTTTTTCTTCCCGTAGTCGTGTCTTGGTTGTCAAGAAAGTCAAGCAGGTTGTGAGTGTCTTTTTCCAAGTTCGTCCTGCGTATTCAAACTCACTTCTGTCTCCACGCTGATGGAATTTCAGATTGTAAAAGTCCGGATGTTCGTAGGGTGTCAGAAAATCAACATTCGCACAATTTTTCAAGCAGTCAAGCATGGATTTGAATTGCCCATCAAGATAGAAATAATCGTCCTCCGCAAAATACACATATTCCGATTCCGTTTGCTCCAGCAGGATTCGGATTTGTTCTTTGAAGGTCGCAAAGTTTCCCACTCCATCATATCTTCTAAATTCTACGTGTTCCGCACCAAATGCATCAATGAACAGTTGGTCGAACTCCTGTGGACAATTATCCATCAGTGCGTACACTTTATAATTAAGACCTTGCAACGAGCGTCCCAAGGAGTCGGCACAAAGCTTGGCAAGTGCGTATTTACTATGCCTGTATGTGACCGGTTTTTTAGATACACCCGGATAAATTCGGTAGGCGATCACGAGATCAAGAGGACCGGTTGATGTTTTCATACGTAAATAATTTTATTTTGAGTTCCTCCCCAATTCCAAAAAATCGTCGTTCATCATCTGAAACAAGGCTTGCCCTTGATGCAGAATCGTGTCGTTGGCATTGCGTTGTTGCAGGATAGAGGAAGAAGCGTTGTCGTAAACAATGAATGCACTATCTTTCAAAAAACCAAAACCATCTACAAATGTATATAGTACGAAATTCGGAGCGTTCGGGTTAAGTAGGTCTTTAGAGAATTTGTAGTGCGCAGTGGATATTTCCAATCTCGACAGCAAAGTCGCTGCAATATCACGCTGATTGCCTAAATTGTCCACTCTTACATTCTTCGCTTTGAGTGCTCCGCCCAACCATAACAAAGGAATATGAAACGCACGCTCATCGTAGTTTGGCAAGTTGTAGCGAACGCCGTGGTCTGCAACAAGAATAATCAATGTACTGTCCCACCACGATTTTGTCTTCGCTTGCTCAATAAAATCTCCCAAACATTTGTCCGCATAATGCGTGGAGTTTGCCCATTTGTCGCTCTCGGAAATAGCAGGTATAGGAACCGTGTGAGGTTCGTGATTGCTCAATGTTAGCGCAGAGTAGAAGAATGGTGTTGTTACAGTGTCGAGGTCATTGAGCATCTTTTCAAAAATAGCCTCATCGTGCACACCCCAGCTGAAATGAGGCTTTTCGGGATAATCTGACTTGTCAGTGTATCTTTGGAAACCTGCACTGAGTACGTAGCCTCGCGTATTCACAAAACTGATGTCTCCACCATAATAGAACGCTGTGGAATACCCGAGATTTCTGAACTCCGCAGGCAGCATCGGAATTTGGTTCAAACGACTGTTATCACGAATCACAGACTTCGTGGTTTGAGAGGGATATCCGCTCAATGTAGCAACTAACCCACGTTCGGTGCGGTATCCATCTGCATACACGTTTGCAAACAGCAAACCCTCGTCAATCAAGGCGTCGAAACAGGGCGTAATTCCTTTTTCTTCGCCCATTTTCCCAATCTTTGCAACGGAAAAACTCTCCATCAAAATTACGATTACGTTCGGACGATTCGTATTCAAAACGTCTATCGGCAAGCATTCTGAGACATTCAGAAATTCATCGGAAAGGTTTTTAGCCTCTTCATCGGACATAAATTTGTATTCCTTGAACATATCTCTGTTCGTAATCGCATACATCAGATTCCACGGCATATTCAGCGCACCTTGGTTTGCGAGCGACTTGTCGCTAAAAAACACCGATCCTTGATTCATCGTGGACGTATCAAATCCTCCACGCATCGGGATTATGCAAAGTCCTCCGAATAGCAAGAATAGCGGAGCATTCCACCATATCGCCCTGCCTTCTTTGGGTAGAAAACGAGCAACCGTTTTCAGAAATACCCAAGCCCAAGCCACAAACAACGCAAATGTTAAAATTGAGAGTAAAATTATTTGCAGTATCGGCGTAGATGCGAGAGCCTCTCCGGGATTTTTCAGGTATGCGAATGGTGTAGTGTCGAGGCGAAATCCCCACGCTTTGAACAGTTCTGCATCTGCAACCGTAAGCAATGCGTGCGAAAACAGGAGTATTGCCGTAAGAGCGACAAGTACACGACGTGTCCATAAAGAGGAGAAGCAGGCAAAAAGAAGAATGATAAGTGATGTTGCGAGCGAGATATATCCTGCAAAAGAGGCGTCCATACGTGCTCCATACCAAAAACTTCCCATAATTTCGCCCACCGATAAAGTTGCACATTCATTCCACTGAAAAACGTAGAACAGTGCTCTGGAAAAAACAAACACCAACATCCAAAAGAGGAAGTTGGTGATAAAAAATTTGATATACCGGTTCACTTTATTTTACTTCAATGGATTGGTAATTCACAGGAATAACCCCTTCCACAAGCTCGCCGTTTTTGATGTATTTTTCGATGATTTCATCGGCTTTTTTCGTGTCCACTTTTCCAAAAACGACAGGGTCTTTTCCGGGAATTCTCACTTCAATAGTAGGTTCTGCAAAGCAATAACCCATACAGCCCGTTTGTGTTACAACTGCGGGAACATTGCGCTTGTCGAGTTCTTGAACCAAAAAGTCCATCGTTTGTTTTGCTCCGGAAGCAATTCCGCAGGTTGCCATAGCAACTTTGATTTGTACAAGATTTTCGGAGTTGTTACTTTTTTCGCGCAAATTGATTTGTGATTGCACGTTTTCTTTCATCTTCCGAAGGTCGGCTAAGGATTTGATTTTTTCCATTGTATTTTCTTTTTTCTGCGGAAAGTGAGGGATTCGAACCCCCGGACCTGTTACAGTCAACGGTTTTCAAGACCGCCGCAATCGACCACTCTGCCAACTTTCCGATGCAAAGTTACAACTTTTTTTTGAATTTACAAAATTTTATTGCAAAGAATTTATATTTTTTTTGTATCTTTGTAGTTTATAATGCCGAAGAAATGCTAAAAAAAATCTTTATATCCATTTTCCTGCTCACTGCGTTCAACGTTTTTTCGCAGGATTGCACTCCTTTGAATTCAATTCCTATTCAAGACACTATAGAAATTTGCAGATACGACACTTTGCGTTTTTCTTCCGATACTGCCCTCCGCTATCAATGGAAATTTAATGAAACCATTTCTGCCGATACTTTTTTTCGTATTACCGGAGAAGGACAACTCACGATTGAAATTTCTCTCAACGGATGCGATACCTTGTTTGATACAACCGAAATTATCTTCCCTCCTACTCCTGTTGCAAATCTCTTGAACACAGATACCGTTTTGTGTATGGGAGATACGCTAAAACTTAACAGTGGTGGAGCTTTGAACGTACTTGATTTTATTTGGGACAGTAAACAAATCAACGGAAACGAAGCGTTCTCTATCCGGCAGGATTCCATTTTAGATGTTATTTTTGACGACACGAAAAATTCTCGAAATGTCTATATGTTTATCGTGAATTTATACGGATTTTGCACGAAACACTATGCGAATACGGCAAGTTACATTGTTCAAGATACTGCATTTGTATTTTTCGCAAATCCTCCAATCGTAGAGTTGGGGGCAGATACAACGCTTTGCGAAAGCGAAGAGGAATTTGTTTTAGAGGCTCTTCCGAGCGATGTTTTTTTAGTTTCGGAATATGATTTTCTTTGGAAAGACGGAAATGAAACAACAAGCAAAGAGCCTGATATTTCGGTTACCACAGACAACAAAGGATTGCAAATCGTAAGGGTTCTCAATCGCTGTGGAGATACGGTTTCCGACAGTGTGAACATTGATTTCTGGCCCAAAGAATGGACGGAATCCAAATTGGTTACCGACACGTCTGTATGCCAAAAAATCCGTGTTACCTTAGATGCAACGGCAGATGTTCATACCGCATACACCCAATATCTTTGGCTACACGATTCGTCGTCCAATCCCATCATTACCATTGCCGAACCGAAAACCTACGAAGTAATTATTACGGATAGTGCAGGCTGTCAGAGAAAACACACAAGTAATGTGAGTGAAGATGATTGTACGGCAAAAATCGAAATGCCCAATATCTTCACGCCCGATGGCGATGGTATCAACGATTTTTTCAAACCTATGCCCACTCCCGAACGTATCTATAATTTTGAAATTCGTATTTATGACCGTTGGGGACGTGCTGTTTTCAAATATGAGGGCGATGTGAATGGCTGTCAATGGAACGGAAACAACGGAAACAAGGCAGTTCCGGAAGGCGTATATTTTTGGGGAATCAAATACACGGATGTGTTCGACAAAAAATTTGATGACCAAGGAACTGTAACTTTGTTGCGTTCTCGGTAAGATACCTGTTGGCATTGGGCGGGTTGTAACCCGCCCCTACATTTCCCTTGTCGCTCTCTCTATGCTTGTTTTTCGTAGGATAAACAGAAATCACGGATGCCACATTCTTCGCATTTTGGCGCACGTGCGGTGCAAACGTAACGACCGTGCAAGATAATCCAATGATGGAAATCAGGAATTTTTTCCGAAGGCACTAATTTCATAAGTTCACGTTCGGTTTCCAAAGGTGTTTTCGCATTCGGTGTGAAACCCAGCCGTGCAGACACACGAAACACGTGCGTATCCACGGCAAGTGCAGGTTTATTGAAGATAACCGATGCAATGACATTTGCCGTTTTCCGCCCTACTCCGGGCATTTTTTGCAACAAATCCACATCATCAGGAACTTTACTCTTAAACTCCTTGACCAGCACGTTCGCCATACCAATCAAATTTTTCGCCTTGTTGTTGGGATATGAGATGGATTTGATGAGCATATATACCGTTTCTAAATCGGCTTTCGCCAACAGCTCCGGTTTCGGAAACTGCTTGAAAAATGCGGGAGTGGTTAAGTTCACACGTTTATCGGTGCATTGTGCAGAAAGAATTACCGCAACTAAAAGTTGATACGGATTTTTGTAGTCTAATTCCGATTTCGGGAGGGGTTTGTTTTTCTCAAACCACGCAATAATGGCTTTACAGCGAGCTGATTTTGTAAGTTTAGAACTCTTCGTTTTCAAAATACTTTCTTTCATGTTTCACTTAACCTAATCACTATTCACTAATCACTATTCACTAATCACTAATCACTAAATATACTGCAACAATTTCGCTCGAAAAGAAGCCTCTACCAAGGTGGACGCATTCAGTTTTTCGAATATCTTTTCTCTGCGGCGGTAGTAGGTACTGCGAGAGATTTCCAACTTTTCGCAGATGATTTCTTCCGTTAATTCCAGCTCCATCAATCGAAGTATTTCTCGCTCATCCGCTGTCAGTGTGCGAACATCCGAAGGCACAAACATATCATCAACAAGTTCGTATCTCTTGTTGGTTTGCACATCTAAAATGCTCACTACCGGGCTTGGTTTCGGCTGTTCAGAAAGCCGAACAAGGCTCAATGTCAACCATACGTTGCCATTTTTGCAGAGTTTATACGGCATTTTTTTGCGATGAAAAACAAGCTCTTTCCCATCTTTTGTTTGTATGCAAAAATCGTAAAAAAGCATTAAGTTCATCCATTTTTCTCCATATCGATATAAAAAATTTTTTGCAGCTTTGGATATTCGCAACATTCGCTCTCTCTCCTCTTCTTTGAGAATGCGTTCGAAAAATGCGAAGCCTTTCTGCAAAGCAAGTTCTTCCGGATAGCCAAGTAAAAGGAGCATCCGAGGATAATCGATGATCAATCTCTCTTGGAAATAATCCGTTATAAAAGCGTTTCCTCCATACAGATTATTGAACGCACGCAAGGTTTCCTTGAGTCTTTCATCGTTGTATTGCCGCAGATAACTTGCGGGAAGATTCCATTTTTTGGGTGTCTTTGTTTCGAAAATCATATTTTTTGGTCTGCAATTTCTTTGCAAAGATACGAAAAAAAATGAAATTTCGTTTTATTTTTTTGGTTTCATTGTTTTTCCGTATCCCCAATCACTTCCGCCAAAATGCAGGAGTGAATAGAATTAGTACGGTGAAGAGTTCCAAACGTCCGATGACCATCAGCAAACACATCAACCATTTGCCGAATATGGGCATATCGGCATAGTCGCCAACAGAATGAATCTCGCCCATCCCCACGCCTGTGTTTCCCAATGCCGAAGCAGATATTCCAAAAGCAGATTCCACGTTGTAGCCCATAATCGAGAATGCTACAGCCGCAAGCACGATAATCAACATATACAGAAAAAAGAACGCAAGCACACGGAAAATAATTTCCGAAGAAACCGCCTCTCCGTTATATCTGACCGGAATTACCGCACGTGGATGCACTTGCCGTTTGAATTCCACAAGCGTATTTTTTATCAACAAAGCATGTCGTCCCATCTTGATACCTCCTGTTGAAGAACCTGAACAAGCTCCCGTAAACAGCAAGGCAAGCAGAAAAAGATTGGTCGAAGATGTCCACATTTGATAATCGGCATTGACAAATCCGGTTGTTGTAACGAACGACACTACCGCAAATGCAGCATCTCGAACGGTTTCTTCTGAACTTGTTTCTACGTGGGAGGTGTAGAGCATAACCGCAAGGAAAATCACGGCAAGAAAAAGAAATCCCAAATAACTTTTGAGCTCGGAATTTTTTAGAATTTTATTGAATTTCCCTGTAATTGCGAAGAAATACAAACTGAAGTTGATTCCCGAAAGGAGCATAAATGCGAGTACAACATAATGTGTGTATGCTCCGTATTCCATAAGGCTTGTGTTTTTCGTCGAAAACCCTCCGGTAGCAATGGTTGTGAAGGAATGACAAACGGCATCAAAGAGGTTCATCTCTCCGAAAAGAAGAAAAATCGTTTGCAGGAAAGTGAGGATTACGTAGGTAATGACAAGTGTTTTTGCCGTTGAAGCGATTTTCGGACGAATCTTGTCTTTCGTTGGACCGGTCATTTCCGCAAAGAAAAGGTTGTTTCCTCCGCTGATTCCGAGCAAAGGCAATATGGCAAGACTGAACACAACAATGCCTATACCTCCGATCCATTGGGTCATACATCTCCACAGCATCAAGCCTTTTGGGAGAGCTTCAATATCGTGAACCACCGATACTCCTGTGGTTGTAAGTCCGGAAATTGTTTCAAAAAAGGCATCGGTAAAGGTTGATATATTTCTGTCGATGATGAATGGAATAGCTCCAAAAATCGACATTGCAATCCACGAAAATGTAACGATGATATAGCCTTCACGTTTGTGCAATTTAGGTGCTTCCGCAAACTTCTCACGTCCGGAACTGTATCGCAAGAGCAATCCCACGCAGATGCTGAACAGTGCCGATCCGAACAAGGGGGCGAAGTCGCTCTCTTTGCTGAACAGTGCGACGAGAGCGGGAATGAGCATAAACGCTCCAACCATCGCAATCAGTGCGCCAAGGGCTTTGACGATAATACCGAAATTGATATAATTTTTTTCGTGTATCATTTATTTAAAGAATCGTGTTACTTGCTTGATTGCACGCGGCAAAGCAAAGACCACTACACGGTCGTTTTCCAAAATTTGAAAATGTCCCATAGCGATATATCCCTGACCGTTACGGATGATTCCTGCAACGATTGCATCTTCGGGAAAGTCTTGTTGATAGAGCGGTTTTTTGGTTATTTCCGAATCCGGAAGTGCAATAAATTCGAGAGCTTCCGCATCAATGCCGCTCATCAGTTTGGATGAAACCACATTTGCATCAATGGTAAATCGTGTGATATAACTTGCCGTAATCAGTTTTTTGTTCACAATGGCATCAACACCCACACTTTGCGAAAGTCCGATGTAGTCCACGTTTTCGACAAGTGCAACAGTTTTTTTCACGCCTGCGCCTTTTGCGTGCAAACACGTGAGGATATTGGTTTCGGTATGATTGGTTACGGCAACAAATGCATCCATCTTCATCAAACTTTCATCTTCCAAAAGGTCGATGTCTGTAGCATCTCCATTGATGACCAAAACGTGTTCGAGAATTTTTGAAACGTGTTCGCAACGTTCTCGGTTGGAATCTATAATCTTCACATGTGCAGATTCCGCAAGTCTTCTGGCGGTTTTTCGTCCTACACGTCCTGCTCCGACAATCATTGCATTTTTTACATCCACGTGTTCCTGTCCGCTCAAGCGGAACACCTCGTGTGCACTGGATGGCAGCGAGATCACATAAACCAGATCGTTTTCCTTGAACATATCCGATCCGCAAGGGATAATGGTTTGTCCATCACGACTGATAGCCACTGAACGAAATCCGAGTTTTTTGTATTCATCACGAACATCATTGAGCGTTTTGTTCAGCACTTTGGAGTTCGCCGTCAAACGAATCTTGAACAGTTGTAAACTTCCGTCGTTAAAGGAAAAAACCTCTGTTGCTGTTTGGTACAGAAGATTGTAAATTTCGTTTGAAGCAATCAGTTCGGGCGAAACCATTTGGTCAACGCCCAGCGATTGGAAGAATCGTTTGTTATCCGCACTCAGATATTCCGAATCGTTGATGCGTGCTATCGTGCGTTGTGCGCCGATTTTCTTCGCAAGAATACACGCCAAAAGATTGGGTTGCTCGGCGTGTACAACGGCGATGAACAGGTCTGCATTCTGCACGTTTGCACTTTGCAAAACCTTGATGGATGTAGGATCTCCTGCGATTGTTAAAATGTCTGAATGTGCTTCAAGCAATTTCAACAACTCTCTGTGCGGATCAACAACGGTAATGTTGTGCTCTTCTTCTGCGAGCATTTCCGCTAAATGAAATCCAACTTCGCCGTCGCCGGCTATGACTATGTTCATTTTTTTAGTGGTTAATGGTTAGTGGTTAGTGGTTAAATTGGTTATTATGATAATAGTGCCACACCTTTATTTCTACGTGTATGTCGCATATCAATGGGCGCAGCACCATTAACCGTTAACCCTTTACCATTAACCATTTTGTAGGAAACGTTCTGCTTCGATGGCAGCCATACATCCTGTTCCTGCGGCGGTGATGCCTTGTCGGAAATGGAGGTCTTGCACATCTCCCGCAGCGAAAACGCCCGGAACGCTCGTTTTGGTTGAACCCGGAACGGTTTTGATATAACCTTCGGGATGCAATTCCACCTGTCCGTTGAATACCGCTGTGTTCGGAGTATGTCCGATCGCTACAAAAACACCTGTGAGATCTAATTTACGCTCTTCTCCCGTATCGGAATGATACAGCAAAATACCGTTTACTCCGCTATCATCACCCAAAATTTCTTTGGGTTTATGTTTCCAAACTACCTCTATTTTCGGGTTGTTCAGCACTCGATGTTGCATCGCTTTGGAAGCACGCAACTCATCCCGACGAACAATCAGATACACCTTGTTGCACAAATTCGCAAGATACGATGCTTCTTCTGTTGCCGTGTCTCCTCCTCCAATCACGCAAACATCCTGATTTCTGTAGAAGAATCCGTCGCAGGTTGCACAGGCGGAAACGCCCATACCCGCAAACTTTTTCTCACTTTCCAAACCAAGCCAATTCGCAGATGCACCGGTAGAGATGATCAGCGTTTCAGCCATCATTTGTTTGCTGTCGTCAATCGTTACTAAAAACGGACGTTTCGAGAGATCTACTGCCGTAACAATTCCTGTGCGAATGTCTGCACCAAAACGTTCGGCTTGTTTACGCAAATCTTCCATCAATTCCGGACCGGTAATGCCGTTGGGGTATCCGGGAAAATTTTCTACTTCGGTGGTAATGGTTAGTTGTCCTCCGGGTTGAATACCTTGATACAAAACAGGTTTCAAGTCAGCACGAGAGGTGTAAATGGCTGCCGTGTAACCCGCAGGACCGGAGCCGATGATTAAGCATTTTGTGGTTTCCATGTATTGTTTGTTTATTATTTTCTATTAACCGGTAATCATTGGGATATGCACATTTGTCATCTGAATAATCGGATAAACGGATTTGATGATCAAAAACACTCCGAAACCGATCAAAATAATTCCGAAACAGATATTGATTTTTGCCATCAACACATCGTTAACCCATCGCTTGAGTTGGTTTGCTCCGTAGGCTTTTAGAATATCCGTACTCAACACGGTACCCAACGTGCATAAGGAGAAAACGAGCAATGAGAACGTATCCGTGTATTGCGATTTCACTGCACTGACATACAACAACCAAAAAATCCATGTTCCGGGATTTGTTAAATTCAAAAAGAATCCTTTCACGCAATACACAATCGGTTTGGGTGTTTTTTGAAGGATCGTAAGTTTTTCAATCTGCTCGGAATCTTTTTCTGCATCGGTTTCATTTGCGTAGCCTTTCCCACGGTTCAAAATCGTATGCACACCTATTCCAACCAAAATTCCACCTCCCACCAAGCCTACAATCTCTTTCACTGTGGGCTTATCGAAGAAAACGGCTGCTCCGAAGAACAACATCAGCGCAACCAAAAACACATCACTTAAAAAAATCCCGAGTGCCAACTGTGCAGCACTCCGAAACCCTCTACTGATGCTGGTTTGCAGCAATGAGAAAAACGCAGGACCCAACATTAAAGAAAGTCCCAAACCCGAACCTATACCCAGGATGATTACGTCTAACATCGTTTATCGTTTAGTATTCAAATAGTTCAACCAATGTTCCATTTTTGCTCCACGCAATACTCTGGGGAATTTATTTTGTGCACCTTCTTTGCCCAAAGCACGCATATAATCGTAGAATATCGCTGTTGGCAACACTTCTACGGAAACGTTGCGAATGGCTTCCAAACGTTCAACACGATAGTCATCGTTTACTTCTCCCAGATATTGATCAATTTTTTGCGCAGCAACGGTAGCATCCAAAGGCTCATCACAGGCTAAAAACCAGCGATGTGCAAACATATTTCCGTGCGATTCTCCGATCACGCAGAACTCAGGAATTTTCACATTTTCCGTATTGCTCAACTTCGTTACAGCAACGGTCATATTGTCCACCGAAAGGTGTTCTCCGCAGATGCTTAGGAAGAATTTCGTGCGACCTGTAATCACAATTTCATTGTATTTTCTGTCCACGAGTTTTACCGTATCTCCAATGAGATAGCGATAGGCTCCTGCGCAAGTAGTAATAAGCAAAGCGTATTCTTTGTTCTCTTCGATTTCGTCGATCGTCAATGTTTTCGGATTGGGTTTAACATTGAAATTTTCGTCGAAATTATCATCGTTAAACGGTACAAACTCAAAGAATATCCCATTGTCGAGCATCAGTTCCATTCCGGGAGCGTTCGGACGACTTTGGTAAGCGAGAAATCCTTCCGATGCAAGGTAGGTTTCGATGAACGTAACTTCTTGTCCGAACAGTTTATCGAAACTTTTTCTATACGGTTCGATGGAAACGCCTCCGTGGCAGAAGATTCGCAGGTTTGGCCAAATATCGTGAATGGTTTTAAGATTGTAGGTTTCGATGATTTTTTCCATCAAGATGACCATCCACGCCGGAACTCCAACGATTGCCATAATGTCCCAATTCGGAGCATTCTTCACGATTTCGTCGAGTTTCACTTGCCAATCACGCTCTTTCGAGATACGTTTTCCGGGTTTGTAGTAGTGTTGAAACCAAAACGGGATATTTCCTGCTGTAATTCCCGAAAGGTCGCCCTCGTAGTAGGTTCCGTTGTATTGCAGGTGTGTACTTCCTCCGAGCATCAGCATTCCTTTTTCAAACATTTCTCGTGGGAAGTCGTATCGTGCGAGTGTAAAAATCTGACGGATACTCGTTTTTTGGATTTGTTTGATCATATCCTGTGTTACAGGAATGTATTTGCTTGCTGCTCCTGAAGTTCCGGAGCTTAATGCGAAATACTTAACTTTTCCGGGCCAGCACACGTAGGGTTCTCCGTTGAGGGTGCGATACCACCAAGCGTTGTGCAGACTGTCGTAGTCGAACGTGGGTACAGCCTTTTGGAAAGCCGAAATGATGTTCGGTTCTTTCAGGATCTTAGAGAAGTCGTGTGCATCTCCGAAATGCGTAGAACACGCTTTGGTCAAGAGTTTACGCAATATCTTCTCCTGCGTTTTACGCGGATTTTTCACGCGTCCGAAATCGATCAGCGAAATCTTACTTCGCAAATCAATAGCCCCCTTGATGATGGAGCCTAACACCGGCATCTTTCTTTGTCGCTTTGCCATGAATTTAGCTGTTTGGGTTAAATTAAGTTGCAAAGATACGAAAAAAAATGAAACTGGGTTTGATTTTTTTGTTTAATTGTTGAGTTGTTGATTTGTTTAGCTGTTGTGTTTCGATTTTTTTTCGTATCTTTGCACTTTTATAGCAATCACTATGATAGACCAAGACCAAGAGAAAAAAGAAATTCTACGCCGCTATCAAACCATTTTGAAAGCATTCAAAAAACCGTTGGGAGAGAGCGATGTTCAGATGATCCGCAAGGCATTTGAGCTGGCTGTGAATGCGCATAGCAGTATGCGCCGAAAGAGCGGAGAACCTTATATTTACCATCCTCTCGAAGTGGCGAAAATTGTTGTGCAAGACATCGGTTTGGGTGCAACTTCCGCAACCTGCGCATTGCTGCACGATGTGGTTGAAGATACGGAATTTACACTTGAAGATATCGAATCGATGTTCTCGCCACAAGTGGCGAAAATCATTGATGGACTCACGAAAATTGATGAAATCTTCGATCAGGGCTCTCTTTCTATCCAAGCAGAAAATTTCAAAAAAATGTTGCTGACCTTGTCGGACGATGTTCGTGTGATTCTTATCAAACTTGCCGATCGTTTGCACAATATGCGCACGCTGGACTCTATGCCGAGCGATAAACAATTGAAAATCGCCTCCGAAACAACCTATCTCTACGCTCCTTTGGCACACCGTTTGGGACTCTACGCAATCAAAAGCGAACTGGAAGATTTGGCGATGAAATATACCGACCCGGATATCTATAAGGAAATTTCGGATAAAATCGAACGCACTGCTCCGGAACGTGAAGAAACCATTCACGAGTTTGTTCAACCCATTGAGCGAAAACTTGCTGAAACATCTCTAAAATATGACATTTCCGGTCGGGTAAAATCTATCAATTCGATTTGGAACAAGATGAAGAAAAAGCGTGTTGCTTTTGAAGAGGTGTTTGATTTGTTTGCTATTCGGATCATCGTGGATTCGCCATTTGACAGGGAAAAATCGGATTGTTGGGCAGTTTATTCTATCCTTACGGATATTTATCGCCCAAACCCTTCACGTTTGCGAGATTGGATTTCTTCGCCCAAAAGCAACGGCTATGAAGCCTTACACACTACGCTGATGAGCCATACCGGACAATGGATTGAGGTGCAAATTCGCTCCAAACGGATGGATGAAATTGCGGAAAAAGGATATGCGGCTCACTGGAAATACAAGCAGGATGCGGCTTTTGCGCAACAGGAAAGCGGTTTGGATATTTGGTTGAATAAGATTCGGGAAATGCTGACAAGTCCGGATAAGGACGCTTTGGATTTCTTGAACGAATTTCGTCAGAATTTTTTCAATGAAGAAATCATCGTTTATACGCCCAAAGGCGAGTTCAAGAGTATGCCTGCGGGCTCGACTGTGCTTGACTTTGCATACAATATCCACTCCGAACTCGGAAACACGGTGATCGGTGCGAAAGTCAATCACAAATTAGTCCCGATCAACCATGTTCTGACAAGTGGAAATCAGGTGGAAATCATCACATCCAAACGTCAGAAACCCATGGATGAATGGATGGATATTGCAACAACCGTGCGTGCAAGAACCTTGATTAAAAATTTCTTGAACGAAGAGAAAAAACGCTACTATTCAACCGGTTCGAGTATGTTGGAAGCCTATCTGAAAGAAGTTCATCGAACCTTGGATACGGACACCTTGTCGTGGATTTTAGGAAAAACCAAATCGAAAAGTAAGACCGATTTGTTTTACAATATCGCTGTGGAACGCTTGAAAAAAGAGGACATTTGGGCTGTTTTCAACCGTTCACGCAGGCAACATCAAAATTGGTTGCGGAACTTGTTCGGATCGAAGAATAAACTCGATGAAGTGTCTATCCAAGAGGCTATTCAGCAACAAGTTAAAGACAAGCCGGAATCCTTGATGTTGGGCAAAGACAAGCAGAATATCGTGTATGAAATTTCGACGTGTTGCAATCCTATTCCGGGCGATGATGTGATTGGTATTTTGATGCCGAACAATATGATTCAGATTCATCGCATCAATTGTCCGAATGCGATTGAATGGATGTCGAAATACGGCAATCGGATTGTGAAAACCAAGTGGAAAGAGAACGAAGAGGTTACGTTTTTGGTGGGATTGAAACTTTCGGGCAACGACCGAAAAGGCATGTGGCGAGATTTGAGCGGTGTGATTTCGAGAGGACGTGATTTGAACGTGAAGTCCGTGCAAATGGATGCTGCCGAAGGCTCTTTTGAAGGTACAATTATGCTTTATATTTCAAATGTAGATCACCTTAACGCCTTGATTGACGAGCTTAAACACGTGGAAGGTGTGGGTAAGGTTTATCGGATGAATTGATTTTCTCATTTTTTTTTTCGTATCTTTGAACCT
>QMCD01001229.1_pt1 | contig 15999 bp, 21 predicted proteins | sample 1821841 | NCBI WGS metagenome assembly QMCD01 (sample SAMN01991225, study PRJNA193472) | Termite gut metagenome, whole genome shotgun sequencing project. | isolation source: worker | host: Macrotermes natalensis | reverse complement strand
GGAACACTGTACTACCTAATTCTGATGCTTTATTTTTAGTCAAGAAACTACAAAGCTTCGAGTTCAAGGTTAAAGTAGTAACTTCAAGCTTTTACGAAGATTTACAATGGAAAATACCGCGAATGATGAAGTTTTTCCCGTTAAAATGGAGTGATGTAATAATAACTTCAAATAAACAAGGTATTGGAGAAATAGACTTTTTAATAGACGATAATCCAGATAATCTTGTTGGTGGGAATTATGAGAGAATATTAAAAACTATGCCATACAATAAAAGTTTCAAAACATGTGGTAATATGATAAGAGTTTATTCGCTATATGAAGTGTACGAGTTATATTTTAGGTAAAGGAGTGGTTATACGGATAAGTTAGCTTTGTGGAAATTTTCTTTTGGTGGCGATTACGGATGCTTATATGGACTGTTTAAGGCAACATATAGGCAAGTATTTGAAATAATGGGCAGAGAAGTATATTTTGGCGAAGTATTTGGGAAACATAGTGAAGTATACGGCGAAATAGAAGATGATGATATAACATTTATTACGGATGATAAGTATATTGTAGATAATATGATAGAGTTCGGATATAATCCAATACGGCAATAAGGATGTGTGAAATTTGAAAATATATTTAGTCGTAGAATATGGATTTTATGGAGATGGATTTAATATTCATAATTCATTTTTTAACATAAACAAGGCTAAGAAATATATTGATGATTTAAGGGTAAATTATGGTAATAGAGATTGGGAGTTATTAATAGAAGAAGATGATGATTTATATTTATGGCAAAGTGAAGAACAACGTAAAAATATAGGAATATTCCAAGTAAATTTATTGGAGTGATATCATTGATAACTGAAAAGGATTTGAAATATCTAAAAGTCGCAGAATCAGTATCATTGACAAGTGATTACGAAAGAGTTCATATTGGTGCTTGCGTAGTCAAAAAGGGCAATATTATTGGCGTTGGATGTAATAGCAACAAGTCACATCCAGTACAAAAGAAATATAATGAGCTAGTCCCATATGATAGACCAAGACATGGGATACATGCCGAAATTAAAGCATTATTGAAATGTAATGTAAATACAAATAATTCTACTATATATGTGTTTAGACGTGGTAGAGATTCAAATATTAGAAATTGTTCACCATGCGAAAGTTGTCGAGCTTATATGATAGAATGCGGAGTTAAAAGAATAGTATATGTAGCTGAGAATGGTGTATTTGAAGAATCGTTAAGATAGGAGTGGTATGTTGATAACTGACAATGCAATGCAATTACTACAAAAGGGATATTTTCAAGATGGCGAGACTAGTTGGGATGACATTGCTAGACGTGTTAGCAAAGCAATATCATATGCCGAGAATGATGATAATAAATCAACATATGAAAATGAGTTTTATGATGCTATTTCAAAGATGGATTTTATACCAAGTACGCCTTGTTTGATTAATGCGGGTGGTCGCAACCAACAACTATCATCATGTTTTATTATACCAATAAAAGATAGTATAGAAAGTATTTTACAAGCAACATTAGAAATGACAAAGATATTTCAACTTAATGGTGGATGTGGCCTAAATATAAGCTCATTGCGGCCAAACAAATCTATTGTTGAAGGTGCGGGTGGTGCAAGCAATGGCCCCATATCATTTATGCAAATGTTTGATTTAACAGCAGACATTATGACACGTAACAATTTACGTAAAGGTGCTTTGAAAATTGATATGTGTGATTGGCATCCAGACATATTAGATTTTATATCATGTAAAGATGATACAACAAAATTTACCAGAATGAACATATCTGTGTCAGCTTGTGACAAGTTTATGATGGCTATTGAAAATGATGATAATTGGAATTTAATGTTTCCAGACTATAGTAAATGCAAAGATATATACGATACAGAGTGGGATGGCGATATTTGGAATTGGATAAATAAATCTTATCCAGTAAAAATATACCAAACAGTAAAAGCTAAAGATTTATATAGAAAAATAATGGAACATGCTTGGAAAACTGGTGAACCGGGCATATCGTTTATTGATACGATGGATAGAGGAAATCCAAATCCACATATTGATAAAGTTTCTGGATCTAATCCTTGCAGTGAGTTCGTCTCCATTCCATACACTTCATGCAACCTTGCAAGTATTAATTTGCCCAATATGATCGAAGATGGTGCTTTAGATAAGAATAAGTTGTCTAAAACAATAGCAACTGCGGTTAGATTTTTAGATAATATGATAGATGTTAATAAGCTTCCAACTTCTGATATATCAGAAATGACACGGCAAGTACGTTCTATTGGGTTGGGATACATGGGTTTTGCTGATGTGTTATACTCTTTAGGTATACGCTATGGTAGCAAAGAATGTATTTCTTTCATAGATGATATATGTAAATTCATTTACGATTGTGCTGAATATAATTCATGCAAATTAGCTCAAGAACGTGGCGTATATGATGCTTGGGCGGGTTCAACATGGCATGAAAACAACAAAAATATACGCAATTCTAATTTGATTAGCATAGCCCCTAATGGAAGTCTAGGAATAATATCTAATTCTAATGGTGGTATTGAACCTTGTTTTGCTTTATGCTATACTAGAAGAATGCATGACGATACTATATTTAATGTTATAAATCCTATATTTGAATCTACATTGAGACAAAAGAATTTATATTCAGAATCATTGATACAAAAAGTTATAGAAAATAATGGAAGTTGTCAAGGTATAAAAGAAATGCCTAAAGATATCCAAAACGTGTTTGTTATTGCATCAGATGTAACACCTCAAGAACATTTGGAAGTATTAGCTAATATACAAAAATATGTTGATAATAGTGTATCAAAAACTATAAATCTTCCAAATAATGCAAAGGTAGAAGATATAGAATATATATATAGAGATGCGTGGATAAAGAATGTAAAGGGCGTGGCTGTATATCGTGATGGTTCTCGTGCAAATCAAACGCTTAGTGTCGGTAAAGAAAATAAATCCAATACCGAAGAAAAGATTGAGGTTTCAAGACAACTCAATAGTATTGTTCCTTTGCCGCGTTCTGACTTTGGCAAAACAATAGGCACAACAGCAAAATATAAAACTGCATGTGGTTCCATGTACGTCACGATCAACAAAAGCAATAATGGTGATATAGTAGAAATATTCGCTAATGTATCAAAAAATGGAATGTGTAATAGTAATATTAGTGGAATATGTCGTATGATATCATTAAATCTTAGAACTGGTACTGTAGTCGAGGAAGTGATTGATCAATTAAAGGGTATAAACTGTGCAGCTTGTAGTAGAGCTATAGCTAAGGGCGAAAAGCTAGACGGCATATCGTGTCCAGATCTTATCAGCCGTGCTATACAAGATGAATATAACAACAAAGAAATATATGTGGCAAAAACAAAAAAACGTAGACAACAATCAACAAATAATATGGGATTTACAGAATGCCCAGAGTGTGGTGAAAAAACGTTACGTGCAGAAGGTGGCTGTTTTACATGTAGCAATTGTAGTTATTCAAAATGCGGTTAAAAATATCTTAGGAGGACAAAATGAAAGTTTCAACAATTTATATTTGCGAACATTGTAAATCCGAATACTATAATGAGGTTCAGTGCAAAGCATGTGAGTCAAATTGTGCAAGCAAGATAAATACTAGATATCTTATCAATAGGAAATCGCATGAAGAACGTATTGAGCGTCAACGCGCTATATTAAAGGGTTTGGTTGATGATTATAATAAAACTTACGGTGTTGAAAATGAGCGTGAAGAAGCGTATAAATCATACTATATCACAGATGCCTATGATGAATACTGCGAAAGTGTAGAAATTGCAGCTAAAAATAATTTTGATATAACTAAAAATGTTGCTAGAGTTCTAAGAGATCTTATAAATTTGCATGAAAAGGAGAGTTATCAATGCAAGTAAAAATAAAGAAATTGACGATGTCGGCGATTATTCCTACACAAGCGCATATTACTGATGCCGGGTTTGATATTTATGCAGACATAACGGATAACAAAGAATGGATTACTATTCAACCTAATAGTAATTGTATGATAAACACTGGGGTTTCCTTAGAAATTCCAATTGGATATTGGGGCGCTATATATGCGAGAAGTGGCAAGGCAGCTAAAGAAGGCTTACGTCCTAGCAATTGTGTAGGTGTAATAGATGCCGATTTTAGAGGGGAAATTAAGGTGTCACTTTATAACGATTCGGATTTTGACAGGCGTGTGTATCCTGGTGATAAAATAGCACAACTAATTATTCATAAACAAGAAAATGTAGAATTGATAGAAGTTGATAAACTGTCGGATACTGAACGAGGAACAGGTGGATTTGGTAGTAGCGGTAGGTGATTTAATGAGATGGCATGAACCAAAATTCAACGATACACGTATCAAAGCTAGATTTTTGTTATTTCCCAAAATGGTTAGAAGTCAAACTAGATGGCTAGAATACGCCAAATGGAAAGAATTATATTCTGCGGACTATGGCTGGATTGCTGTTGAGTGGATTAACTAATGGAGGTTATCATATGATTATCAAAGAAGAAAAACGTGATTTATTTACAGTACCACCGTATTACTATCTTGCACATTGTATATCTGCTGACTTTGCATTGGGCGCGGGTATTGCAAAACAATTTACAGAATTATATAATATGCGCGAAAAATTACATAGTCAGCATTTCACTGGAGTTGAGCGAATTGGTGAAGCGCTATTGATTGATAATGTATTTAATCTTGTCACCAAAGAAAAGGCTTACCAGAAGCCTACACTAGAAAGCTTAGAAGAAACATTGATTGATATGCGGGAACAAATGGAAGAGTTACTTGTAGATAAATTAGCTATTCCGCAACTTGGTTGTGGGCTTGATAGGCTAGATTGGTCAGAAGTTAAAACTCTTATTGAATGTGTTTTTGAAGACACTGATATAGAGATATTAATATGCTATATTTAGGTGACAATTATGGAATATACGCCAAAATACTTGATTATGATTAATCCTAATGCTAATAATAATAAGATTTATCATATGATACCTCAAGGTAATCAATTCGTGGTTAAATATGGGCGTGTAGGTGGAGGACTTCAATCCTCTACCTATCCTATTTCGCAGTGGAATACCAAATATAAAGAAAAATTGCGCAAAGGATATCAAGATAAAAGTGAGTTGCTAGATGATCTAATTGTAAAAAATGAACCGGATGAGTTTAAGGAAATCGAAAATAAAAATATTGCAACAATTGTTTATCGACTTAGACAAATGGCTAGTGAAACTATAGCAAATAACTATACTATATCAGCCAATAAAGTAACGCAAGCAATGATAGATTCTGCACAATCAGTAATAAACGAACTAATAACTACAAAAGATATTGCAAAATTCAATACTAAGTTGTTAGAACTATTTTCAATTATACCAAGAAAAATGGGGAAAGTATCAGATTATTTAGCCCAAAATAATGATGTTATCTATGATATACTAAAGTCAGAACAAGACTTGCTAGATGTTATGCGTGGGCAAGTATCGCAAAATATTACTACGGGATCAACTAAATCACCAAATACTCAAGATGTAACAATACTTGAATCTATGGGTTTAGAGTTTCAAGAAACTAATAGTTCTGATATAAGAATTATTAAGTCAAAACTTGGTAAAACGGCATATAGATATTGTAATTCATGGAAGATAACAAATACTAAGACACAACTTACGTTTGATGAGTATATTGTTGCAAATAATATAACCAATACTCAGCTATTCTTTCACGGATCGAGATCTCAAAATTGGTGGAGTATAATTAATTCAGGATTGCTTATTAGACCAGCAAATGCCATATATACAGGGAGTATGTGGGGTGATGCAATATACACAGCTAATGATGCTGATAAAAGTTTAGGTTATACTAGTTTATCTGGTAGCAGATGGGCAAACGGTAATAATAATACTGGATTTTTAGCGCTATTTGATACAGCTTATGGTGCCCCATACTATGTTTATGATTTTCATAGCGAATATTATAATATGAACTACGATAAATTACAAAAATATCAACCCGGGGCTACTTGTTTACATGCCAGATCTGATAAAGGCATGTTACGTAAAGATGAGATAGTATTCTATAAACCAGAGCAATTAACAATAAAATATTTAATCGAGTTAAAATAAGGTAGTAAACATGCAGTATACTATACTACAACACATAAAATGAAAAATAATAGAAATTATACACCGCTATCAAGTTATGGACTAGATCAGCGAAATCCATGCTTAGGTTGTTCTAATCATCCTGATAATGGTGGAAGCGGGGTATGTCGTTGTACAATACCATATATGTGGACAATACGATAATGTATCTAAATTACACGCACCTAAATAGAAAAGGAGAATATTATGCTTTGTGAAGAATGTAAAAATAAACCAATTGCAAAAGGGATCAAACTTATAAAATGTTGGTGTTGTCTCAGAGAGGTAGCTATTAATATGGCATATAATTCACACTTATGTAGAGAGTGTTCTGAAAAAAGATGCGAATGTGAGTGTTGCAACAAAAGAATAATTAACGAAATATCAGATGATCAGTCTTATGACGCTCCAATAATTCCAGCAGAAGAAGCGTTAAAAATGACAAATAATAGATTTAATGCAGTTTCAAAAGAGGAATTGAGAAAACTTAACCTTGCTATTCAAAGAATGTGTATGGAAGGGTATAAACAACTAACACTTCTAACTGGTTTGACTGTTGCGGAGTATAAAAAACAGAATGAAATTTTTGCAAATTTTACTGGAGTTTTACATCAAAATACAATATCAAAATTGCGAGAATTAGGATATTCTGTGATCATCGAAAATTCATATCAAGGGCATAATATTACTATTAGTTGGGAGTGATTGATATGTACATTTGCGTAGAATGTTTTGCTGAATACAGATCGCCGCAATATGAGTGTGAAGAATGTGGGGGTGTAGTAGAAGAAACCTGGCTATGCGATTGTTGTGAAGAGAGAATAAAGGGTCGTTATATCTTAATAAATAATGGATTAATATACTGTGATCATTGCTATAGTAAGAAAAGTATATGAAATATCAAGTTGTAAGGCATGAGCGTAATCAAGATATAGTGTTAATGCAGTGCGATTTTGAAGATACAGAAATATTCAAACGTATTGTAGAATGTGAAGAATATAGCATATTGAAAGACGGCAAAGAAGTAACATCAAAATATAAATCTAAGAAGAAATTAGTTTGATATTAAGGACGAAAAAATAGGGAGTCTACAATTAAGTAGCTCCCTATTATATTTATTCTAAGCCTGGTGGATCGAGTTTATGTAATGAAATATATGGCGTATACCTTCTTGCGGTTGCTAAATAAAGTCCTCCAGTGCCGAAACTAATTCCAAACGCGGTTCCCAAACTTGTTGAACTTGTTAGATTTTGAACCAGTGTAAATGTATCGCCATTATGCTTGTATATCGATGCAAATGGACTGGCGTTAGTTGCAACAGCCAAATATATATCGTCTGGACTAAATTTAATATCATATACAGTGCCCGAAAGCGCAAGGTCATTTGTTATTGATAATTTAGTAAAAGTATCCCCGCTTCGTTTATAGATAGTTAAAAATGGGGATGTGCTATGGCCAACGGCCAGATATATACCATCCGAACTAAATGATACTGATCTCCCCCTATCGGGAAGCGCTGATGGTGGCGATAATCTTGTAAAAGTGTCATTACTTCGCTTATATATTGATAAATAAGGCGTGGCATCTCCTGTCACCGTTGCAAGATATGTAGCATCTGGACTAAATGCAACGCTTTCTATGTCTCCAGCAGGCAAAGTTGATGGATTTGATAATTTAGTAAAAGTATCGCCGCTTCGTTTATAAATGGCCATATATGGTGTATTCCAATGACCAACTGCCAAATAATTACCATCGGAGCTAAATGCACAACAGTTAGCATTGTCTGGTGGTAATTGCGCGGAACTGGGTGTATTTAATTTAGTATATGTATAATCAGGATAACCAGTAGATTGTTTATATATTGTTATATATGGAGAATTATTATGTGCTACAGCTAAATACATACCATCTGGACTAAAACTTAGATCCATCACTTCATCTGGTGGCAAACTAGAAATCGAAGTATTTGCTCTTTTTATAAAATAATCACCACTTCTAACATATATATTTAGAAATGGTGATATCTCGCCGCCTATGGCAAGCACCATACCATTAGGACTAAATTCACAGCAAGAAGTTGCTGATACATTCGGAGTTGCAGATATATGTTGCGAATCAAGAGTTATGTCAATATATTGTTTTTCTGATCCCCCACCACTATTAGCATCGTAAAACTTTCGTGCTACTCCACCTATTCCTACATATCCTTTTACTACTTTTCTGGCGACTCCACCTATTCCTACGTTAATTCCGCTCATAATGTCCTCCTATTCATATACTAAACAAATACTTCCGCTTGGCAACGCCGTGCTTCCCGGTGTCATATCTGTTGTAGTAAAATAGATATTACGGAATTTAGTTGTAGAATAGTCTGTTGCAGCGGCTGTTACTGCGTCACCATTAAATGTAATAGTTGCAGCGGTAAATGTTTTGGTTCCGCTGATTGTTTGTGTGGTATTAGTAGTAACCCTGCTATCTAATTGAGATTGAATTGCCGAAGTAACACCATCAAGATATCCTAATTCGGTAGCCGTAACTGCCGAAACTGCTACTTTGCCAGATGTATCTGAGATTAATGCGCGGCTAGTAGTAAGATTATTAGAAACTATGGTACTCGCAGCGCCTGTAGCAGCAGAAAGTTTACTATTCAACTGTGTCTGAATGCTTGATGTGACTCCATCTAAGTAACCAAGTTCGGTTGATGTGATTGCGGACACTGCAACTTTGCCACTAGCATTAGAAACTAGAGCACGGTTTGCAGTTAGATTAGATGATACTATTGTACTAGCCGCACCATCTGCGGATGAGAGCTTACTATTAAGTTGAGTCTGGATATTTGATGTAACACCATCTAAGTATCTAAACTCAGCATTAGATATATTAGTGCCTGTGTCAGCAGTAGTTATTCCATTGTACATATATATTGTATCTCTGAATATTTTGTCACCATAAATATTTTCATTGCCATCTATATGTACTGCAATACCATTATTATAATTTACCATTTGATCTATCGTCATGCTACTATTAAAAGCAATATTATCAGCAGTAACATCATTTAGCACTTGTTTAGTGCCACCAGTTAAAGTGTCTATACTTTTGTCTTTTAATGTCAACCTACCTGCATTATCTACAGTTATGTCAATATTGTCAGGTTCAAACATTGAAAAGGGGGCTACATCAAAACTATTTGCAGATATAAGTTCATATTCAATAACATAAGGTGAATCATTCAAGCCAACTACTAAATATCTGCTGTCTGAGGTAAACTGTACGCTAACCCCTAAAGGTAATCCACTCATTGATAACTCTACGAACTTTGACAATGAACTCCCATTTACATGATACACAGTAGCAGATTCTTGCCCAAATCCCGCTATGGCCAAATATTGTCCATCAGGACTCCAGGCACAATCTTCTGTCCCAGCTTGACCCCCGCCACCACCTACATCCGCTATCCGTTCATATGTGGTTTCATCGGTTCTTATAAATAAATATCCATCATATGAATTTTTTACCGTCACAAATAAATATAATCCACTTGGACTAAACTCACAAGATGTTGGACTTTGAGCAAGACTAGGCCCTACAGGACTTGACACTCTAACAAATATTGTAGGATCGTCTCCATGAAATAATAGATCAACTGGTCTTCCAGATCTACGTGCTACCGCTAAGTAAATACCATCGTTACTAAACGCACAATCTACAACGTTATTAATGTCATTTGTCCCAACGTTTAGTTTGTCATAAGTGCTCCCATTATACATATAAATGTATATGCCGGGTAAACTAGTGGTGCCTATGGCTATATATGTTCCATTCCCACTATAACTAACAGTTTTAGCATCACTTTGTGGAGAATCTACTGCTGATATTACGCTGTTAGTTAAAGAAAATAGGGTGTCTGATGTTTTACTATATACTGAAACATATGGTGATACATCGTGGGCGCATACTAGTACATTACTATCTGGACTCCAAGCGCATTCATTGACAATACCTGTGGGTTTTAGACTAACATCATTTAATTTCACAAATGTATTTCCGCTTCTTTTATACAAATATAAATAAGGAGTTTCAAATAATCCAACTGCCATATATTGGTCGTCCGGACTAATATAACATCCTTGCACATATGATGTTGGTAATATGTCTATTGGGTTCGCAATTAGATTAAATCCGCGAGATGTTTTATATATAGCTAAACTAAATGCACCATTGCCGTCTCCAAGCCATTTCTTTGTAAAAATCCAACTACCATTAGTTTCTGTGGGCACAACATCGGCAAAAGTCCAACTAGTACCATTATAAGTACCTTTCAACACATTCGTCACATTGTCTATAGTACCCTGATATGCTATAGCTACTTCACTATTTGAAGCTGGAGTATACGCTTGAACTTGAGCGACACTGCCAAAGACATCAAACATACCTTGATAATCTGAATGCATGGTTAATGATTGCTGAACATATTCAAATACATCTTTAGCATTTGCAATATCATTGGTTGTTGAATTTGGCGTTATACCAACGCCAAAATTTCGTCCGCTATCAGCGAAATCACCATTTCCTGTAACATTTGCTATATTGCCATCTCTTATAGGAACAATACGCTCAACTTTACGATCAAGCAATGACATTAAATCACTTTGGGCATTAATATCTCCAGTTATGCCGCCCCATGACGAATCTGCACCTACTTCTGTAACCTTATCCTTAAATGCCGCATTATCAACATTACTCATATCTATATTGAGCTTTGTTTGATTTAGATCGTTAAATGCAGTATCAATTATTTGCATGTTGTTTACTTTATTTATACCAGATATATCATCTATCCAGCTACCAACTAATGTTGATGAAGCTTCGGTAGATCTATCTATCTGGGCCAATCCTAAATATGTTGTTGATAGAGCCATATTGTACCTCCCTATTCAATTATTAGATGCGTTATATCATCAACAAGTTTATCTTGTATATCACTTATATATAAATCTTGAATGTCTATAATCTTAAATGGTCTAATTAGAGCTACGTCTAATCCATATATATCATCTTTACCTTTAGTTAGTTGTTCAACTGTTATATCCATTATTTCTTCGATTGTAAGATTTTCAATTTCAGATATATATTTACCTAGATATAGAGTTCCCCAAGTAAATGCAGAATAATTTTCGCGCTCCATGTTAATATATGTACTTATAGTAGCATGAATATTTAGCATTATAGAATTGCGAGATTCTAGCTTGAACATCTTCTCCATAACAGCTTCTGCTTTAACCATGAAGGACTGATACAAATTAGCTTTGATATATTTTTCTATTGCCGTGTCTATGTTTAGTCCAAAAGCATTATAAATTTCACCAACCGTAATGAAAACTATTAATGTAGCTTCGATGGTTATACCGAATGCCATTCTGTTTAACATATCAATATCATAAATTTGTTCAAACCCATAAATATACAAGTTGCGATAATGTTTATTATTTCTTACAAGCGCATCTATATTTGCTACGTTGCCTAAACTACGAGTAAAATCACGTCCATACATGATCTCACCTCGCTATATTCTATTGCAGTTGTCAAGTTGCCAAATAAAGTCTCCGGGGCGCACCGTCAATGTTGTACCTATTTGTGCATTTCTAGTAAGCTTTAATTTACCTGCCCATAATATATTACCCCCAGTTTGCGCATCAGCTATTATATAATGTGTAATAACTCCCCAAGGGCTAGTGGCTTCGTCAAAACTAAAAGTTTGAGCAAATGTTACTTGTTTATTGGATGCGGGGGCAAACGTATTTTGGTTATTAGGTATAGCTAACCGCCTATAATTACCGCCTGGTTCAATAGCACCTATACCTTCTATGCTTGGTGGTACAGTTGATAAACCTATATAATAAGTAGCTGGCGGTGTGTATGTTGTCAACCCAAATACATAATCTAGTATTCTATTGCTAAAATATGTAGTTACGGCCATGTCAGATGTGCTACTCCTAAATGTATTATTTGGAGCTATTGGCCCTTCGCATATATCAAAACTCATACTGTTTGTGCCTTGCCGCAACATAAGAGTTGTATCAGCTTCAACGTTTCTCTCTGCTTGTAAATTACCATAAAACCATATATTACCATTAGTAATAGCATCAGCAATTATGTAATGTGTGACATTGCCCCAATTTGCAGTGGCTTCGTTGAATACTAACGCTTGGGCTAATGAAACTATTTTATTAGCGGCAACAGTAAAATTAAGCTTGTTGTTGGGTATAGCTAATCGCCTATATCCCGCACTGGCAAGAGGTTCGCGCAACCCTGACCCTTCTGTACCTACTGGTGTAGTTGATACTCCAACGTACCAAGTAGTAGGCATAATAAACGATGTCCTTTTAAAAATGTAATTCAATATTCTATGTGAAGCGTATTGTGTTATACCAGTCATTGTATCACTCCCTTACTATGCACGTTGAATTTTTCTACCCACATCTACAACTCCTTCATATGGCACATATTCTTTACCCTTGCCATCTGTTAGAATTAGTTGATGCAAAAACGCACCTTCTAAATTGTCGAAGTCTTGTGGTTGTATCTCTACTTGTATTTGATTGGTGAAATTACCCGCACTGTCTTTTAATATAACTATTTCGCCGCGACTAAGTAGTTTACTAGCTATGGCTACATTCTTTTCGCGGATGACGGAATAGGGCGCAAATCTCCATTCTATTTCGGACACACTAGATAAATCTAACGGTTGACCTTCTTCTATAGTATTACCATAATGGTCTATTACGTAACAGTTGAAAAAGAAGTATTCGTGCGATCCGCCGATTAAGTATATTGTGTCGCAGTCATATAAATCTATTATTCTACGATTGGCCATTTGATCTCACCTCACTAGCCAGTAATGTGCCAATTTCTTGCATGACGTATGCTAATGGCATAACACTTTCGCCTTTTACTTGCACTATAAAAAGTTTGTTTAACCAGTCTTGTAAAATTTTTGGTTCAATCGCCATATTTGTCTCCTTAATATTATTATTTTTGATCTGTTTTTGAATAGTCTTTCCAATCATCAAGTTTTATTTCAGTATAAGTTCTGTCTGTTGTTAATAGCTTATCAATTGCTTCTTGTAATTGTTCGATCGTTGGGATTTTATGCCCTGATTTAATACGAAGCACCTTCCAACCTTGTGATTTAACAAACTCATCGCGCCGCCTATCTCTTTGTTGGTCTTGATGCCAGTAAGCAGAATCATATTCTATGTTTATGGGTATGTCACCTATCCATACAGCGATATCTAAAGCTAGTGTGCTGAGCGGAAAATTCATTTCAATATTATCATATGTGTCTATCAGTATATCAAATATAGACTTTTGTTGTGATGAAGTTTTAATAGTACCATTTTCAAGATATGTTTGAGTTGCTTTTAATTGGATTTCTGGAGACTGCAATGGATACAGAACGCCGTACCTCTCTAAGTTAGTTTGTTGTGCTTTAATTTGCACTTCGTTATTTTGCATTGGATATAGTACTCCGTATCTTTCAATATTTGTTTTCCGTGCCTGTTGTTTAAACTCTTCTGATTGAAACCAGTATTTAACACCGTATTTTCTTAGCATTGTATCTTCTAGTTTCTTACTGAAATATTCTGTCTGTGAGATATTATCTACTCCATATTTGTTGTATATTGTATTCCTTGCCTTATTTTTTATTTCTTCCGATTGAAATACATTGTCAACTCCATATATTTCATTGATTGTATTTTTTAACTTATCCTGCACTTGTTTATTGTGCATTGGATTTGCAACTCCGTATCTTTCTATATTGGTAGCAATAGCTTTATCTATAAACATTCTTGTTTTATTTGAATTAGAACCATATTTTTCAATGATTACATCTTGATGCCTTTTCAATATTTCAGGAACTTTAAGTGGATGATCTACTCCATATTTTTCTTGAAAAATATCTCTTTGTTTATGTCCCCGGCACGCACTACAAGCATCTTTGGCATAAGATATTCTATTTGATAAATATTTTTTGTATGGCCTTTCAAAAATTTTATGACAATAATCACATTCAAATTTAACGATTACGTGGCTTCCTTTTGTTAAATGTTCAACCTTAACATCTATCTCATCTTTAAGATTTCCCGTATATCCCAACTCTAAATAATGGCTTCTATTAGAAACATTAAACTTGATTTTAGTTGTCTGATTTTCCACTAACACAATAATCACCATAACCTTTCTTGTATTAAGATTATATATTATAGTGGTTAGCACATTCAATACAAGTAAATGTGCAAGGTCATGACTCCCTGTCCCACTATTTATTTACTAAACTCGCCACTCTAAGCTAGTTAGTCTTGAGTCAAATTCCATAAGCGTTCTTTCCAGATCTTTATCCCAACCTGAAATCCATATTCCATTTTCTGCTTCCAAACTAAGACCTGCCCCTGAACTTATTTTTATACCAACAGTATATTGAGACTTCAACCATACAACAGTTGTTCTATTGATACCGTCACTGCCTACTCCCAAGCGCAAACTCCCACCAGGCCATTCTATATCCATCCCGTACAGCGTGCCCGAAATTATACTTTCGGCGCGAATTTCGATGGCATCAATAAATGATGCATCAATCTGATCTGCTGTTATCGAATTAGCCCGTATTTGATCGCCGTCTATCCGTATGGCCCTCATATATGATGTTGATATTTCATTGGCGGTTATAGAACCAGCCATTATACGATTAGCGTTGATTGAGTCTCTTGTTATTTGAGAACCGTCAATTTCGCCCCAGTATTCGCAGGAATCGTCCATTATACTATCTTCAAAGTATGCATTGCGTGATCTGAAATCGTCTTCCGTAATAATAGTATTACCAAGCCTAATCTCACCGCCACGGATATCAGCATATTCCATAGTTGCATTACCATTAGCGTCTACACGAAATCTATTATTGATGTTGATTGAGCCACCACGAATTTCTCCAGAGAATATACCATTGCCAGTTTGCAAATCCATCTTAATGACTTCTTCTGATCCACGCTTGAATGATAATCCTACGTTGGGATCTATTGTGATGGAATTATTGCCGCGAGTAAATACCATACTGGCATTGTTTAGATATGCACCCTGGTCATTTAATAGGAATTGGTTATTTTCGTTGGTAACAGTTAAATTGTTAGACGCGACTAATCTTCCAACTACAACATCGGCGATTAAGAGTCCTTGTCTAATATTCTCATGCATATATTCAATGTTATTCTCTAATATGTGTTGTTCATATATCTTTCGCATTGTATATAGTTGAAATACTGATAAAATGCCACCAATTTCATTACAAGAAATGCTATTAAATACATATTGATAGATATGTTTAACATTACAAGTTGATTTTAATATATTTTCGGCAGAGTCACAACACGCCATCGACTTTATTCCAGCTGTAATAATTTTAACACTATCATCATTAACTGTATGATATATGACGTTGTAATTATTATATTCCGAAAACTGTTTTACTACAGATTTACCATTTACTAAACAACATATTATAAGTTCGATTCTATATATTTTTTCATAATCACTATAGCATATATTATTTTGTAGGTGCTGTGTAATTGCACTGTCACTAAAATCAGATCTTTTTTTTAGAAATAATAAAACCTTTTCAACATCATTCTTGTTACCAGCTAAAAATACTAGACTATTCTTAATTATGTGTATTTTGGAAAAATTATTTTAACATAAAAGCTAAAGAATTATTAGACAAAG
>QMCD01001227.1_pt1 | contig 16017 bp, 9 predicted proteins | sample 1821841 | NCBI WGS metagenome assembly QMCD01 (sample SAMN01991225, study PRJNA193472) | Termite gut metagenome, whole genome shotgun sequencing project. | isolation source: worker | host: Macrotermes natalensis | reverse complement strand
AAGGTGAAATGCCCAATGTGTAAACTAAAAAATTCATGAGCAATGAGTAAGTTGACAAAAAAACAAAAAGTAGTTTACGCCAAGGTAGATCCTGCCAAGCATTATAAACTCTCAGAAGCAGCCGCTTTGTTGAAAGATGTTACTTTCACCAAATTCGACGCTTCGGTAGATGTTGCAGTGCGCCTCGGTGTAGACCCTCGTAAAGCCAACCAAATGGTACGTGGTGTGGTAACGCTTCCGCACGGAACCGGTAAAACTGTTCGCGTGTTGGTACTGTGTACCCCCGATAAAGAAGCCGAAGCGAAAGCTGCCGGCGCCGACCATGTTGGTTTGGATGACTATCTGGAAAAAATTAAAGGTGGCTGGACCGATATCGACGTAATTATTTGTACCCCTTCCGTAATGGCGAAAGTAGGTACGCTCGGTCGTGTGCTCGGCCCCCGCGGTTTAATGCCCAACCCCAAAACCGGTACCGTGACGATGGAAATCGGCAAAGCGGTAGAAGATGTGAAAGGCGGTAAAATTGACTTTAAAGTCGATAAACAGGGTATTATCCATGCTTCTGTAGGTAAAACGTCGTTCGATGCTGTGAAAATAGTAGAGAACACACAGGAATTCCTGAATACCGTAGTGAAATTGAAACCCCAAGCATTGAAGGGGACTTATGTGAAAAGTGTTTTCATGTCGTCAACCATGAGCCCGGGCTTGTGCATTGACGTGAAATCAGTGGGCATTGCCGAATAATCTAAAATGATGTTTAAGGTATGAAAAAAGAACAAAAGACGGAAATTATAGATGCTTTGGCAGAACAATTGAAGCAGGCGCCGCACTTTTATGTGGCCGACACTTCAGGATTGAATGCTGAAAATACCAGCAAGCTGCGTCGCAGTTGCTTCGAAAAGAAAGTGCAGATGTTAGTGGTGAAAAACACCCTCCTCAAAAAAGCACTGGAAAAAAATAATTTCGAAGCTACAGACTTGTTTGCAGTGCTGGAAGGACCTACTGCGATTATGTTCACGGAAACGGTGAATGCTCCCGCCAAATTGATCAAAGAGTTTAACGATAAATTCGGTAAACCCGTATTGAAAGGCGCTTTCGTACAGAATAACCTGTATATCGGAGCCGACGCATTGACCGACCTGGTGAACCTGAAATCACGCGAAGAACTTATCGGCGATATCATCACCTTGCTGCAATCACCCGTACGGAATGTTATTTCCGGTATGGTGGCGCGTGCAGAAAAACTGGCTGATGAAAACAAAGTAATTTCGGAACGCCCCGAATAAATTTAAGAATTAAGAATTAAAAATTATAAATTGAATAATCATGGCAGACGTAAAAAAAATTGCTGAAGAATTGGTAAGCCTTACTGTAAAAGACGTTCAGGAATTGGCTAAAATACTGAAAGAAGAATACGGTATCGAACCTGCAGCCGCCGCTGTTGTTGTAGCTGCCGGTGGTGGTGCCGGAGCAGCCGCTGAAGAAAAATCTACTTTCGATGTTATCCTGAAATCAGCCGGACAGGCCAAATTGCAGATGGTGAAAGTAGTGAAAGATATTACCGGTTTAGGTTTGAAAGAAGCCAAGGATTTGGTTGATGCGGCACCTAAAGCTATTAAAGAACAAGTTTCTAAAGCTGAAGCCGAACAACTCAAAGCACAACTCGAAGAAGCCGGTGGTGAAGTGGAACTCAAGTAAACTTCCCAGCCCGTTATCCGGGAATATAATACAGGTTTAGAACCCGTTCGGGGTTCTAAACCTTTTTGTGGTTTAAATGGCTTATTTTATACCTAATACGAATACAATGTCGCAAAAAATAATGAATCAGCGCGTTAGCTTCGCTACCTCCAAAAACCGGCTGGACTATCCAGATTTTTTGGAGATACAAATTAAATCGTTCCAGGATTTCTTTCAGCTTGAAACGACTCCTGATAACAGGAAGAACGAAGGACTTTTCAAAGTGTTCCAGGAAAATTTTCCGATTACGGACACCCGCAATAACTTTGTACTCGAATTTATGGACTACTTTGTCGACCCGCCCCGCTATTCCATCGATGAATGCCTCGATCGCGGTTTGACCTATAGTGTCCCCCTTAAAGCCAAGTTGAAGCTTTACTGTACCGATCCGGAACATGAGGATTTCGATACGGTAATTCAGGATGTATATCTTGGCACCGTACCTTACATGACCCCCGGCGGAACATTTGTGATCAATGGTTCCGAGCGTGTGGTGGTTTCACAGTTGCACCGTTCGCCCGGTGTGTTCTTCGGACAAAGCGTGCATGCCAACGGTACGAAATTGTATTCGGCGCGTATCATTCCGTTCAAAGGTTCGTGGATTGAATTTGCTACGGACATTAATAACGTGATGTATGCTTACATTGACCGTAAAAAGAAATTGCCCGTAACCACGCTGCTCCGTGCTATCGGTTATGAAGGCGATAAAGATATATTAGAAATTTTCGGCCTCGCCGACGAAGTGAAAGTTAGCAAACCCAACCTGAAAAAGGTGGTGGGACGCAAGCTGGCAGCGCGTGTGCTGAAATCGTGGATTGAAGATTTCGTGGATGAAGATACCGGTGAAGTGGTATCCATCGAACGTAACGAAATTGTGATCGACCGCGAAACCGTGCTCACCGACGAGCATATTGAACAGATCATTGAAGCGGGTGCTGCTACTATTCTTCTGCATAAGGAAGATGCCAATATCAGTGACTACGCTATTATTCATAACACGCTGCAAAAAGACCCGTGTAACTCCGAAAAAGAAGCAGTGGTATATATTTACCGCCAACTTCGTAATTCGGAACCACCCGATGATGCTACGGCGCGTGATGTAATTGACAAATTATTCTTCTCCGACAAACGCTATGACCTGGGCCAGGTAGGACGTTTCCGCCTGAATCGCAAGCTGAACCTGAATACCGGCGCCGATGTACGTGTATTGACTAAAGAAGACATTATTGCTATTATCAAGCATCTTATTCAACTCATCAACTCAAAGGCTGATGTAGATGATATCGACCACTTGAGTAACCGCCGTGTGCGCACGGTGGGAGAACAATTGGCCAACCAATTTGGTGTTGGTCTTGCCCGTATGGCGCGTACCATCCGCGAACGCATGAACGTGCGCGACAACGAGGTGTTTACACCTATTGATTTGATTAATGCCAAGACTTTGTCGAGCGTGATCAACTCATTCTTCGGTACCAGCCAGTTGTCACAATTTATGGACCAGACGAACCCGCTGGCTGAAATGACCCACAAACGCCGTATGAGCGCTTTGGGGCCGGGTGGTTTGAGCCGCGACCGTGCAGGTTTCGAGGTACGCGACGTGCACTATACGCACTATGGCCGCCTTTGTCCTATTGAAACACCGGAAGGTCCGAACATCGGTTTGATATCGTCACTTTGCGTGTATGCACGTATTAATCCCCTTGGGTTCATTGAAACGCCTTACCGTAAGGTGGACAAAGGCCATGTTGACCTGTCCGACAAAGGGGTGGTGTATATGAGCGCCGAAGAGGAAGAAGATAAGATGGTAGCCCAGGCTAATGCTAAGGTCGATGCTGACGGTACGATCACCGACGAACGTATTAAATGCCGTGTGGAAGCCGATTATCCTGTGGTAGGTAAGGAGGAAGTAGACCTGATGGACGTTGCGCCGAACCAGATTGCTTCTATCGCCGCGTCGTTGATTCCCTTCTTGGAGCACGACGATGCCAACCGTGCATTGATGGGTTCGAACATGATGCGCCAGGCTGTTCCCTTGATCCGTCCCCAAGCTCCCATTGTAGGCACCGGTATCGAAGGCCTTGTGGCCCGCGACAGCCGTACACAGATTTCCGCTACCAGCAAAGGTGAGGTGGTGTATGTGGATGCCAACGAAATACATATTCAATATGAACGCTCCGATAACGAACGCTTTGTAAGCTTTGATCCGGATGTGACCATATATAAACTTCCGATTTTTCGTAAAACCAACCAAAACACGAGCATTAACCTGCGTCCCATTGTTAGTAAAGGCGATAAGGTATTGCCCGGACAAATCATGACCGAAGGGTATGGTACGCAGAACGGTGAATTGGCCTTGGGTAGTAACCTGAAAGTAGCGTTCATGCCCTGGAAAGGCTACAACTTTGAGGATGCTATCGTGCTTTCGGAACGTTTGGTGCGTGAAGACGTGTTTACTTCGGTGCATGTTGACGAATACATCATGGAAGTGCGCGACACTAAGCGCGGTCTCGAAGAATTGACCAATGATATTCCGAACGTGAGTGAAGAAGCTACCAAGAACCTTGATGAAAACGGTATCATCCGCATTGGCGCCAACGTGGCTCCGGGCGATGTGTTGATCGGTAAGATCACGCCGAAAGGGGAGAGCGATCCTTCACCCGAAGAAAAATTGTTGCGTGCTATTTTCGGTGATAAGGCCGGCGATGTGAAAGACGCTTCATTGAAAGCATCACCTTCACTCTACGGTACTATTATCGACCGCCGCCTGTTCTCCCGTGTTATGAAAGAAAGCGGTAAGAAAGGTAAGCAACAAGGCAAAGTACAAATGCAAAAAGTAGATGAAGACTTTGAAAAGAAAGTTCATGTACTGAAAGATATTTTAGTGGATAAATTGGTAAAACTCCTTGAAGGGAAGCCCGCACAAAGTGTGACCGACCTTTATGGTGTGGAAGTGATAGGCAGGGGTGTGAAGTTCACAGCCCGCGTGCTGACCAATGTCGACTATGAGAATGTAAATCCTAACAAGTGGACGTCCGATAAGGAAGCCAATGCTATGGTGAAGCTGATCATCAACAATTACCTGATCAAATATAAGGAATTGGATGCCGAAGTGAAACGTATAAAATATAATATTACTATCGGTGACGAGCTTCCCAACGGTATTATCCAATTGGCCAAAGTGTACGTGGCGAAGAAACGTAAGATCAAAGTGGGTGACAAGATGGCCGGCCGCCACGGTAACAAAGGTATTGTGGCGAAGGTGGTGCGCGACGAAGATATGCCCTTCCTTGAAGACGGTTCTATCGTTGACATTGTGCTGAATCCTCTGGGTGTGCCTTCGCGTATGAACCTCGGACAGATTTATGAAACCGTATTGGGATGGGCAGGTAAAGAGCTTGGCACTAAGTTCAGCACGCCTATTTTCGACGGCGCTACTTTGGATGAAATTACCGAACATACCGAAAAAGCAGGTATTCCCAAGTATGGTAAAACTTATTTGCGCGACGGCGGCACCGGTGAAATGTTTGACCAGCCGGCCACCGTGGGTATTATTTATATGCTGAAACTCGGACACATGGTGGACGACAAGATGCATGCCCGTTCGATCGGACCTTACTCACTCATTACCCAACAACCCCTTGGCGGTAAAGCCCAGTTCGGGGGACAACGTTTTGGGGAAATGGAAGTTTGGGCGCTCGAAGCATTCGGCGCAGCGAATATTCTGCAGGAAATCCTGACGGTGAAATCCGATGATGTGACAGGACGTTCACGCGCTTATGAATCTATTGTGAAAGGTGAACCTATGCCGCAATCCGGTATACCCGAAGCCTTGAATGTGATTCTGCACGAACTCCGCGGCCTTGGCCTCAGTCTCCGCATGGAATAATAATTTGTAACTTGTAACTATAATATGATACAGAAAAAAGTAAGTAAGCAGAAAACCAACTTTAACAAGATCACCATCAGCTTGTCGTCGCCCGAAGAAATTTTGGAGCACTCAAGCGGGGAAGTGTTAAAGCCGGAGACAATTAATTACCGTACTTATAAGCCTGAGCGCGACGGTTTGTTCTGCGAGCGTATTTTCGGCCCTTCCAAAGATTATGAATGCCATTGCGGTAAATACAAACGTATCCGTTACCGCGGCATTGTGTGCGACCGTTGTGGGGTGGAAGTTACCGAGAAAAAAGTGCGTCGTGAACGTACCGGCCATATTTCGCTGGTAGTGCCGGTGGCCCATATTTGGTATTTCCGTTCTACGCCTAATAAAATTGCGTATCTCTTGGGTATTCCTTCGAAAAAACTCGAAGCGATTATTTATTATGAGCGTTACGTAGTGGTGCAACCGGGTATCAAAGCGGCCGAAGGGATTAAGGAATATGATTTTCTTACGGAAGATGAATACCTGCAAATCGTGGAGAGCCTGCCGAAAGATAACCAGTTGCTCGATGACGATGACGTAAATAAATTTATTGCAGGCATGGGCGCCGAAGCCATCGACATGATGTTGAAGCGCATTAACCTCGACGACTTGTCCTACGACCTGCGTCATAAAGCCGATGCGGAAACTTCGCAACAGCGCCGCGCTGAAGCGTTGAAGCGTCTGAATGTGGTAGAGGCCTTCCGTGAATCGAAGAATATTAATAAACCGGAATGGATGATCATGAAAGCTATTCCGGTAATTCCGCCCGAATTGCGCCCGCTGGTGCCTTTGGATGGCGGCCGTTTTGCTACGTCTGATTTGAACGACCTTTACCGTCGTGTCATCATTCGCAACAACCGCCTGAAACGTCTGATTGAAATCAAAGCGCCGGAAGTGATCTTGCGTAACGAAAAACGTATGTTGCAGGAAGCTGTAGACTCGTTGTTCGACAACTCACGCAAGTCCAATGCGGTGAAAACCGAAGCCAACCGCGCCCTGAAATCGCTTTCAGATAGCTTGAAGGGTAAGCAGGGACGCTTCCGCCAGAACTTGCTCGGTAAGCGTGTGGACTATTCCGCCCGTTCGGTAATCGTCGTTGGCCCCGAGCTCAAAATGCACGAGTGTGGTTTGCCTAAGGACATGGCGGCGGAATTGTATAAACCATTTGTTATTCGTAAGCTGATTGAACGCGGTATCGTGAAAACCGTGAAATCAGCCAAAAAGATAGTAGATCGTAAGGATCCCGTGATTTTCGATATTCTCGAAAACGTGATGAAAGGACATCCGGTGTTGTTGAACCGTGCGCCGACCCTTCACCGTCTCGGTATTCAGGCCTTCCAGCCCAAGCTGATCGAAGGTAAGGCTATACAGCTGCATCCGCTGTCGTGTACGGCATTCAACGCCGACTTTGACGGTGACCAAATGGCGGTGCACTTACCCTTAGGTAATGCCGCTATCCTTGAAGCACAGCTGTTGATGCTGGGCGCCCATAACATTTTGAACCCTGCCAACGGAGCGCCTATTACGGTGCCTTCGCAGGACATGGTGTTGGGACTTTACTACATTACCAAGGCCCGTAAAGGCGCGAAAGGAGACGGTCGTATTTTCTATGGCCCTGAAGAGGTGATTATCGCATACAATGAAAAAGCGGTGGATCTTCATGCCATTATTAAAGTGCGTATTCCTGTAACGCAGGCCGACGGTTCCGTGAATAATGAACTGATTGAAACGACTGTCGGTCGTGTGATGTTCAATCAGCACGTTCCCGAAGAAGCCGGCTATATCAACGAAGTATTGACGAAAAAATCATTGCGCGATATTATCGGCAGTGTATTGAAATCGGGCGGTATTGCTACCACGGCGAAATTCCTTGATGATATTAAAGACCTCGGTTACCAAATGGCGTTCCGCGGCGGTTTGTCGTTCAACCTTGATGACGTGATCGTGCCGAAGGAAAAAGAATCTTTGGTGGAAAAAGGTTACAAGGAAGTGGAAGAAGTGATGAACAACTACAACATGGGTTTCATCACCAATAACGAACGCTACAACCAGATTATTGACATTTGGACACATACCAACGCCAACCTTACTCAAACGGTGATGAAACAGTTGTCGGCCGACAAACAGGGTTTCAATTCCGTGTACATGATGTTGGACTCCGGCGCCCGTGGTTCTAAAGAACAGATCCGTCAGTTGTCCGGTATGCGTGGTTTGATGGCTAAACCCCAGAAATCAGGGGCTACCAGTGCTGAAATTATTGAAAACCCGATTTTGGCCAACTTTAAGGAAGGTCTTTCGGTGTTGGAGTACTTTATTTCTACCCACGGTGCACGTAAAGGTTTGGCCGATACGGCTTTGAAAACGGCTGATGCCGGTTATCTTACCCGCCGTCTCGTTGACGTGTCGCAAGATGTGATCATCAACGAAGAAGACTGCGGAACTTTGCGTGGCTTGGTGGCTTCGGCGATCAAGAATAAAGACGAAGTGGTGGAATCACTCTATGAACGTATCCTCGGGCGCACCAGCGTGCATGATGTTTATCATCCGCTTACGGGCGAGTTGATCGTACCTGCCGGTGGTGAGTTTACGGAAGACGTGGCTAGAGTCATTGAAGAGTCACCTATTGAACAGGTGGAAATCCGTTCGGTGTTGACTTGTGAATCGAAAAAAGGCGTATGCGCCAAATGTTATGGCCGTAACTTAGCCAGCGGTCGCATGATTCAACAGGGAGAAGCTGTGGGGGTAATTGCCGCCCAGTCTATCGGTGAACCGGGTACACAGTTGACCCTGCGTACTTTCCACGTCGGTGGTACCGCTTCAAGTATCGCTGCCGACAGCAAGGTGGAAGCCCGTTATGACGGTCGCCTGGAAATTGAAGAACTGCGTACGGTGCAGAGTGTGGATAAGGATGGAGTGGAAATAGATATTGTGATCGGACGTTTGGGAGAAATGCGCATCGTGGATAACAATACAGGCATTACACTTTATCAACATGCGGTGCCTTATGGTGCGCAATTGTATAAGCAAAACGGCGACAACGTGAAGAAAGGCGATCTCATTTGCGAATGGGATCCTTACAATGCGGTGATTATTTCGGAATTTGCCGGTAAGATTGCGTTTGAAAGCGTAATTGACGGTCTTACTTTCCGTGAAGAAGCCGATGAAACCACCGGTTACCGTGAAAAAGTGATCATTGAATCACGCGATAAATCACGTAACCCGACGGTGCGTATTCTTGATAGCAAAGGCAATGAAATTAAGCAATACAACTTGCCTGTGGGTGCACACATCGTAGTGGAAGAAGGAGAGAAAGTGATTGCCGGACAGATTCTGGTGAAGATACCCCGCGCTGTTGGTAAGTCGGGCGACATCACCGGTGGTCTGCCCCGTGTTACGGAGCTTTTCGAAGCGCGTAACCCGAGCAACCCCGCCATCGTATCCGAAATCGACGGTGAAGTGATCATGGGTAAAATTAAACGCGGTAACCGCGAAATTGCCGTACGTTCTAAACTTGGCGACGAGAAGAAGTACTTAGTTCCCCTGTCGAAACAAATTCTCGTGCAGGAAAACGACTACGTGCGTGCCGGAACTCCGCTGTCCGACGGTGCTATTACCCCCTTGGATATCCTGACCATTCAGGGCCCTATCAAGGTGCAGGAATACATCGTGAACGAAGTGCAGGAAGTGTACCGTATGCAAGGAGTGAAAATTAATGATAAACACTTTGAAGTGATCGTTCGTCAAATGATGCGCAAAGTGGAAATTGTTGATCCGGGTGATACTCGCTTCCTCGCTGAGCAGTTGGTGGATAAGTGGGAATTTATGCAGGAAAACGACTTTATCTATGATAAAAAGGTAGTGGTAGACTCGGGAGACTCACAAACGCTAAAAGCCGGCCAAATTGTTACGGCTCGTAAGTTGCGCGACGAAAATTCACAGCTTACCCGTAAAGATATGAAGCCTGTTGAAGCCCGCGAGGCTTTGCCTGCTACTTCAAGCCAGGTGTTGCAGGGTATTACCCGCGCTGCATTGCGTACCAATAGTTTCATGAGCGCTGCTTCCTTCCAGGAAACAACTAAGGTGTTGAGTGAAGCTGCTATCCATGGTAAGGAAGACTTCCTGGAGGGCCTGAAGGAAAACGTGATCTGCGGACACTTGATCCCTGCCGGTACCGGTATGCGTTATATTGACAAGATTATTGTTGCTTCTATGGAGGATTACCAACGTATGGCGGAAAGTAAACGCAAGAAAGAGGTCAAACAGGAAGAGGCAGTAGAAAAGTGATATTGTAATAAGTAACTGATAAAAAATACCTTATCGATTAGATGCAAAGAGTAAAGTCGGAAGAGATAGATTTTCCGGCTTTCTTTTTTGCAGAAGCAAAAATTAAATGTTAAATTTGCTGTATAGCAACCACCGGGGTATGAGATGTAGATTTTTAATAGCGCTTCTCAGTGTTTTGTTTTTGTGTAGAATACTGAGCGCTCAAGAAGCAGGATTATTTGTGGGCACAAAATTGCGCCCACCCTTTTCTCCATATATTCGTGAGTATGTAGTTTTATCGGATGATTTTTTGAACGTACAATTAAAAAATACAGGAACGGAAACATGGAAAGTTACACTTCGGATGACGTTGGAAAATACCAAGGGAGTGCAATTGGAAACAAAGCCCGGCACGAATTTAGCCACTTATATTATTATGCCCGGCAAAGAAGTATTATTCACCGGCCCTATGCTGAAAAATTATTTTGAACCTGAAAATTTATTGTTTAAAGGTTTATCGGCGGCAGAATACAGCAATGGCCCGTTGCCCAACGGTCTGTACACGTTGCGTTATGACGCTTACGATGCCGATACCGGCAAGCTTTTAGCTACGGGAAAGTCGATACAGGTATGGCTGGTATTGAGTAAAGCGCCATCAATTATTTTCCCCGAAAACAATGATGAACTTTATCTCGGTGAAAATAAACATTTCTTTTTCGAATGGTTGGGACGTCATGAGAAGGTAACCGAAGTGCCGCGTGTAGATTATGAATTTCGGATAGTAGAGATTCCGCACTCGTTCACCGGACAGGCAGCCTCAATATTTCACACACTTCCGGCAGTTTATGAACGAACACTTACTTCAACGTCGCTCATGATAGATTTTTCGCGAAGTTCTATGAAATGGGGGCACCGTTACGCTTTTCGTATAAAAGCGAAAGTCATGTCCGGAAAAAATGAGTTGAAGCTCTTTGAAAATGATGGTTATTCATCGGTTTTCGAGTTTACCTATAAAGCGGTATGTCCCACACCGGCCGTTTCGTCTATTAACTTCCCGGGGGTTCATACTGCGGAAATTAAATGGAATAGCGTGCCGGATGCCCGTTATACTTTTCTGATCCGCGATGTACAATCGACCAATTGGGAACGCAAAGACCTTTCGCAGCCTTATCTAAGGCTTTCGACACTGGACTATGAAAAGACGTATGAGTACAAGATCCGGGCATATTGTAAATCATACCCCGGCTCTTACTCCAGAACGTATACGCTTACATTGCCTTCCGACAAAAAACCGGTGATGTATCATAGTCGTATTCATTTGACGGAAAATGCAACGATCCGTTATAATCATTCGGATACTACGGTAACAATTTTCGACAGGGTAGCTAACGATAGTATTAGGGTAGATGTGCGTGAAACTGTGAAACGCAATATCCCGGTGTCAATTGTGGACGATGAAGGCAATTTGTATACGCTTACGCCTAAACGCTTAAAATAACCGGTTGATGGATTTTATGTTGACATCAGCCTATCAGCCCACCGGCGACCAGCCGGAGGCGATTGCTGCGTTGACAAGTGCGTTGAAAAAAGGCATGCCGGCTTCCACCTTGCTGGGGGTGACAGGCTCCGGAAAAACATTTACCATGGCTAATGTGATTTCCCAATCAGGGCGGCCTGCCCTGGTATTAAGCCATAATAAAACATTGGCGGCGCAGTTATACGGTGAATTTAAGGCGTTTTTCCCCAACAATGCGGTGGAATATTTTGTGTCGTACTACGATTATTATCAGCCGGAAGCTTACCTGCCAACGACGGATACGTACATCGAGAAAGATTTGAGCATTAACGATGAGATCGAAAAGTTACGTTTGAGCGCTACTTCTTCTTTACTGTCGGGACGCCGCGACGTGATTGTGGTATCAAGTGTGTCGTGCCTCTATGGTATCGGCAATCCGGAGGATTTTTCGGCCAATACGATTATATTGAAAAGAGGACAACTGCTTTCGCGTAACAAGTTTTTGTATACTTTGGTGGATGCTTTGTATTCGCGCAATGAGGTGGAATTTAATCGCGGCACGTTCCGTGTGAAGGGTGATACGGTGGATGTTTACTTAGCCTATGGCGATTTTGCTTACCGTATAGTGTTTTGGGGCGATGAAATAGAATCAATAGAAATTTTTGAACCTGTTGGCGGACGTACGATCGACCATCCGGAAGAAGTTCATATCTATCCGGCCAATCTTTTTGTTACGACTAAAGACCGCATGAACAATGCGATTAAGCAGATACAGGACGATATGCTGAGGCGGTATAATTATTTTACGGAAATAGGAAAACCGCAGGAGGCGAAACGCTTGAAATCGCGTGTGGAGTATGATTTGGAAATGATTAAAGAATTGGGCTATTGTCCCGGCATTGAAAACTATTCGCGTTATTTCGACGGGCGTCCTGCCGGATCGCGGCCTTTCTGCCTGCTCGATTATTTCCCGCAGGATTTTATTACCTTTATTGATGAAAGCCATGTAACGGTGTCGCAGATACACGCCATGTACGGCGGCGACCGTTCACGCAAACAGACATTGATAGATTACGGTTTCCGTTTGCCGGCCGCCGCCGATAACCGTCCCTTGAAATTCGATGAGTTTGAAGCTTTGGTGGGGCAGACAATTTATGTGAGCGCCACACCGGCCGATTATGAGTTGAAGAAGAGTGAAGGCGTGGTGATAGAACAGTTGGTGCGTCCCACCGGCCTGTTGGATCCGGTGATAGAAGTGCGTCCCACTACCAATCAAATTGATGATTTGGTAGAAGAAATTAACCAACGTGCGGTGCGTGATGAGCGCGTGTTGGTGACTACGTTGACCAAACGCATGGCGGAGGAATTAAGCAAATATTTTGACCGTATAGAAATTCGTTGCCGCTATATCCACTCCGACGTGGAAACGCTGGAACGCATACAGATATTGGAAGACCTGCAACGTGGCCTGTTTGATGTGTTGATAGGTGTGAACCTGTTGCGTGAAGGACTTGACCTGCCGCAGGTGTCGCTGGTCGCCATTCTGGATGCCGACAAGGAAGGTTTCCTGCGTTCGGCGCGGGCGCTGACGCAAACTGCCGGCCGTGCCGCCCGCAACCTGAATGGTAAGGTCATCATGTATGCCGACACGGTAACGTATTCCATGCAGCAAACTATAGATGAAACTGCCCGTCGCCGTGAAAAGCAGATGTGTTATAACAAAGAACACGGTATTACGCCGCAACAAGTAATGAAGAGTAATCGTGCTATCCTGGGCGGCGAAAACATTCAATCCGGTGTAAGTTACGGAGCCTATGATGAGTCATTGCCTATGGCTGCCGATCCCGTATTACAGCACATGGATGCGGCGCAATTGGATAAGGCGATTGATTATGCCCGCAAACGGATGGAGCAAGCGGCCAAAGAATTGGATTTTGCTACCGCCGCTTGTTTCCGTGATGAGATGTATAATTTAGAGAAGCAACGGGGGAAAATCTAAACAATCATTACCTGTAAAAGATAAATACCGGCACCGGCCAAATAACCGATGAGCGCCAGCCAGCTTACATTTTTCAGATACCATATAAAGTCAATACGCTCCAAACCCATAGCGGCTACCCCTGCGGCCGAACCGATAATCAGGATGGAGCCGCCGGTTCCGGCACAGTAGGCTAAGAAATTCCAAAAAGCATGGTCGATCGGAAAATCATACATAACTTGAGCCGCCGCCACTAAGGGAATGTTATCCACAATAGACGATAATATGCCGATGGATAACACAATGAGATTACTATTGCGGATCGTTTCATCGAGCCACAGCGCCATTTTATCCAATGTACCTATTTGACTCAGGGCGTTTATACAAAGCAAGATCCCAAGGAAGAAAAATACACTCGACATATCAATGCGGTGTATGGCATTCGTCATACTAAAGCGTTGTCGATCGTCACTTTTACGGATGTGTCCCACGTGTTCGGTGTAGATCCACAACAGGCTTAAACCGAATAAAATCCCCATGAAAGGAGGGAGGTGGGTGAAACTTTTGAATACCGGCACAAAAAGCAGGGAACTTAAACCCAGGAAGAATACCGTGTGGCGTTCCACCGGTCGTAAAGGAAGTGCATGTACACTGGATTCCTTGATGGGGACATTCACTTCTCCTTTGGCCGTAAGGGTAAGTATCGTTAAAGGCACCAACAGGCAAGCCAGGCTGGGAATAAAGAGGTTTATCATGATCGGCATTACTGAAAGCTGTCCGCCGATCCACAACATGGTCGTAGTAAGGTCGCCAATGGGCGTCCATGCTCCGCCTGCATTGGCCGCTATGACCACCATCCCTGCCATCATTAAGCGAGGCCGGCGTTCTGCTACTAATTTGTGTAACAGCGATACCATTACAATGGTAGTGGTGAGATTATCAAGCACAGCCGACAGAAAGAAGGTGAGCAGGCTGACTATCCACAGCAGTTTGCGTTTATCGGTAGTGTGGATTCTGTCGGTAATAATACGGAACCCGTCGTACATATCAATGGTTTCCACAATGCACATGGCGCCCAGCAGGAAGAGGATAATGCTGATCGTCTCGCTCAAGTTTTCCATCAGGGCGTGGTTCACCGTTTCCGCCCCTGAACACAGGGCATACAACGTCCAGCAGATGATGCAGGTTAATATGGCGGAGGCGGCTTTATTGACTTTTAGCGGATGTTCCAGTGCAATGGCGGTGTAACCTAATAGAAATACAAGTACGATAATGAGTTCCATGATTGGAGAAATAAAAATTGCCGCAAAGGTAGACAATTTCTTAAATAGGATGCAGCCCAGAGCGTTAAATGTTTAAATATTTATGCCCAAAAAGGAGTAAAATGATGATCACTAAGGAGGGACGCATGTTGATAACTTTAATTTCTTTTACCGTTTAGCATCTGCCTTAGGCCGTTCAGTTGAATTAATACCAATCTAACGAAGCTTTCTATAGATAATTATAGCGACGCCGATAGCTAATATAAGCAAGATGTAGAATACGTACTGTCGGTAAAGAGAAAAATGATCCAAGGCTTCCCGTAGCGCAAAAGAAAAACCCGCTGTTTTTCAGCGGGTTTCGATTGATTTTGTGACCTCGACAGGATTCAAACCTGTAACCTTCTGATCCGTAGTCAGATGCTCTATTCAGTTGAGCTACGAAGCCATATCAAGTCAGGCTTTACGCCTGATTGTTTGCCGCCTCAGTTACGAGGTTGCGTTTTTTCTCTTTAATGCGCGCTTTCTTACCGGTCAATTCACGGAGGTAGAAAATGCGTGCGCGACGAACTTTACCGCTTTTGTTCAATTCAATGCTTTCAATGAAAGGCGAGTTAACAGGGAAAATACGTTCAACACCTACTTCGTTCGACATCTTGCGAACAGTGAAAGTTTGGGTAGCACCCGTACCTTTACGTTGGATGCAAACGCCACGGAACTTCTGTAAACGTTCTTTATTTTCCTCTTTAATACGATAGGTAACTGTTATCGTATCGCCTGCTTTGAACTCGGGGAAAGCCGCTTTGGCTTCTCCGGCAAAGGCTTGTTCTGCTATCTTAATTAAGTCCATCTTTTTTTCGTTTCGGGCTGCAAATATAGTGCTTTTTTATGAATCTGCAAAATTTTTTCACTATTGAGCCATTAAACGTTCGCCGGCATCATACACAATGGCTTTGTACCAATACTCAGGATATTCGGGTTGAGCCGGAAAAGCCGGGAGGCCATAGGGATTGCGTTGAAACTCACCTTTATCGGTTTCTTTTTTAATATTCCCATCTATGTACTTAACAAAGAGATAATTGTCTAATTTCTTCCATTTGGCCACTAATTCGCCGGCAGTTTTTACCGAATAGTCGGTCAGCACTTTAACGGCATCTTTAGTCTTTTTCTTATTATAAAGGGCCAGGGCTTTTTGATCGGTTTCTTTTACTTTTTCTGCCTGCGATTTTTCCCATTCTTGTTGTACTTTAATAATTTCACCACCCACAAGGTCGTAACGCAGGTAGGCTTGTTTGGGCTCCCGCGAGAACGTCCAGATCGCAGCGGTTTCGGAATAGGTGAGCAG